>FKKE01003443.1_pt2 | contig 13911 bp, 23 predicted proteins | sample 1106331 | NCBI WGS metagenome assembly FKKE01 (sample SAMEA3931202, study PRJEB13176) | freshwater metagenome | biome: Drinking water system; feature: drinking water; material: freshwater | place: China | collected 2013-02-06 | reverse complement strand
CTCCGAGAAAGGGGAGCCCAATGGGTAGCCCGAGAACCTACTTCCCGAAGCCCGGTGCCCACGGCCGGCCCCGCTGTAGACACTGTTTGCGGGTCCTCACCAACCGGGAGTACCTGGCGGGGTTGGCAGAGTGCGTCATCGAACAAGGGGACCGGGAGGTCGCCCAACATTCCTACCCCTGCGAGGACGCGAGCGGCAACCTACCCCGGAGGAAGCCATGACCCCCGAGCAGCGGCAGAAGGTGGAGCGGGCGCTGGAGCGATTGGCCAATGCGGCATCGTGGGCACCAGCAGACCGACGCGCTGACTCCGCTGACGTAGACACGATCCGGGAAGGATGCCGGATGAGACAGAGCAGCGGTCGTATTACGTGGGGAGCGTGCGAACCGACGACTTCCCCGACCTCAAGCCCGGGCAGAAGCGGGCCTACTACCTAGTACCTGTGGGGTCTGAGAAGTGACCGGCACAGCTGCCGGTCTTGCGCTAGACCGCCCTCTAACGCACATTTCAGGAGTCAAGCTTCAAGGAGTCTAGGTGCCCTATCTGCAACGCGGCAGAAAGACGTGGTGGGGTAGCTTCTACGCCCTCGACGGGAGCCGGCGACGCATCAGCCTGGGGACCAGCAACCCCAGGAGCGCCGCCGACTTCGAGCGCGCGCTGCGACAGGTAGCGGAGCGGCCGGAGTGGTACGACCTCATTGAGGCGGTAGAGCAGGGCGAAGCTTCGGTCCCAGAGCTGTATCGGGCCTGGAGCGGGTCGGAGATTCCAGCTCTACGCAGCAAGCTCGCGGAGCGCCGCGCCAACCACCGGGACGTACAGCTCGACAACTACCTGACCCCCTGGGCACAGTGGTGCGCTCGGCAGCGGGACATGACCCCCGCCGTTGTGGCACAGTACCGTCAGCGGGTCGCCTCTCTTCTGGCGCAGCGTAAGCCGTTCAGGCTCTCACATTTACGCCCCGACGTGGTGCAAGACTGGTTCGGCTCGCTCACTGTGGGTCCCACTTCGCTGCCGCGCTATGCGGCCGCCCTGCGTAGCTTCGTCAAGTTTCTGCGGGAGCGCGGGGTTCTGGCGGACGACCCCCTTGAAGGGGTGGCCATGCCGGCGGCCCACACTGCGCGCACACGGCACGCCTCCCTGGACGAGCTGGCCACCCTCTACACAGCTATCCCGAAGGACACAGAACGCCAACGCAAAGGGGCGGCGCTCATCCTCTTCTGCCACGCCAGTGGCGCAGAGGTGAACGCCGCCCTATCTCTTTGCTGGGACGACGTGAACACTGAAAAGCGAGAGGTGTTTCTGCGGGGCACCAAAAACCAGTACCGTCAGCGGTGGGCCCGGGTGGCTGACTGGTACTGGCCCACCATAGAGCGCATGCACAAGGAGGCCCAGGTCCAGTACGGGCCCAACCTTGCCGGCCGGCGCGTCTTCCACCCCCTGAAACCTGGCCACTCGGGCCGTTGTTACGTCACCGCCCTGAACCTGGAAGCGTGCCGGGCCGCCGGCATTCAAGACCTGCACGTCCATGACGGCCGCCACACGTTTGCGGTACGCCTGCTCAAGGCCGGGGCCCCGGCAGAGGTTGTGGCGCAACAACTCGGCCACAACGGCACTGCGATGGTGGTGAAGGTCTACGGTCCCTGGATCGTGTCAGCTATTGAGCGCGATACCTGGGAGCGCAAAGCCCAAGAGCTACAGCGGCAGGGGGCAGCCTAACCCCTGGCCCCGTAGTAGTCCTGTAGAGGGGCCCACTCCTGCCGCAGTTTTGCGACCTCCGTTTCAAGCTCCTTCACCCGGCGCTCAAGAGCCAGAAACGCCCCCGTAAGAACTGCCTGTCTAAGGCGTCCCTCGACGGGCTCTATCATCTCCCTGAGCGCAACGGCAATCTGCTCCCCTGTGTTCATCGCAGCCTTTCGTATAGCTCCGCTTCGGTGAGTGGCCGCCTGGCCGCCTCCAGGCCCGCGTTGTAGAGGTCCCGCATTTTCTTCGGGTCAAACTCCAGGGTGTCCTGCTCTACACTGTCGGGGGCAAAAACCCGCAGCTCGCAAGGGACCGCCTTGGGGTCCTGGGAGTTTCGCCGCAGGGCCTCAGCGAGGTCGCTGCGGTAGACTTCGTTGGATAGGATCGAAAGGGCGCGGGGTAGAACCTTCTCTGGCCCCACACCCCCCAGAGGCTCTGCGTTGTAGGACAGTGGCGAGGCCATAACCACGTCCACCTGCACCGGCTTCCCTAGAGCATGGGCCCCCAGCTCCCGCAGGGCCTCGAAGCAATCCGAGAGCGGGGTGATGTTTCTCACCCCGCCGTCTACCAATAGGGCCCCAGACCGGAAAAGCCTGACCGGCGGAAACACCCCGGGCACAGCGCAGCTCGCCATAATGAAGTCGTGGGTCACCGGCAGGAGCATCTTGGGTTCGGCCGGCATCCCCCGCTCAGTGCCACAGGTGAGGTAGGCACCGCTGTTCAGGTTCACCATCCCGATGCGCAGGACTGTGTTCGAGCGGCGAAGGGCCTCCAGGTCAATCACCTTCTCGACGATCCTGCGCAGGGGTGCGGGGTCGTAGAGGCCGCCAGTTCGCACCAGGCGCAGGGCGTCTGACAGGTAGGGGATAGGCCCAGACTTGAAAATGTCGCCGTTACCGCGCAGGCCCAGCACAACATCCCTGAGCCTGAGAGCTAGGGCGTGCTGCCATAGGCCCGTGCCCGCCTGGGCAATCATAGAGGCTGCTAGGGCTCCAGTGCTCACCCCACACACTACGTCGTAGGGTTGGCCGCTGGCCCCTAGCAGCTCTACGGCGACGCCGGCCTCGAACGCGATCTTACTACCGCCACCCGAAAAGACCAGGGCCTTCACATGGCCCTCCGCACTCGACCCAGGCCCCCTGTCTTGAGGCGGCGCTTGTAGGCCATAGACCTGACGAAGCCGGCCCGCTCCAGCTCGGCCCGCCTACTCCGGACGCCGCTCGGGGCCAGCCGGATTCGCACGAAACCGCCATTGAAGCACTGCTCGTACGCTTCTGTCAATTGCTCGTCGGTGCAACCATACGGGAACCGCGCTTGCATGACGGCCAGTACGGCAACCTGAGATGGACGCAACTGTATCTTGCGGGGCATCGGACCTACTCTTCCTTTCTTCGCGGGGTTGTTGGGTTTAATGTTTCCGTCTCCGCCTCTAGTTAGGCGGCGTTTCCCACGCTCGGTCGAGCCAGCCCCACGGACCGTAGGGCGCTACCTCGCCGCGCCTTCAGCAGCTCGTGCAGGTAACCCTGCACGTTGAAGAACAACGCGCACAGGGCCTCTATAGTGGCGTCTTCGCCGGCAAGGCCCCGGTGCCCCTTCCACCAGTCGAAGAAGTGTCGCCAACCCGACTTCATGTAGGAGTCGCGCGGGATACCCTTCTGCCAGTTGTCACTGTCGCGCAGCCGGCCGTCTGCCTGTTTGCGGTGGGTGTGCATGTAAGCGGCATACGCCTCCAGGGCGAGAGGCGACAGGAAGCCCTCGTAGTCGAACTTGTTCTCGTCCACATTCCGCGTAGCGCCGGTGCCGAAGTTGCGCATCTTCTGGTCTGGGATCACACTAGCTCCTTCTTGTGTGGGGCGTTGTAGGTTGGCGAGCATCTGAGCGAGAGGCACCCTTTCAAGAGAAATAAGACAGTAGGTCCGAGGGGCGGCGGCGGCCGGGAACAGCTCCCCCGCTAACAACCCACATTCCTGCGCCACCATCGCTTCCAGGAGCGCCCCCCGGCTCTCCCTCCACCCGGGCAACAGAGCGATTGCGTCGCACATAACCACGTTGGCTATGTCCATTCGCATGTACTCGGAGCGGTGGCGGGTAGTGTCCCCTCCAAAGTTTCTGGCGGGGTTTACGGGCTCCCAGCCTGCTTCGCGCAGCCTACGCTCTGCCTCAAAGAAGGCCGGGTAGTTGAAGTCGGGTCGCCCTGTCATGGGGCCCGAGATATAGATTTTGTTGCGCATACTACCTCCGATGAAGGAAGCGCGACCGCATTGCTTCGCCGGCCAGGTCCAGGAAAAGAGGGAGGCTGCACAGCACAGCCCACTCCTTTGCCCCATCCTCCCGCAGAATCACCAGCCCGGCGTGGCCGGGTTTGGCGCTGGCCGCCTGCCTGACCTGCTCTAGCCACCGCAGGGCGGCGATCTTCCGCCGCCGCTTGACCTCCACCAGAAACGGGGGAAGCAGGATGTCGGCCCCGCCGTCCCTGGCCTGACCCAACTGTCGCTTCACTGGCACGCCAAGGTGGGAGGCAAGTAACATCGCCACCTCGCGCTCGCCTCTCGCCCCCTTGCGCCTCTGTGTTGCGCTCACGCTGGCCCTTGGCGGTCTCTGTCCCACCGCCAAACCACAACGGCCAGCAGTAGGGTTAGAAGGCTGGCGGCCACCCCGCCCCAGTTAACGCTCACGACGAATCACCTTCTCGCAGGTGCGGTCGCTACAGAACTGCACCAGGGTATAGCGAGTCGGCCGCACCTTCTGGCGCTCCATGCGCTCCACGCCGCAGAGCCGGCCGTCTGCGCCGATTGCGACGGATGTATTCCGCGCAACTGTCTGCCAGCGGTGAGGACAGCCTTTGCGTTTGTTCATACTGCCGCCGCCCGCTCCAGGGCCCCCACGATAGAGGGGGCGGCCCCCAGGACCCTGCCCTCCCGGGCAATGGTCCAGGTCTGCCCACGACGAGCTATCCTCAGCTCTTGCCCGTCAGCACAGAGTTCCCACAGTAAGTCTGCAGTGAAGTCTTTCACTCGAAGGTTCTCCTATCTCTCTCGTTGGCGTCGTCGTAAAGGCGTCCCCGGCCGACGTACAGACGGATTTCCTGATCCTTGGCCGCCCCGTCGAGACGGCTCTTGGAGATGTGAACCGACATGGTGCCAAACTCGGCTACCTCTGACACGTTGAGCTGCCCCCTTCGCACCAGTACCAGGTCGCCCTCGGTTGCCTTGGCCCGCAGAGCCCTGTGCAGCATCAGCACAACGTCGGCCTCTTCCTCGAAGGCACCGCACTGCTTGATCGCCGAGAGGGGCGGCACCATGTATTCCTCCAGTGGGTCATACTGGTTGGCACGCTTGAGCTGTACAGCGGCCAGAACGCGCAGGCCGTTCTCCTTGGCCATCGTCTTGATTACTTTCGCCCCTTCATTCATAGAGGCGGTCAAGTCGTGCGGGTTACCCCAGTCCATTCGGTGAATGTGGTCTATGACGATGAAGTCGAACCCGTCCCGTCCTGCCACCTCGGCCCAGTCCTGGAGCCGTGACAGGGTAACCCGCTCGTCGTCTACAAAGACCAGCCTGTCCTGCCATTCCCGGCGGAACCGCCGCAGCTCTTCCTCTAGTTTGTAGCGGGCCCCAGTGGGCAGGTTCCGCCACTGTCCTCGCACTACAGCCGCCTTGTCGTAACCCAGGCGGGCGGCGGCCAGCTCCACCTTGAGACGGGCCGGCCGCATCTCCATGCCGGCATAGATGACGCGATGCCCAGCCTGTACTAGGTACGCCGCCTGGGTCGTCAACAGCGTCGTCTTCCCACAACCCGGTCGCGCCCCCACTAGCACTAGGTCTCCGGGCAGGAACACCCCCAACTCGTTTGTCAGTCGAGGCGAAAACCAGCCCGGCATGGACTCGTAGTCCACGTCGAGCATGTCCAGGGCTTCGGCCTCTTGTTCAATGGCGATCCGCTTAAGGTCCGGGCTGTATCCGCCTCCCACCACTCCAGCCTCTTGAGCGAACCTCTGTAAACTCTCGTCGTAGGTCACCCTACCTCTCGCCCAGAATGCGCCGCGCCTTCTCGAAACAGCGCTCGGCGTATTCGTAGTGACCTTCTTCCCAGTGCTCTAAGCCGGTCCTCTCCCAGCAGGCGGCTCGCCATAGATCGTCGAGAACCCAGGTGCCAACATCCTTTCTCTTCTGCCCCCGCCAGCCAGTCGTAAAGCGCTGCTCCCATAAGTCCATCGCGGGAGTAGCCGGGGCCGGGGGAGCCGGCGACGCAGTCACTTGTTAGACCACTTTCCGGTGAGGGTGGGCGGGCCCGCCAACTGTGTCCAGTAGGCGAAGCGCCGCAGAAATTCAGTTACTTCGCACCCGAACGCTTGCCTTCGCTTGAGCCACCAGCGCCAGACCCGCAGCCGCTCCTCGTCCTCTATGGGTAGAGTCTTAAGTCTGGCCCACACTTGCAGTAGCGTCAGGCGTCCGCACTGCAAGCCGGCAGCGGCCGCCTCGCGCCTGACGGCCCCTAGAAAGGCAGGTCGTCGTCCTCGTCGTCGTCGCTGTCCTCGGGCTTGCTTGCGGCCCTTGCGGCCGGAGGGGCGGCGACACCCCCACTCAGAGCCGGGAAGCGCTTGAGTAGGTCGGCCGGGTAGGGGTCATTGCCCCAGACGTGGACAGTGATGTCCTTGAAGTTTTGCCCCTTTTTGTTGGTGCCCCACCCGACAAACACCACACGCACCAGCTTGCCTACGTCGGCGTCGGTAAGGCGGCCCTCCAGGGCAGCGTTGTGGGGCAAGGTCAGCTTCTCACCGCCCTCCCCTGAGAAGTCGTAGAGCGGCTTGTCGTAGTCACCCGGCCGGCTGCCAGTGAACACGCCAGTGACCTCGCGCACCTGCCCCTCCTTGTCGCCCAGCTTCACGATGGTGCCACCGCCAGACCTCGTCTGCCAACCCATATCTTCAACCTCTTGTGGTAGTGAGCAGGGCCCGCGCCTTTCGCGTCGCCCTGAAAGTCCGAACCAACACCCCGTCAGGAAGTCGGTCGCTCTGTCCTGCCTCCTGCACAAGGCTCGCCGCCTGCAACTCTCGCAGCCGAGCCTTGACTACCCCTATCTCAAGCTGTAGCTCATCGGCCAGCCGCGCCGCCGACAGTCCCTCTAGGTAGTGGGGCTTGAGCTTGAGTAGTCTTTTGACTATCGCGCCGCGCTGCTCCTGCGCCGCCACTTTCATACTGACTGTGGCGGCTGTCTCTGGAGGGGTGTCGCCCAACAACTCCAACTGTCCCGGTAGGTAAGAGTCCATCTCAGGGGCCGCTCTCGACCATCTCGGGGTACTCGACCATCTCGGGGTAGCCGTCGTAAGCGAAGGCGTCGCCGCTCTCGACCATTTCAGCTATGAGGTAGGCTGTCAGGGCGCGATGTCCGGGCCCTTCATGGAAATCAAAAGCGTCCACCCGTCGCCCGGTTTCGTGGTAGGCGGGTAGGCCGCACCCCCTTGCCGCAAGACAGAGACCTCCGGCCGTTAGAACACTGTCCCGGCCCGCCTCTCTACGCTCAAAGGCTTTCCCGATCTTCCGCCAACGGGCGGCCTCCTGCCGGGGTGTCATTTTCGCCCCCTCGGCAAGTCGTACTCGATGCCCCAAGTTTCGGTCTGCACCCGCACCAGCTTCTTCTCGGCGACCAACTCTTCGCAGGTCGTAGCCACTGCGCCGGCCGCCTGATAGAGCGTGTCGCGGGCTGTGCCAAAGCCCAGGTCTATCGCCAATTCGACCGGGTGCAGGGAGCGCCGGCCGTGGAACAGGTCAAAGACGCGAGATTTGCTTATCATGCCAGCGGTCTCCCTCCAGAGTCTTGATCCGACGTAGCTTGTAGAAGAACGTGCGCGGCGATACGCCTAACAGGCGGGCTGCCTCGCTACGGTTCCCGCTTGTCTGTGTCAGGGCCCGCGAAATAGCCTCCACTTCTGCCTCGTATAGCGCTTGCGCCAGAAGGCCCTGCGGTCGCCTGTGTTGTGGGACCGGGGGCGGTGGCAGGTTGAGAGGGATGCTCAAGGCGAGACCAGCCTGTCGCAGCCAGCAACCTCGACAGTGCCGCCTGCCGCCTGCCAACTAAGGCAGACGGCGTCGGCAATGGCCTGCTGCGCCGCCGTCACTGCACGTTCTGAGGCGGTAGTGGCGCTGGTGTAGATAGAGCCGCACGCCGAGACATCTGTGGAGCGCAGTACCACCCGCCCGTCACCGAAGTAGAAAAGGGGACACAACTGCCGAGAGGTCCCGGGCTCCAGGGTGATAGCGTTCGGCTCCAGACGCAGCGCCGCGATTGTCAGTGACGTGTCAATGACAGGGGTGGGCGGCGCTACGTCAGAGCGCCGGTACTGCCACTGCCTACTAGCTAGGCCCCCCTGCATCCGGCGACGGAACAACTGTGCGGTGATAGTCCCCGACACACTGTCCCCGGGAGCGGGGGAGACCCACATGAAACTGACGTTGACCGGGGCGGCGGGCGTCCTGTACACCCGACGCTGCTGCCCTCGACCGGTGGCGGACTCTGTGACTACCAGCGAGTCGGGGCCCCCGTTCCCGTCGTCGCTCCAGCGGATGACGTGCTGTACTGCGATGCTGTCGCCCGCCTGTACAACGCGAGCGCGAGACAGAGAAGTGCGCAGGGCGCTTGGTTCCAGCGGGCTCACTCCGAGGGCGACCGCGCCAACCCCCACAAGGCCCAGTGCCCACATTGCAAATCCGGGTTTCATGTCACGGTACATTGGCAACCTCTCTTGTGGTTAACGAACAGGGTGCGATGCGCAACCCGCAGGGCTTCTTCTTTGGTCTCGGCCAACGCGACCGGCACAAACACTCGGGCGGAATAGCGGGTCCGTACTATCACCCACCACCCCGCCCGGGTAGAATGCACCGTGCGCCTTGTCTTACCGCGCCGCGCCGTCCTCGGCCTCTTCTGCCGTCTCTTCTGCCGTCTCTTCTGCCGCGAGAAGGTCGCGCATCAGCGCCTCGATGGGGTTCTCTGCGACCCCGCGCCGCCTCGCCTCTTCGACCCGTGCGCAGAGGTTGGGCGGGAGCAGTGCGACCTTGCGGTCTACCGCCATATGGTTGTCGAGAATCTTGCTGGCGGTCCTGAGCATGTTGCGGGCGACGAGGATGCAAGCCGCCAGATAGGCCGCTTCTTCGGTGGAGAGGCTTCGCAGGTAGGCGACGGTCGCCGCCTTCTCCCACTGGTTGCGCGAGTACTCCCGAACGACGGCCCGACACTCTTCCTCGGAGATTTCGCCCCGCTCGTAGCAGTCTTCGGCTCGCTCCACTTCACCCAGCCCGGGGTCGGCCACTGCACGGGCGTGATCCTCTTCCCGCAGGGTCGTGATCCGCTCCAGGACTGCGGCCAGGTCAGGCAGAGTAGTCCACCCGCTCCCGTTGGCGGGCAAGGGAACAGACTTCTCTCCGGTGCGCACCGTCCCGGAACGGTGGTCGGCGCTTTCCTCGACCTCGAACGGGAGCGGCTGAATATCCGGCCGCCCAGCCAGCCTGAGCACCGCCATTCGCTCCATCAAGTCTTGCATCGGTAAACCCTCCCCTCTTCGCGGTGAACCTGCGTTGAACTGCCAACCCTTTCGGGTTACCCTTTCCCGGGACCGCTGACAGGAATGCTGACAGGCGGCGCTTGCATAACCCGGTGTGGTGTCGTCATGTCTTGACGAGACTCAAGATAGGGTCGGCCAACTTGTTTGTCAAGAGGGGGTTATAAGTTGTTGCGTAGCATCAAGTTATGACGTGAACGTACTACTTGGCGGGCGTAATTCAGTGGTAGGATGATAGACTAACCGCCAAGTCTCTATGCCTCAAGCGCTTGCAAACCTAACGCACATTCCGCTGACAGGAACGCTGACAGGCGGGGCCGCTTGTCTGTGAGGGCGTGTCCGGCGTGCGGCAGGCGCTTGCCTGTGGGGCCGGCCCGGGGGGAGGACAGTGGCCGGTCGGTACTGGGTCGAGCTGAAGTCCTGGAGCTGCGGAAGCTGGCTGCAGTACATGGGCGGGGGGCTGTAGCACAGCGCGCCCGCAGTCTCGGGATACACCCTAGCACTGCATGGCGCGCCGTTGTGGGCGATAGCTGGGCCCACTTGCCTGGGGCCCTCAAGCCGCGTCGGAAGCGGCGCGGTTAACGCTAGCGTTAATCACTGTCCGGTACTTCGGCCAGTGCTGCCAGCACCACCACCGCCGTTGCAAGTCGTCGGGGTCGCGCCATTCTCCGGGGCGGGCGCAGCGGGAGCCCTCGCGCAGGGTCGCGGCACAGCGCGAAGCCAGAGGCAGGATAGACATTGGGCCTCACTGTCCAGCCCACTGCACCGCCAAGCGCCTACGCAAACGCTCGGGCGGGTACACCCGGACCCACCGCTCTTCGCCCTCGCCCCGCACCCGCACATGTAGATAGGGGCCGGAACCAAACAGCACCCCGCCCCTATCAAGAAAGGCGTCGGTTAGCCGTGCCAGCTTCTTCGCCCGGGCCATATCAGTATCCCTCCCGGGCTATCTCGCGCAGAATGGCGCGGCGCAGGGGCTCGGGAACGCGGCGCTCCCCGCGCTCCCACCGCCCCCATACTTGTCCCCCATACACTCCCCACCAGTCCGCCGCCTCTTCCTGAGACCAACCGCGCAAGTCTCGGAAGAGGCGCAACAGCGCAGCGGGCTCCATGCGCTCGGGTTTCATGGGCGGGGTGATAGTCGGGGCGGTCACTTGCCGCCCTCCTGCTCGGGGGGCGGGTCCTTTAGCTCGCGTACTATACACCGCACGTCAAGCTCGGGCCACTGTTCCCGGACCCAGTCCCGCACAGTGCGGCCCAGTATCCTTTCGTCTCTCAGGTCAGACGCGCAGCTTTCACAGTCCAGCGCGTGCGTCGCGGCCACTAGTGCATGGAGGTCTATCGCGGCCGCCAGCATATCCCGCAACCGCCGCTCATACTCCTTAAACTCGGCGCGGGCCGCTTCTACCTGCTCCACGCTCACCACAGCCCGGTGTTCTCGCGGAGCTTCCAGGATAGTCTTTCTCAGTCCAGCCAGCACCAACTCGGCAACCTCTTGTGGTATTGTCCAAGTAACCATACGGCGCTTGGCAATGTTGTCTTTAGTGCGGAAGTGCATTAGACCCCTTGCCTTTCGTTCGCGGGGAAGTTTCGCCATGCCATTGTGGCGGCCTGTCTTGTCTTGTGAAACTCGACCTCGGGTTCAGTGCCGGGGCCCCGGTCGGTTACTATGGCGTTCACCTTTCGGGTAGCGGAGACCGGCGCGGCCAGTAGCAGGTAGCTTGTACCGGCACCGCTCGCGGCCGGGCGCTCGTCATCGGCATCGAAAAGGGCGAGGGCTAGAAGGTGGGCCCTCATTGCGGGACTAACCGTGCGGGGGAGGGTCACTTCTCTACCTTCCATTTCCGGGACAACCGCCACCAGCGGATCAGTACCACAGTGGCGGTAGTGATGGACGCCAACAGGAAAAGCGCGGGCAATACGAGGGCGCGTGTCATTGGCCTAGCTCCCCACCGGGCCGAAGTACAACTCCCGGGAAGTGCCCTCGCCGTTCCACCGCCGTAGCGCAACTCGGACATAGTCCTCGCCATCCTGAGTCCACAGCTCTACTTCCACAGCGCCACGCCAGGAGGCCGCTATGGTCTTGAGCCCGGAGGACCGCGAACCGCAGCGCGTTGCTTTGGTACGGGCCTGTCCCTGTACGGTTCCGTAAAAGTGTGCCATCGCTCCCTCCCTCTCTTCTTCGCGGGTTTCAGGTGAGTGTTGCCAGTTTATTGTACTGCTCTAGTACCCACCGCTCGGCTGCGTCGCCCTGCCAGCGATCTACCTCTGCCAAGTGCGCCCTGCCGATGTATAGGTCATATTCGTTAGGGTGCGCGTATTCTGTCGGGATTTGTGGTCCCCAGATGCAATGACGAGCCGGATAAGCCTGATTGACGTAGGCGCGGTTCAGGATGCGATAGCAAGCGGGGTGGACGAGACCAAACGCCATACGGTCTAGGTCCAGCACTGAACCGCTAGACGCATCGGCCAGCCGTAGCTTAAGCGGCCGGAAGTCACAAGGGAAAAGCACGTCAACTTCGACCGGCTGACCATGAGCTTGCAAGAGTAGAGCTATGGCCATAACCGCCGCGCCGCGTGCCATAAGGGCCTCTAGCGGCACGCCACCGCTTGCTCTAGCACACAGCCCAATACGCACCGCCCGACGTCCGGCTTGCTCACTAAACCGGAGCCAGCATTCCGGTTCGCCAGACAGGTAGGCCCCCACGTCATAACCCGCCCCGGTAACATCGGCAATAAACCCGGAGCTTTGCGGGCCGGTAGCTGCGATAACCTTGTTAGCTAGGCGCTCCGAAACAGCGGTCGCCATTGCCACCCCTGCGGGCCAGCCCTCAGCCCCTAGCCGGATTGCCTCTTCCCGACTAGCCCCCGCCCATTGTGGCCCCCAACGGCAACGCGGATCGGGGGGAGACTCTTCCGGTGTGCCGCGCACGAAATCGGCTAGGGCCCCTAGCGTTAGCGTGACGTCTTCGCGGGCCCTGGCGGGCCACCGCCTACCCCGCCTAGCCATGAGAGGGCAGCCCCACCGCCGCCAAAGCCTTGCCCTTCAATTCGTCATCACAACCGCGAAAGACAAGACCGTCGGCGACCTGAGCATAGGTCTCGCCACACCGCAAAGCTTTGGCTCCCTCAATAGAGGCGCGGGGAGTCACCTGCACGGTAGGCGCATTCCTTTCCGCCCACGAACGGAAGCGAAGAACCCATTCCACCCATGCGCCAATGTCGGCGGAACCCGAGCGGGGCCGCCATTTTCTGGCGGTGTGCCCGAGACCGCCAACACGTGCCTCTATGGCGGGGTCCAGTGGCCAGTAGAGGAAATAGAGCCGATCCGCGAAAGCGGCCGACATGGGCGAACGATCCGGAAACGCACGGGTGGGCCGCCCCGGAGTGTTGCCAGTGCCGATAAACCCGAAGCCATCGGCCCGGGCGATATTGCCCCACGCCAGCGGCGCATGACCATTGGCCAAAGCAGAGTTGTAGAGAGTCTGGACGTGGCCCGGTGCGTTGTCTACTTCGTCGGCGACATAGACCTTGCCCTCAGTCCAGCACCGCGTAAAGACAGTGTGGACCGGCTCCCCGGCCGGGGTCATGTAGCCCTGCACCATACTCCGGAAGGTGGAGCGGTCTAGGGTGTCAACCTCGGCCTTGCGGCCGAGTGCTTCGGCCGCTTGCATGGCGGCCGTGGTCTTGCCAGTGCCGGGAGGGCCCCACAGATAGACGTGTAGGCCCGCTTCCATGAGAGTGACCAGCCGGGGGAGCATGTAGTGCGCGTCGGCCACAGTGGCGATAGTGGTGCCACCGCGCTGAATCTCTACCACGGTCCGCCGCTCTTGCTGGCCGCCCTCGCTGGCCAGAATCTCCCGGGTCACGTCGGCGGCAATCGTCCGGACCTGCCCTGGGTCCACTGAGGCGCGACGCAAGCGCGGCTCCAGCACAGTGACGAGGGTGTCAATCAGGCTGGCGTCACCACGCTCCTGCGTGGGCGCTTCCGGCTCCTGCTCCGGCTCCTGCTCCGGCTCCGGCTCCGGCTTCGGCTTCGGCTTCGGCTTCGGCTTCGGCTCCGGCGAGGGAGCGGCGTGCAGTTCAATTGACACCGGATGGACAAAATGGCCGCCCTCTTCACCCCAAGGCCTGCACGCGACATACTGCGACCAGACCCCGTCAAACTTCAGAAGCTTTCGACCACAAGCACAAGTAGTACCGACCATCCGCTCTTCAGGCGGGGTGAGGTTCCGGACCTTACGATTTATCCGGAAGCGGTGGGGATTAAAGCCCTCCGAAAATGCCATTGTTGTCTCCCTCCCTCTTACTGTGGTTCGCGGCCGGTAGTGGCCAGTGTCGCGGGGAACATGGGAGACAAGATAGCGCCAATGGTAGCGCCCGCGCAAGTGTTGGAGTTTGCGCTCATTGTAACAGGCATGTAACGAACGTGTAACGAAACAGCCCCGGGCCCGAGTCCGCTACCAATGGATGTTGACAAGCAGTTTATATTGCTAGGGTTACGGGTTACGGGCTAGAGCAAGTGTCAAGTGTCACTTGACAAGTGACAAAAGACCTTAAAGCCTTAAGGGGTTTAAGGTTACAGGCTCTAGGGCAAGAGCAAGAGCAAGAGCAAGA
>FKKE01011945.1_pt2 | contig 13930 bp, 11 predicted proteins | sample 1106331 | NCBI WGS metagenome assembly FKKE01 (sample SAMEA3931202, study PRJEB13176) | freshwater metagenome | biome: Drinking water system; feature: drinking water; material: freshwater | place: China | collected 2013-02-06 | reverse complement strand
CCGAAATATTCCTGAATCATTTCGGCCTTGTAGTTCACCGAGAAGAAAAACTTTGCAAATCCGGCCGCGATGAAATTCGACAGAATAGTTTCGAGGATCGGCCTGCCGCCAACCTTGATCAGTGGCTTCGGTAGGTCTTCAGTGAGTGGCCGCAGGCGGGTGCCCTGGCCGCCCGCCATCAGCACGACCCAGTAATCGGCGTGAGAGACGCGGGTGAGATCGTCGATCAGCTTGATCTCGACGATCATTCCATTCGCATCGACGATTGGAAGCTGGTGGATGGAATGTTTGCGCATGAGCGCAAGCGCGGCCTCGTTGGTGATGCCTGAGCTTGCGACGATCGGCGAATTGTTCATGATAGCCTGCACGGGCTGCGACAGCGTCGCACCCGACAGCAGCGCGCGGCGCACGTCGCCGTCTGTCAGTGTGCCGACCAGCCGGCCCTGCCGCTCGACCAGCGCGATCTGCAAGCGCCCCTCGTCCATCGTGCGGATCGCATCGAGGATCGGAGTGGTCTCCGAAACAGCTGGGTAGGCTTTTAGAGAGTTCATTTGTCTCTGTTTTCAACTGCTTGCTGGTAGCTGAGCCAATACTGCTGAGTTGGGAACGTTGGAACGGATCACTTGTCCCGCCCCGACTACAGCTCCCTTCCCAACAAATCTACCCTGAAGAATAATTGATCCGGCCCCGACGTGGGCTTCCTCACCCACCCTTACCGCCCCGCATAAAACTGCACCCGGGGCAATGTGCGAATGAGCTTCTATGCTGCAATCGTGCTCAACGATTGAACCTGTGTTCAGAATGACGTTGGGCCCAATGTGAACTCCTGACTGAACGACTGCGCCGGCCATTACTTGCGATCCGTCTTCTATTTTTGCGTCAGCCGCCACCACGGCGCGCGCATGAACAACCGGCGGAAATTTAAAGCGCAAGGATGAGAATTTCTCGTATAACTGTCTCCTTTCAGAGAGGCCGGGCCCTTCAGCGCTTGCTCTGTTCCCGCATCCGTTGACTAGCCAGACCTCGCTCGGGTTCATGGCCGCCACAACTTGGTCGTCCCCGATAAAGTTGACGTTCGGAATGGCGGCCGCCCCGGAACAATCCGGGCCCGCGACTCCGAAGACTGAGATTTCTCGACTTCGGAGTGCTTCGATCAAGACGCGCGCGTGGCCGCCCGCCCCGAGTACAATTACCTTCATAACTCAATGGCCTCATCTGCATCATAGCTGCGACTGGACTTCCGCCCGATCAAATTCCACAATTCAATTGGCCTCAAGCCAGTACCAGGGCGCTTGGTTGTAAGATTCGATTCCGAAAATTCTTCGCCTTTCGCAATTTTTTTAGCTGCCACGATGGAGCGCCGCGCAATTTCGCGATTCTTCGACTCGGACTCCGTCGGCAACTTGTTCCCGCTTCCTAGAGCCCTCTCAACATCGCGAATTGCTCTTACCATTGCGGCAAGTTCCAATGGCTCTAGGGATGCGCGGTGGTCTGGACCTTGTTGAGTTCGATCAATTGTAAAATGCTTCTCGACTATCGATGCACCAAGAGCGACCGCAGCAGGAGGGATAGTTATCCCGGCACTATGATCGGAATACCCTACCGACAATCCAAATTTTTCACGCATCGTTGGAATCGCGCGCAAATTAAGCTCATCCATTGGGGCCGGATACTCGGTGGTACAGTGAAGCAGCGAAACCTGCTGTGAAAGAGATGAAAATTTTCCGATTTGCTCTATTGCTTTAATGTCACCGAGTTCCGGTCGCCTATTTGGCTCATTGAACCCGAACATCAATACTGAAAGCGCCTCGGTGATCTCCTGGACACTCGCCATACCAGTGGACAGAATAATCTTCTTTCCCAGTCGCGCGATGTGAAGAAGTAGTGGCGCATTGGTGAGATCTCCGGAACCTATCTTAACAATGTCCATTTCAGCCTGATTGACGAGGAAGTCAGCACTAGCTTCATCAAATGGCGTCGACATAAATATGATCGACTGCTTGCGACACTCCCCAACGATGGCAAGTTGTGCGATTTCGTCTAACTCTAGTGCGCGCAACATTTCGTGCTGGGACTGCGCGGCCCCAAGCGCGGCCTCTTGGTATGCGGCTTTCTTAGCTGCCGCTGTGGAAAGCCGATCTGCCTTGAAGGACTGAAACTTGACGGCGTCAGCACCCGAAGCAGCTGCGACCCTCACTAGCTCAAGCGCCTGCCGTAGGTCGCCATTATGATTGACGCCAGCCTCGGCAATTATGAATGTGCGATCCTTGAACATATATTGATTTACAAGCACTTAGCTGGCGATCAAGCCAGATCAGAAGGATTGCCGGAAAGCGAGATTCTTCGTACTGGACTGGAAGGCCAGACGCAAACCGGCGCTTGGTAAAGTCGGAGCCACAATGTCGCGCGCGCCTTCCGTCCTTTTTCTTCTCGTCGGCCGCGGTGGCTCGAAGGGCGTCCCCGGCAAGAATCTCCGCAAGATCGGCGGCCTCAGTCTCGTCGGCTACAAGGCGATCGCAGCAAAAAAATCCGCGCATTGCGATCGGCTTATCGTTTCGAGCGACAGCGCCGAAATTCAGGCGGAGGCAAAGCGCTTCGGCGTGGAAGTCCCGTTCACGCGGCCGGCCGAGCTTGCCACGGACACAGCAAGCAGCAGCGACGTGATCCTGCATGCGATGGACTGGATCGAGAAGCACGAAGGCCGCACCTACGATGCGATCATGTTGCTCGAACCGTCCTCCCCGTTCGCTACCGCTGAACACTTCGACGCGGCGGTGCGGATGTTTCGCGAACGCGAGGCCGACCTTGTCGTCGGCATGAAAGAGACAGAGATATCCTCGAACTTCGTCGGCGCGCTCGACGACGACGGCTCGATTGCCGGCATCGTCGAGAACCTTTTGCGGATGCAGAAAGTGCGCCGTCAGGATCAGAAGCCGGAAGTCACGATGAACGGCGCGCTCTATCTGATCCGTTGGCAGGCTATGAAGACGACCGGAAAAGTCTACTCCAATCCACAAAAATCCTTCGGCCTCGTCATGGACCGGCTGCATTCGATCGAAATCGAAGCGCTGGACGATCTCGCCTTCGCGGAGTTCGCAGTCGAGCGCGGCCTGCTAGACACGACGCCCTGGCGGTCCTGAGGGATGGCAGCGCCCCGCAAAATTGCAGTCGTAACCGGCTCACGCGCCGACTACGGACTGCTGCGCGCGCTGCTCGGGATTTTGCGGGACGATCCGCGAGCGCAATTGAAACTCATCGTATCCGGCGCGCACCTGCTCGGCAGTTTCGGAAACACGGTCGCAGAGATCGAGCGCGACGGCTTCACGATTGCCGCGAAGGTCGCGATCGATCTGCCGGACGACAGCCCGGTGACAATTGCCCGCGCCACCGGCTCCGCTACTGCGGGCTTTGCCGAGGCACTCGCCGGACTTTCGCCCGATGCCGTCGTCCTGATCGGGGACCGCTATGAAATGCTGGCGGCCGGCACTGCCGCTTTTCTGCTCAACATTCCTTCCGTGCATATTCACGGCGGCGAAGTCACGCTTGGCGCGTTCGACGACGCCATCCGTCACGCATTGACCAAGATGTCGCTCCTGCATTTCGTCGCCGCGGAAGAATACCGTTGGCGCGTCATTCAAATGGGAGAAGATCCTGCCCGGGTGTTCACCGTCGGCGCGCCCGGCCTCGACCAGTTCGATCAGGTGAAGCGGCTCACCCGGCAGGAGATTGAGAAGCGGCTAGAGCTTGAGCCCGGGCAGAAATTTCTGCTCGTCACGCTCCATCCTTCCACCACGATGCCGGCAAACGACATTCCCACGGCCGAGGCGCTGATCTCCGCGTTACATGAAATGAAGGATCACGCGCTGGTATTCACCGGCGTCAACTCGGACCCCGGACACGAATCGATCGGCGCAAGAATACGCGCCTTCGTGGACAGCCACGGCGGCCGCGCGCACATCTTCGCTTCGCTCGGCAGCGAGACCTACATCAACGCGCTTCGCTTCGCAGACGCGATCGTCGGCAATTCGTCGAGCGGAATTGTCGAGGCGCCCGCTGCCGGTGTGCCCACCGTAAACGTCGGGGATCGCCAGCGCGGACGGCTATTCGCGAAGTCCGTGCTGGCTTGCTCATCGGAACCCGCTTCAATTCTCTCAGCGCTGCGGACCGCGACCTCGAAGGACTTCGCAGAAGCCATAAATAATGTGCAGCCGCCCTACGGCCGCGCCGGCGCTTCCGCAAAGATTGCGCGCATCCTACTGGCGACGGATCTGGCGCCCCTGCTCCCCAAGCGGTTCTACGATCTCCCCTGGCCGCCGGGCCTTGCCCCGGACACTGCAAAGTCCTAGACCCCAGCTCTCAAGCATCACGACATAATGAAAAAAAACGTCGTTCTTCTCGTAGACAGCAAGACCCGCGATCTCGATGTCGCGACCCTGATTGCGTTTCATCTGCGCAAGCGCGGCATCGAGTGCCATCTCGAGCCGCTCGAAGCGGATCGCGCGGTCGTCGGCGCCTATAAGCCCGACATGATCATTTTCAATCATCTCGCCGCGGGTCATCTCGTGCGCTACTCCAAGCGGCTTCAGGAGATGGGCGTACTCGTTGCCGTGCTGCCGAACGAGGGCATCTATTACGACGACGATCAGGCGCGTTTCTATGCGGGGCGTCATCACAACAGCGCGCATATCGACTACTTCTTCTGCTGGAACGAGCGCCACAAGGCGATGATCCAGGAGCAGGGTCACTTCAAGAATACGTCCGTCGAAGTCGTAGGCGTGCCGCGGTTCGATTATTACTTCGAACCCTGGTCGAAAGTCGTCTACCAGCCGAAGCCGCGCACCTCTGGCCGGCCGAAAATCCTGCTTTGCACGAACTTCGGCACTGCGCCGTATTTCGAACTGCCGCGTGAATTTGCCGACAAATTATTTGCGCCGTGGGCCGGGCGAATTCCGATTTACACGAACTACTGGAAAGCGATCGAAGCGCAATGGAACAGCCGCAAGGGCTTTTACGGCCATTTCAAAGCGCTGGTCGACGCGGACAAATATGAAATCCTGCTGCGGCCGCATCCGATGGAAGATCCGGCCTATTACCAGAAGTGGCTCGACGCCCTGCCGCCGCATCAACGCGCGCACGTCTCGCTCGACGGAGCGACCAACATCACGCCGCTGATCCTTGACTGCGATCTGCAAATCTCCTGCGAAACCTGCACTACCGCCCTCGAGAGCTGGATCGCGCGCAAGCCGACGATCGAACTTCTCTTCGACAAAGATCCGCTCTGGTATCACCCGACCCAGGCCAAGGCGAACGTGCCCTGCGAGAACGCAACCGACCTCGTTCGCCTCGTTGACGAGCAGCTGACGCAACCGCTCGATCCGAAAATCCGGGAAGCGCGCGAGGAGCATCTCGCGAAGTGGTGCTCGTCTCCCGAAGGCACCTCGAGTGAGAAAATCGCAAAAGTGATTGCGAAGGCGCTCGAGAAAAATGAGGCGCACGACTGGTCGAAGCTGACGACCACCGATCACCGCAAGGCGATCAAGCTCAAAGGCCTTCGTAGCCTCGGCGTCGCCTACCACTTCGATCCGTTCCTGCCGATCAAGCGCAGCCTGTTCTCGAAAAAATATGCGGTGAAGGACTTCTCCTACCGCAAAGCGATCAAGCCGCACGACGTTGCCGCCGCGCGCGCGCGCCTCGAACACAAGGTCGGCCGAGCCGTTACTTCTTGATCGAAAACACAGCGAGACACGAGCCGGTCCGGCTCTTGTCCGCCGGATCGTGCCGGAAATAGACCTGATCCACGTTTGCGCCGAACAAGGCGAGCATGGCGTCGGCGGTGCGGTTTTCGCGCAGGCGGCCAAAACGCTGGTCGTCCTTGCGCAAGTGTTCGTCGCCCGCTTCCGGATAATAACTGATGCTGATGGCGACGACACCGCCCGGACGCAGAACCCGGATCATTTCGCGCGCCGCCAATTCGGGCTCGCTGCTATAGGCGATAGTCCAGCCGCACAGGATCGCGTCCCAAGAATTGTCCGCGTATTGCATCGCGTGCATGTTTCCGAGATCGACCCAGGGCGAATAGGAAAACAGATCGAAGCCGCGGATGTTCTCGCTCGAAAATCCATATGCAGCGAGGTAGAGAAGATCGGCCTCGTATCGGCAGCCAATCGCAAGCACCTTGGTCTGTGGCCCCATCCCGTCGATCACCGAGAGCGGCATGATCAGTTTCAGAATGCGATCGCTCGGCCGGCCATGCGTAATACCGACTTCGTTGTGCGAGCGCTCGGCAACGCCGAGGTTGTTGTTGTAGGCACGCAACGACCGCTTGATACGCATGTAATAGAAGAATCGGACATGGAAGACCGCGTAGCAAATCGGCTTTACGCGCATGAAGCGGTTGAGACGCAGCTTCCAACGAGACATTATTGTGATCCTGGAGGGAGATTTCGGGCGAACTTGCTTGAGATAATTTAGGTCGGTATACACCAAAAAATACACCGATCCAGCGCGGGTTCCCTATGCAAAAGCTGATTTACGACAAGAAGAGCTTCACTCCCTTCGGTTTCGTCCGCAGCGCGATCTTTCTAACGAAAGAATATTTCCACCGCCGCCCGGATCCCTCCTATACGCCGAGCTTCCTCACCAACGGGGAAAACGAGGAAGCGCAAAAGCATCTGGATACGCTGAACCGCGACGGTATCGTCGTGCTGCCCGGCTACTTCAAGGGCGAACAGCTCGCGAAACTTCAGAAGCTTTTCGATGCCACCGTCTCCGGCAAACCCGCGAAGGGTGTCGTCGATGCCTACCGCGAAGAGAACGGTTGCGGCGCCGGCGTTCCGATCCTGGAAGCGGCCCTCGACGACATGCTCTTGCAGATCATCGGCAGCTATTACGGCAAGGAGTTCGGGCTCGGCCGCGGCGACGTCACGCGCCTGATGCCGACACCACCGCAACGTTCCGAGTCCTATCAGTGGCATCACGATACGCGCGGCCGTCAGATTCACGGCATGATCCTGCTCAATGATGTCACGCCCGCAGGCCAGCGCATGAGCTATCTGAAGGGATCGCACAACGTCTATTACGACCGCTTCCGGGGCGAGAGCCACGGCTCGCGCTTCGAGAACGATATCGCAACGCAGGGCAGCATCAAGGGCGACATCATCGAACTCGCCGGCCCGGCTGGCACCGTTGGGCTGTTCGACTCGAACGGCCTGCATTCCGGCAATCGTAACGACAAGGAAAAGCGCGATTGCCTGCTCTTCTGCTACGTCTCGCATCCCCGGCACTTCAAGCCGGTCAAGGTCAAGCGCGAAGAGCTGATGCAGCTGCCGCCGCACAAGCGCAAGCTCGTGGAAATGAACCCGCGCCTGGAAATCGTCAGCTAAGATTCCGCCCGCGCGAGGCTATCAATGGCCTCGCGAGTGCCGGAGCATGGCCCCGAGGACGTTCGAATAGTCGTCGGTCCAGACCCACTGGCGCTGGTCGACCTTTTCGTCCTGCCAGTGTTTCGCCTCGTTCAGCGCACCGAAATCCTCGGGCTTGCGCACGATCGCGGTGACGGTGCCCGAGAACTTGTAGTCGTCGTCGTTGACCTCGGTGTCGTCCTGGTTCGTGTTGTGCGTGCGGACCACCATGCCGTTCGCGTTGGCGATGCCCGCCACCACCGAAGCAAGTTCGAGATGGCGGTTCGAAATGTGCATCACCAGAATGCCGCGCGGCGCAAGCTTGCGCTTGTAAATCTCGACCGCTTCCTTGGTCATCAGGTGGATCGGGATCGCGTCCGAGGAAAAGGCGTCGATCACGATCAGGTCGTAGATGCCGTCCTGCGCCTCCGCGATGGTGAGCCGCGCATCGCCCAGCGTGATCTTTGCGTCGGGCGCGCATTGCGCGAGGAAGCTGAAGCCGTAGCGCCTCGGGTTGGTTGCGATCTCGATCGTGGTCGGATCGATTTCGTAGTACGAGACGCTGTCCTTCTCCTGCTTATGGCAGGCGAGCGTGCCGGTGCCGAGACCGACAACGGCGTAATTGATCGGGCCGTTCTTGTTTACCCTCGCCTGCGCCACCGCCTGCGCGATCGCCGCCGACTTGTAATAGTAGGTCGTAAGCTCCGGTCGGCCGGTATACGGCTTGAAGTCGTTCGTCATCATCCGCTGCGCGCCGTGGATCGTGGTGCCGTGCAGAAGCACGCGGAAGCGGCCGTCATAACTGTCGTTCACCTTGTGCACGCCGAAGAAGCTTCGCAGCGTGTGGCGCGTACGCGAGTCTATGTTCTCGTAGGCCTTGATCGTGAGGAAGCAGAGCGCGATCACATAGGCGTATTTCACCGAGTCGAACGAAATCAGGATCGACGCGACCAGCAGAATGCCGATCGCCCACTTCATGTAGGTGTAAGTGCCCGGCGCGAGGTCGGATAGGAACGGCACCTTGTATCCGAAGGCCGGCGCGAGCGCCGCCGCCGCCGCCATGCCGAGCAACAGCCAGAATACCGGGCCGAAGCGCCCGGTCGGCCAGACCCAGCCCGGACGGCACAGGAGCGCGAGCACGATCAGGATCGGATATTCGGCGACCCAGTTGAAAATCTGCGGCGCGACGAGTGCCGCCGCGATGCCGCCGATCATGCCGCCCGCCGACATCCACATATAGAATTCGGTGAGATGCGCAGGCGCGGGACGCAGCCGCGCAAGCTCGCCATGACAGACCAGCGCCGTGAAGAAGAACGCGGCGATGTGAATCGTCAGAATCCAGAAGATCGAATCGAATCCCTCGAATACCTGCGACGCGACGAGCGCTGCGATGAACAGCGGTTGCAGGATCACCGCGGCCTGATGCACGCGCGCCGCAAGCCCTGAGAACACGAGCACGAAGGTCAGAAGATAGAGCGCAAGCGGCACCACCCAGAGGAACGGCACCGCCGCCACGTCGGTCGAGATGTGATTGGTGACCGCGATCAGCAGACCCGAAGGAATGGCGGCGAGCGCGACCCAGACCGCCGCTTCGGACCAGGTCGGCTTGCCTTCGCTCTCGCCCTTTGCGGGCTTCGATGCCTTCAGGTCCTTCGTGTTCCAGATCAGGTAGCCGCATCCCGCAATCAGTGCGATCAGGAGAATGAACCCGGCCGACCAGCCGAAAGTCTGCTGTTGCAGCCGCGTCAGCGGCTCGACGACGAAGGGATAGGCGAGCAGTGCGAGAAAGCTGCCGACGTTACTCGCGGCATAGAGAAAGTACGGATCCTTCGCAGCCGGGTGCGAGGTGCGCGCGAACCACGCCTGCAGCAGCGGTCCGTTCGCGGAAAGGGCGAAGAACGGCAAGCCGATCGAAACGGCGAACAGACCGAGGAGCCAGAACGCCTCGCCCGAGGCGGGCGGCTTGTTCCAGCCGCTTGCGATGCCGAGCGGCAGGAACAAAACCGCGACCGCCATGATCGCGAGATGCACGGTGACGGCCTGACGTCCCTGCAAGTGGCGGGTGATGAAATGCGCGTAGGCATACCCCGCAAGCAGCACGGTCTGGAAAAACACCATGGCCACCGACCAGACCGCGGGCGTTCCGCCCAGCTTGGGCAGCACCATCTTCGCGAACATCGGCTGCACCAGGAATAGAAGCGCAGCGCTCACGAAAATCGCGAAGGTGAAAAGCGGCAACAGAACGCCCGCCTTCGAACCGTCGGTGGTTTTGGCAACGGGCGTCTTCTTCGCGTTCATGGGAGTTCCTTGGCTGGCCGGGTCTCTGGCGCGGATGTTCTCCGCGGTGCAGCGCGGAGAAACAGCTTGCCACTAGGGCGAAATTTGGGGCTGGAAGGCTTCCTCGCGGAAGTTCGTTAGGTTTGCGGCTGCACCGGACAGAACAGCTACCGGGCCGGCAGATAAAACCCGAACCGGCGATTCCGGTCCAGCCCCGCAACAGGTGTTTTCCGCATTGCGGCGCATGGCGTTTCGGCCACAAGCCGTTGCATCGACGCAATAAAATCCCTGCTAAGATAGCCGGGCGTTTCGAATGAAACGAAACCGTCCCCAGGGAGAACTGTATGACCGAACTATCACGCCGCACCGTGCTTGCGGGCAGCGCTGCCTCGGCGGGCGCGCTTTCGCTCGCACCCAGTTTCATCGAGGCATTCTTCAATTCCGCAATGGCACAGGCAGCAGGTTTCAATAAGTACAAGGTCGGCTCGATCGAAGTCGTCGCCGCAGCCGACGGCGTCAACACCTTTCCGCTGCCCGACCGCTTCGTCGTGAACGCGACGAAGGACGAAGTGTCGGCTGCATTGAAAGCAGCCGGGCTGGACGGCGAGAAGCTCAGCATTCCGTTCAATCCGCTCGCCTTCACGAACGGCAACCGCGTCGTCGTCGTCGACACCGGCATGGGGCCCGCCGCGAACGAGAAGACGCCGAATGTCGGCAACTTCGTGAAGAACATCACCGCCGGCGGCATCGACCCGGCCAAGGTGACCGACGTCGTGATCTCGCATTTCCACGGCGACCACATCAACGGCCTGCTGAACGGCACGAACCCGACCTATCCGAACGCACAGGTTCACGTTCCGGCGCCGGAGTGGAAATACTGGACCGACGAAGGCGAACTGAGCCGCGCGCCTGACGGGCGCAAGGGCGCCTTCGCCAACGTGAAGCGCGTCTTCGCCGATGGCCTCAAGAACAAGGTCACGCAATACGAGCACGGCAAGGAAGTCGTGCCGGGCCTGACCGCCATGGCGACGATCGGCCATACGCCGGGCCACACCTCGTTTGTGCTTGCCTCCGGCAGCGACAAGGTTTTCATCCAGTCCGACGTAACGAACGTCCCCGCCCTCTTCGTCAACAATCCGGGCTGGCACGTGATGTTCGATCAGGACGCGAAAGAAGCCGAAGCGACGCGCCGCAAGGTCTACGACATGCTCGCCTCGGAAAAGATGCGCGTGCAGGGATTCCACTATCCCTTCCCGGCGCTCGGCCGCGTCGAGAAGGCCGGAAACGGCTATCGCCTCGTCGCCGCATAAGCGCGCGCAAATCTGCGAACGAAAAGGCCGCCGGAAACGGCGGCCTTTTTATTTGCGCGAACGATGTCTTGCGTAGAATTGACTCTTCCACCCGGATGACCATTAGATGGCGCATTGATGTTGGTGTTCCGCGTGGCGAAAGCCGCAACGAACATGGGAATACGGTGGTGATCGCGTTCTGATCCGAATCCGTAGCTGCCCCCGCAACTGTAAGCGGTAGCCCTCGCTTCAAGTGCCACTGGACGAAAGTCTGGGAAGGCGGAGTGAGACGCAACGACCCGCGAGCCAGGAGACCGACCCGCATCAGTCACCCAACCGGCGCGCGGGGCGTGCGATCGGTGCGGCTAACCGCAGCGGTGACACGTGAAGACGTGAACCGTTGCGGGGGCGCAGGTGGAACTGCATCTCTACGAGCGTACCGGAATGAACGAGGCGTCACGCCTCGCGATTTCGCGCGCCTCCGTGACTTGTCCAACGACAGTCATTGGGGGCTATCCATGTTTCGTTTCTCCGGTGCATCCGCGCTTGCGCTGATTGCACTTCCCTTCTCTTTCGCTACGGCACAGGCGCAGACGACACTGCTGCCCGATGTCGTGATCTCCGCGAACCAGACGCCGCAGCCCGCGGATCGCGTCGGCGCGAGCGCGACCGTGTTGCAGGGCGACGAATTGCGCCGCCGCGGCGTCGAAACCGTCGCCGACGCGCTGCGCACCGTTCCCGGCGTGCATGTGAACGCCGCAGGCAGCAAAGGCACGCTGACGCAGGTCCGCGTGCGCGGCGGCGAAGCGAACCACCTTCAGGTCATCATCGACGATGTGCCGGTGGGCCGCCTCGACGGCGGCGACTTCGACTTCGCCGGCATGGCGATCGACGACATCGAGCGCATCGAGGTCGTGCGCGGGCCGCAATCGGGCATCTATGGCGGCAACGCCGCCTCCGGCGTGATCGCGATCTACACGAAATCCGGCCGCGGCCTGAAAAAGCCCGAGCTTACGATGCGCGCGGAGGCCGGAACGCAGAAAAGCTCGCTGTTCAGCACGACAATGCGCGGCTCGAACGGCCCGCTCTACGGCGCGTTCTCGATCCAGCATAACGACACCGACGGCTACAACATCTCCCGTTCCGGCGGCGAGAAGGACGGCAACCGGCACCTGTCGCTGAACGCGAAGGCGGGCTTCGACGTCAACGAGCACATCAACGTCGAAGGCGTGATCCGCCACACCGACCGCAAGGTGCAGTACGACTCCGAAGCCTCGATCCCGCTTCCCGACAACTACGCGCAGGACGTGAACCAGCACACCAATGCGCGGATCAACCTGAACACGCGCTCGTTCGGCGGCGCGCTCACGACCCGCCTCGGCCTGTTCCTGCGCGACGAGAACTATCTGCTGAACTTCGGCAATTCCTACGCCAAGGCGAACGGCGGCGACTACAAGGTCTCGTACAACTTCAACGCCGCCAACGTCGCGCACATCATGACCGCGCTGTTCGACTGGAAGAAGGAGAACTACATCAACGGCGGCAACACGCCCGAGCGCAACAGAACCGGCCTCGCCTACGAGCACGTCCTCAATTTCGTCACCGGGCTCACGCTTTCGGGCGCGGTTCGCCACGACTTCCACGATGTGTTTCAGGATTTCACGACCTATCGCATCGCCGCGTCCCAGAAGCTGCACACCGGCACGCGCCTGCACGGAAGCTATGGCACCGGCATCTCGCTGCCGACCTTCTACGAGCAGTTCGGTTTCGGCCTGAACTTCACCGGCAATCCGAACCTCAAGCCCGAAACCACCACCGGATGGGACTTCGGCATCGAACAGACGTTCTTCGGCGGCCTGTTCGTGTTCGACGCGACCTACTTCTCGGTGGATCTCGAAAACCGCATCTCCGGCAACGGCACCACCGCAGTCAACAATGCCGGCGTCAGCGAAATCCGCGGCGTCGAACTGACCGGCAAGCTAAACCCGGCGGCTTGGCTGGCGCTGGAGGCGAGCTACACCTTCACCGACGCCGAAGCCGCCGACGGCACGCAGCTGATCCGCCGTCCGAAGAACGCCGGCAGCTTCACGGCGACCTATATCGCGCCCGATAACAAGACCCGCGCGAGCGTCACCGTCGTTCACAACGGCAGGATGGCGGACGACGCCTTCTTCGGCTTCCCGGCGACGAGAGTGTCGCTCGACAGCTACACCGTCGTGAACGCGATCCTGAGCTACCAGTACACGCCGATGACGCAGTTCTACATCCGCGGCGAGAACCTCCTCGACGAACGCTATGAGGAACTGTTCTCCTATCGCGCGAACGGCGCGACCGGCTATATCGGCATGCGCATGAAATTCGGCGAGCTGTCGCCGCAGATCAACTACTGAACGGGCGGGGCCGGTCGCAGGGCCGGCCCTACGCCTTCCCGGGCTTACGTCTTGATCGAGACCGGCTGCCCGTTCGACTCCGACAGGATCCAGTCGATGTATTCCGCATCGCCGCCGCCCGTGGCGACAAACAGGATCGCGGGCGTATCGTAGGCGTGGCCGCGCTTCACTTCCGTTGCCACCGCCTCTTTCTGCGCGTCCCGCGTCTTCACGATCATCACGGCTTCTTCGGCCTGCTCGACCTTGCCCTGCCAGCGATAGATCGAGCGCATGCCGGGCAGGATATTCACGCAGGCCGCGAGCCCTTTCTCCACGAGGGACCGTCCCGCCTTCTCCGCCTCGACAAGCGAAGGATAGGTCGTATAGACGAGAACCGGCCGATCCATTGCCGCACTCCACTTTGCCGGGCCGCGTATCCGCAGGCAGCGTATCAGATGACCGCGTCACGCTACGACAAGATCGCATTCGTCGCGAGCAGCGCGCCAGACGCGATAGCCGCGCAGCAGCGCCTCGCGAAAACCTACGGCAACGCGCCCGAAGCCGAGGCCGACGTGGTGGTCGCGCTCGGCGGCGA
>FKKE01023906.1_pt1 | contig 13946 bp, 14 predicted proteins | sample 1106331 | NCBI WGS metagenome assembly FKKE01 (sample SAMEA3931202, study PRJEB13176) | freshwater metagenome | biome: Drinking water system; feature: drinking water; material: freshwater | place: China | collected 2013-02-06 | reverse complement strand
TCTTTAGGAATTCAATCTCTTCGGCCGAGAGCGCAAGCCCTGCCTCTAGGTTAAATTTGGCGATATCGGTAATTTGAAATGAGGGCTCTGGCTCACCTGTAAGGAGAAGTGTCTCGGGCGTGAGTTCTCGGTAACGCGATTCGAGCATCGGATCGAGTGGTCGCGTTATGAACTCCTCTCTTGTGAAACACTCGATGCGTGTTACACCGACGATCCCCATGTTACTCGTCATCTCAGTTGCGTTCGTCGACCACGGGGTAACCATTTCGCGACGTGGGCCAATGAATGAACCTGAGATCCGGTCAACAGAGAGCTGCGGTGCGTTTAGCAACCACTCGAGACGCTCTATCTCGGGGCGTCCGAGAGGGCTACACTGGACAATGTAGACTTGGCTAGTCGTGCCAAAGAAAAGTGTCGTCATACTTCCTTATTGTAACCGTTCACAATTTTTCGCACTCTTCGTTAGAAAGACCTGGAAAGGGGCCTCGTTTACAACCCAAGTCAAAGTCGGCCCCTTTCCAGGTCTTTCCGCCTTGATTGCGGAAGAATTCTGAACGGTTACTCCTCATATTGAAAAATGATCCAGCCACGTACTTTGCGGCAAACATCCGGTTCAAAGCGGGCTTGAGTTACGGGATTACCATTAGCAAATACCACTTTCCAGCTGAAGTCGGAAGCGAGCACATGGCAGAGTGAATCCTGGTCGGCCACAATCGCTGTACGTGGGCGTGTCGCCTCAATTAACTTCCCCCAGTGTCCTCCATCACGGTTGAGCGAGTAATCAAAATTAGGGCTCTCCGGACGAAAAGCGGAACTACGACGATCGAGCATCGCCTTGTCCAAGGGGACTCCCGCTGCATTTGAGAATCGGTAAATCAAGTACGCGCCAAGATAATTACTATGAATCACCGGGGCATAATTCGGTTGCGCCAGAATAAAATCAACTTCGACCTGTGGCGCTCCACGGTAGAAGGCCGGTTGAGCAAAGGATCGAAAACCGAACACTATCGCGAGACAGAGGAGGAACCAAACAATCCCAATCGGACGTGCGACCCGGACGAAAGAGAGGCATCGCTCCCGAAGGAGTTCGATTCCATCGCGGAATTTTCCGCGAAATCCTGTGACCGCATACAGCTCAACTCGTCCCCAAACCGTGGCTGCCGCCCAACTTAAGAGAATGAGTGCGTACGGCGTGAACCGGAGGTCGAGGGCCCCAACAAGCGAACAAATAATCATTACAAACAGTTCAGTCTTTCGAAGCACTGGCGCAACGGCAATCATGAAGATCACAATCCAAAACAGCACGAGAAACGCGAACTCAAAATCGAGCAACGATCCGGGACGAAGTGGATGAGCAATGTAGGCAAGGGCTTCGGCCCACCAGTAGCTGAGTATCGCGTAAACCTCTCCCCCAACGTATGGGCTACAGCACGAAGCGAGCACCCAGAGAATGAGATATGCGGCAAGGAGTTTGAGCGGAGAACGGTGGTCAGCCCCTCTCCAGTGCAGGTAGCCGAGTACCGAACAGACAACCGCCGCTATGAGGAAGGACGAGTGCACATTTACGTGAACTACTGCCAAGAGAAAACTGGAATAGAAAAATTTCGATTGAGAAACCTGCACCAATTTGCTTGAAACAAGACCCAATTGAGCTAAGAGCAAAGTATAACTAATAACTTTTGGATCAAATGGAGACGAGTGTAGAAGCGCAGCGCCAAGCAGCAATGCGAGCAACGTGCCAACGAATCGATCGCTTGCAGCCCGAGTCAAAATGAATGATGCCGTGCCGAGCATGGTAAAAACGAGAAGAATTTGGCATGCAACGAGGGCTGACGATCCGCCGAACCGCTCCAGAGAGGCGACAACCAAATCAAAGAGCCATGAATCCGACACCCAGCTTTTCCCTTCGCCAAAAACTGTCCAGAGATCTTCTTGCGGTACAGTTTGCTGATGGAGAATCCACCGTCCGACGGTTAAGTGGAACGGGAAGGTCAAAAAATCGGGGGAGTTAGCGAAGTACAACGCCACCGTAAGCAAAATTGAAATTTGAATCAGGAGAAGACTCGGTGACGAACGGAGCATAAACTCTTGTAGAATGGGTTATATAGGACCAGCGCTTCCCTATCAAATATTGTTTCCAGCATGTTTTAATACTATGAATTGATCTCTAGAGTGGAGAGATAATGAAAACCGTTCAGTTATTGTACTTCATGCTGCTCGTGAGCCCAAGCTTTGCTATCGCCTGTCCAGATCATTCGGGCCTGGTAGATCTTAATTGTGATGGCAAAGTGGTGATTGTGTCATTCGGAGACTCAATTACCTTTGGCAGCCGGGATTCTGCGAGGCTCGGTTACCCCGGTCGATTACAAGGATTCTTCCCTGACACAACGATTGTTAACCTCGGAGTTCCCGGAGAGAACACGCCTACCGGACGGAGACGCGCTGCTGAGAAATTCGCACAATATTCAAATGCCGATTACATTATCATTCTCGAAGGGGTGAACGATTATTGGCTGGACGATCGGAGCGCTGCAAGAACACGGGCCAACTTGCTCGGGATGGTCGGCAATGGTGAGAATACGGGTGCGGTGGTCCTCCTCGCGCGACTCACTGCGGTTCGTCGAGATTTTCAGCGAGGTTGGGTGAACTCGGTGAACCAGGCAATATTGCCATACACGATAATCGATTTTTTTTCGCTCGGCGAAGGAATCATCTCGAGCGATCGTCTCCATCCGAATGGGAATGGATATCAAGCTATGGCACAATTGCTCGCGCCGATTCTCAGCCGTGTCTCAAGTGAGAATCGCCCGATTGATACGGACCGAGATAACCTCTACGATTTTGCTGAGCCACGCTTTGGAAGCAGCGTCACCAACCCTGATACCGACGGCGATGGCTTGCTCGACGGTGATGAGGCTCTCGTTTACGGTTCGAGCCCGACGAATACTGATTCCGACGCTGACGGATACCCCGATGCCTTTGAAGTTGAAATCGGTGCAAACCCAGCAAGCCCGTTACCGGCTGCACCGCAGTTGAATACCCTGCGGGTAATTCCAACGGGGTAAGCCTTCGCCCCCTACCCTCTTTCCGTGAACGTGGCCGTGGCCGTAATCCGTCTACGTATACGTAGACGTCTCCGGTCACGTTCACGTATACGTTTACGTCTACGGCCACGGAAGAGAGGGCATAGGCTTCTTAGAAATATCCCGCTCGCTCGAGGGTTTGGAGATTGAGTAAGGCAAGCTTCGCCCCACGCGTGGGAGTGTTGTTGCGATCGACAATGAGCGAGGCCTGCACGAGGAGTGTTCGTGCTCCATCAAACTCACTAAGCTCGGTCGCGGCAAGCAATCGCGCAACCGCACTATCGTTTAAAATCAACGAACGAATCTCCGGTTCATACTTACGGAAGATTTTCCCGGCAGCCTTTCGATGCATCTCGATTGCGCAAGTGAGTGTTCCATGATCAATGCTAGAATTCGATACAGCTCGGAAAAGGAGGAAATTGCCGAGCAGGTAAGAGGCGACACCCTGAGGGGTTGCTGATTTCCAGGGCCCCTCGATGCTTGCAGCATACCGTAAGCGCCACACCGCGCGATTCTCGGCGGTGCCACCGTCACTGCTCGATGATGGTGCGAATGCATCGAGAAACCATGCGAGGTACTCAAGGGCAACCGGGGTATTCGCTGTCGGGACCTGAAAATGTCTTGGTGCAATTCCAAGCGCGAGAGGAACGTCAAACGCCGCTCCAGGGAGGATTCCGAATTCATTCTCCCCTGACAAACCATACTGATAAGCATCGACGACAAGTTCATGCTCGGGCAGCGGCATGAGTTTGAATTCCTCTGGTCGAACGCGGAGGTGAACACTAAGCCACTCGGGATTGCCATTAATGAGAACAGAGAGGTCTTGCTCCCGCTCAAATTGTTGATCCAACTCGCTCGCCGACAAGGGAAGTGTTCGGTGGAGCAGCGGGACTGGGGCGAGATCATGCCGTTTCCCAATTTCATTCAAACGGATTGTTAACTCACGTGCAGTTACTCCGTAGGGGTCATTCGCAAGTCGCGACCAGAGGACGTGGGACGTTCCGCCGAAGTGCATCAAATATCCCCGAACGTGAAGCGACGTAACGAACCAACAGACTACGGCAAGGAAGATAACGACGGTGGGAATGCGATGCGCACGGCTGCGAGGAATTCGCCAGAGGCAAAAGAGGATCGCAGGAAAGAGAATCGCCTGTGCGTCATCTGCGGGAAATCCCACCGCGACGATGGCAGCGAGGAACGAAACGGCAATACAGAGCAAATAAACGGCCGAGAGGCGGATATACCGCTCCGCTCGTTCGCGGATCCCCACTTGCCGAAACTCAGTCGGCATTGAACTGTTGTCCTCGAGGGGATGCGGGAGAGTGCTTCGGACGTTTGTACTGCTACTCATTTTCGGTGCTGCTTCTCGTTGTTGCTTCTCGACGAGAGCTTTCAAAAACCCTTGGTATTTACTACATTCTTTCTCATATGAAAGTCCCTTCGGAAACAGCCGAAGCGCGCGAGCGCCGGGGCCGGCCAACATATAAAACCGTAACGCTACGTTCTGGGGCGAACCTTTCCAATATCGTACATAAATTAGCTCATGAAATTGGGAATCCGCTCACATCGATTATCTCCTTCGGAACGGTGCTTCAGCGGTTTACGACTGATATAGCGGGCGAGCAATCGAAGTCGAACAAGCTTACGAGCTATAGTCAATCAATTATCGATGAGGCTTGGCGAATTGCCGCTGTAAATGAGCGCACCGTTGCCCTTCTCTCCGAGAGGACGCCCTCGCCAAGCGCAAACGATCTCCATAACGTACTCGTACAAGCTCTTCGTAAAGTGAAAGCGAGGTTTCGCGGTGTTCAGGCGACGATACAGGTCGAGCCATCTCTCCCCTCGATTAACTTCGAGGAATCACAACTTCGATTACTCCTCACCGAAGTCCTTGCGAACGCCTGCGAGGCGGTGCTCCGTGAACTCGAAAGTGTCCAACTCCAGCCAATTCTCGTCCAAGCGAGGACTGTGAATCGTGCACTCGAACTTTCGATCACAAACTCTGTTTCGAAACCCTGTGCGCTCGAACTCAATCAGCTTTTTGATCCATTCGTCACCACCTACAGTGATAACCGTCATCTTGGCCTGGGACTCACTGTTGCCTGGGCGATTGTCGAACGATTTCACGGCACAATGGAACTCACCGAAACGAAACATGGCGAAGGATACATCTTCTCGACCATCGTGCGATTGCCGCTTTCGATGAGTACCTCGCTCTCTCCTGAGGGTGAGACTGACGCCATGAACGCGCGAGCTCAGCCATCTGCCCTTGTCGATGAACTCCGAGGATTGATCGGGACGCATTTCTCAGTATTGGTTATCGAGGATGAACCAACTGTTGCATCAGCCATTCAGAAGTTACTCGAACTACTCCTTGGCAAATGGACCGAACTCCATTGCACTTTCGCCCATGATCGAGAGGCGCTCCGGCTGATGGACGACGGTGAAAAGATCGATATTATTCTCTGCGACATTAATCTTCGCGAAACAAGCGGCCAATATCTCTATGAAATTGTGCGGAGTCGCTGGCCACAGTATCAAACGAAGTTCGCTTTTCTCACCGCAGACCAGAAAGGCGAACAGGTGCAATCCTTCTTGGAAGGAAGTGGGCGTCCGTACCTGATGAAACCGTTCGAGACGGAGCAACTCCTTACTCTCATCCTACGAGTTCTCCAAGGCTCAACGGGAGCAGTGCGGTAACTCATGGCTACGAAAGCAATCGTCCTTTACCCTGATCCACAGTTGCGGCAGGTCTGTGAACCCGTGAAGGAAATTACTGACGAGGTCCGGCAGTTACTCGCCGATATGGCAGAGACGATGTACCAAAAAAGTGGTATCGGTCTTGCGGCAAACCAAGTTGGCCGCAATATCCGTGCAGTTGTGGTTGACCTCGGTGCCGACGAAGAGAGTGGTCGCGAAGCTTCACTCTACCAAGTGATCAATCCAACAATTGTGGCAAGCGTTGGATCGGTCGAGTCGGAGGAAGGATGCCTGAGCATTCCTGGAATTCGCGAGGTTATTCCTCGTCATGCACAAGTAACAGTAACTGGGCTTGATTCTGATGGGAGAGAGATCACCATTGAGGCAGATGGACTCCTTGCGATCTGTTTCCAACATGAGATTGACCATCTCAATGGCGTACTCTTCATTGACCACCTGAGTCGATTGAAACGCGAGCTCGCGAAATCACGGTATAAGAAGCTCTCTCAGAAAGGGTAAACCCTGGAAACCGCATGTCACAGAACAGCCACCCCGTCCTCGCTTTCCTCGGCACTCCTGAATTTGCACTCCCTACGCTGCGCATGCTGCTTGATTCTGGGGAGTACGCGCTTGACTGTGTCATCACGCAAACTGACAAACCCGCCGGTCGAGGGCAGAAGCTCACCTCGCCGATAGTAAAAGAATACGCTCTTCGACGCGGCGTAAAAGTTTTCCAGCCATCCTCGTTAAAGACAATCACCACGGAAAAGAAGAATGGCGCAGAGAAGAGTCCGTTAGTGGCCACACAGAAGAGTCAACATGCTCTCATCGAGTATTTAAATTCACTTCCAGCACTCGATGCGTTCATTTCTGTTGCCTACGGGAAAATTATTCCGGACGCATTCTTTCAGTTCGCACGCTACGGAGTGATCAACATTCATCCTTCGCTACTCCCCCGTTGGCGCGGAGCAGCACCGATCCAACGGGCAATTTCTGCTGGTGATGAAGAAACTGGAATCAGTATCATGCAAGCAGACGCAGGCTGGGATACCGGTCCGGTGTTTGCAAAGCGCCCAATTGCGATCCTCTCTGAGGACACTTACGGTACGCTCCATGACCGACTCGCAGAAGAGGGCGCGCGTTTCCTGCTCGAAATATTACCGCGAATTCTGTCAGGGGCACTCCCTGCTCAACCGCAGGGGAGTGAGGGAGTGACGCTCGCTGATAAATGGGAGTCGAATGATCTGACGATCGACTGGGCAACATCAGCAATCGCTATCTCCCGGCAAATCAGGGCGAGCTCGCCATCGCCCGGGGCGCGATCGATTTTTTCCGACGCGTCGATTAAAATTCTTCGTGCGCATGTGGTGAGGAACAATTCACAATTTCCTCCCGCACCGCCCGGTGCTATCGTGGATTGCAATAAACGAGAGCTGATTGTTGCGACTGGTTCTCCGGATTATATTTCTTTGGACGAAATTCAGTTTCCGGGGAGAAAGGCACTGCCGATCGGAGAAGCGCTTCGAGGGCAACAGTTCTCCACCGGCATGCGGTTTGGTTAAGCTATGAAAAATAAAGTCATTATTGCTCCCTCCATTCTTGCCGCTGATTGGGGTCGCTTTGGCGACCAGATTGAACGGGTCGTGAAAGCTGGAGCCGACTGGATTCACGTTGATTGCATGGATGGACACTTTGTTCCACCGATCACCTTTGGCCCAGATATCGTGCGTGCAGCACGTAAGGCGACCTCTGTTCCCTTAGACGTTCATTTGATGATCGAACAACCTGAGCGACAGATTGATGAATTCATCAAGGCCGGAGCAAGTTGCGTCACGGTGCACAGTGAAACCTGTCCACATCTTCATCGAACGGTGCAGCAGATTCACCATGGAGGGGCAAAGGCAGGGGTTGCAATCAATCCGGCAACTCCTGTTTCAGTGCTCAACGAAATCATCGCTCATATTGACCTCGTGCTGATCATGACGGTGAACCCGGGTTGGGGAGGACAGAAGTTTATTGAAACGTCTGAAGCGAAAATTCGTCAAGCCGCAGCGTTAATTAAACAGATAAACCCGAGTGTCGAGCTTGAAGTTGACGGTGGCATTAACGAGGAGACGGGGAAACGATGTATCAATGCCGGTGCCACCGCCCTCGTCGCCGGCACGTACATTTTTCACAGTCAAGATTACGGTAAGGCAATTGGACTGCTTCGTCCGTAGCCTACTCAGAACGACGTAGCCGACCTCTCGCTTCACGGTTCAATTGATTTGTCGCTTCGTCGGTCACTGATTTAGTACTTGCCGTTCGGTCGCTGTTCAGTTTACTCACAACGATTTCGACCCGACGATTCCGGGCGCGCCCTTCGTCAGTTTCGTTGGTCGCTGCTGGTTTCCGTTCGCCGAATCCTTGAATTGAAATATGATCGGACGGTATTCCACCCGAGACCAAGGCATTCCGGACTGTTTCGGCCCTCGCTGTCGAAAGATTTACATTATACTGATCACTTCCAATCGCATCAGCATGACCCTCAACCGCAAGGTATCTCGTCGGTGTCGATCGTAAGATCGCGGAGATTTCAGTCATGTTCCTCTGCGCTTCGGCAGTGAGCGATGACTTATCGAATTCGAAAAAGACATCCGAGATTTCGATAACGACACCACGTGGAGATGCGCTTGCTTTGATCGATTTTTTCTTCAGTTCAACAATAAGATTATTGTCATCCACAATAACGCTCGTAACTGCAGTTCCCTGCTCCACGGAATAGGGATATTTGGTATGCCGAAAGGAAAGGCCAGTCGCGAGTGGCAACGACGATTCGATCATAAACCGCTCCCCAAGTTTCGCATGGCCAAATTCGGCCGCTGCTCCTGGCTGAAGCTTCAGTGAGCACGGAGACCCTGTTTCGTGAAGACAGAGCTCCGTATAGAAAACGCTGAGAGCTTGGCTTCGCTCGAGATTTCCCTCGAAGGTGTCAAGTTTCGCGTGATTCAGAGTCTTGGCCTCGTGGTTCGTCTTCACTGGGCTCACGAGAGCGCCTGCGAATGTTGGAGCTCCCTGGATGAGTTTCGCTTCTACCTTCGAGCGACTAAGATCTAACGTGTCAAAAGAGGAATCCCGATGGTAGATTGTAAGTCCTGCTCCCAAAGTCGAATGAGATACGGAAAGCTTTGCTCCACCGTCGATAAAGATAGTGCAGTTCGCGTGTGGAGTGTCACATACTTGTGACTGGAAGATCTCGAGAACTTCACCGGGTTGAACCCAGAGCTGGAGCCGTTGAATATTGCTGTGCTCTATTGCAAGCTCATTACTGCTTGCCGCGTAACCTGTCCCAGTACTGCTAAACAGGATGAGCGCGGATGTGAGGGACAAATATGAGTATCGGGGTAGCTTCTGATGTTGGGCCATAGTTTTCTCCGTAGGATATGGTGAGTGACTCCCGCTCGGTATTCGCCGAGTGCCTCTATCGTTATATCTCACTGTCTTCGCAATGTTCACTTTACCCTCACCACGATTGGCCTTGCCAGGAATCGGCAAAAAATGAGTGGTTTGGCGCTCGTTTAACGCTGTGCTATGTCTAAACCACACTTGGCGGGGCGTAGCGCAGTCTGGTAGCGCGCACGGTTCGGGACCGTGAAGTCGGAGGTTCAAATCCTCTCGCCCCGACCATTCAGTGTACATCTTCGATTGAGAGTGAGATGACACTCACCGTTATTTTCTGGATAATTCTCGCCTTCTTGCTCGGCTCAATCCCGGTTGGATTTATCGTTGGGAAGCTAAAGGGAGTCGACGTTCGGGAGCATGGAAGCGGAAACATTGGGGCAACGAATGTCGGACGAACTTTGGGGAAAGGCGCTGGAATTTTTACGCTGATTGCCGATATTTTAAAGGGCGTGCTCGCAGCGTGGCTCGGGCGCTTCGCGAGCCCTGGCGAAGATGCACTCGCACTCGGAGCAATTCTTGGCTTTACTGCAATCGCTGGGCACTGTTTCTCACCTTTTCTTCAATTTCGCGGCGGGAAAGGAGTTGCAACCGCGCTTGGCGTGTTCCTCGCGCTCGCGCCGATTGCGACGTTGTTTGGACTACTCGGCTTCGTTATCGTTTTTAAACTTACCCGAATTGTCTCGCTCTCATCGATTACCGCCGTTGTAATCGTTCCGCTCTGTATCGGTCTGGGGGCTGATGGGGAGTATCACCGATTGGTTCTTGTACTCTGTATTGCGACCTCAGTCCTGATCACCTGTCGTCACCACGACAATTTAAAACGACTCTTTGCTGGGACGGAACAGCAATTGGGGAAACGAGCGTAAAACTCCGCGCACTCTGTCTTACTATTCGGGAAGAAGTCCGTTGCGTATACAGTGAATGTAGTCCGTAAGCGGAGGCGCGACACCTGCCTCGCGGAGTTGAAGTGCGATCTGGCCCCGATGGTATGCCGCGTGCAGTATGATGTGAGTGAGTATCTCCTCGACAGTGCTTGTAAACTGTTCACCTTTTGAGGTGGTGTAGGTTACTCGGCGCGTCAAACCTTCTGGTGAAATCTGAAGCGCTTCCGTCCAGTGACAAGCCAGCTCGTCAACTGTTCGAGCGCACTCCGCGAGTGAAAGTTCTGGCCATACCGCTATCCGGGATGGTTCGCCGCGGATTCGATCGTACCAGAGGTACTCTGCAGCAACCATATGGGAGAGTACACGAAGGGTATTTTTCGGCACTTCGCCACAAGCCCGGAGCGATGCAAGTAATTGCCGTGAGGCCCACGTATTGTACGAAAAATTACGGCGAAGTTGCTCGAGCATGGATTTCTACTTGTAGGCAATCGCCGCGCTACATGGCCCAGCAAGCGGGAGCACCTCAGTCCGCTTAAATCCGGCTTCTACGCACCAAGCTTTAAAGTCTCTGCCAGTGAAATCGAACGCATCGCCGAATTCAATAAGCATGTTGAGTGACATCAGTAAGCCAAAGACATTGCTCCGCCGCTCGTCATCAATAAGGTTTTCGATCGCTACAAAAGCACCATTTTGAGGGAGCGCCGCGTAAGCCAAGCGAATGAGATGTTTCTTCTTCTCAAGATTCCAATCATGGAGAATCATCCCCATGGTAATGATATCTGCCTTTGGAAGCGCATCTTTAAAGAAATCTCCGGAGAGAACGTCGACACGATCGGAGAGCCCTTCGCGTGCAACCCACTTCTCAGCAATCGGTTTTACTGCCGGTAGGTCGAACGTCGCACATTTCATGTGCGGGTGCTGTTTTGCAACTAAGGTCGACAGCAGTCCAGTCGCGCCTCCCACGTCACAGAGCGTTTTATATTTGGAGAAATCAAACTTTTCAGCAAATGCGCGAAAGTTACCGAGCGAGAGCCCGCGCATCGCGCCCATGAATTGCTCGAGACGGGGTAAATCCTCGTAAAGTGTCTCGAACATCGGTTTCTGACTGTGCTTCACCTCATTCTGAGGTTTGCCGGTTTTTAGCGCAGGCCCCAAGTCATTCCAAAACCGAAATAGTCGCGAGTTGGCCATTTCAAGAATGCCCCCTACGTACGTCGGTTTATTTCGGTCAAGGTAGAGACTTGTCTCAGAGGTATTCGCGTAGAGAGCCGTCTCCCCAGAACCCTTTTTTTCGAGGAATCCGAGGGCAACGAGTGCATCAAAAAAATCAAAGATCCCACGCGGGTGGAGACCCAACTCGCGACCCAATGTTATCCCGTCAACAGATCGCCCGCCTAAAATGGTAAACAGTTCAAATTCAACCGCGGTGATGAGAACTTTCGACGCCCAGAAACTAAGACCAACCTCAAGAATGCGGGACGGGGTGGAATTATTCATAGCGACCTCGATCGTGGTAGTTACTCAAGTCAGTAAACACTTAGCGCAATCCAGCGTGTAAGTGAACCTTTTAGAACGCAGAGGCTATCCGGAGTTCTCAGAGGAAGGTAGAGGTGGAATCACCTCATCGCTCTTCGACCTCTTCGTAGAATTTCTTATTCAATTTCGCCTGAAGTGCGATTGGCATCACCCGACGCATGAATGTCAGCACTTTATTGGTCGCACCAGGAATGACGATACGCTCCCGATGCTTCAATCCTTCAAAGGCAGCCTCCGCCACTTCGTTTGCACTCATCAGATGACCCTGTTGAATTATTCGCGCGTCCTCCATCTCTGCACGCTGAAAGAACCGTGTCGCCGTCGGTCCAGGACAGAGGCAAGTTACGGTGATATTGGTGTCTTTCAACTCCTCGGCCAAGGCTTCGGAGAGAGAGACCACGTAGGCCTTTGTTGCGTGATACACTGCAAGCATCGGTCCGGGCTGGAAGCCAGCAATCGAGCCAACATTAAGAATTTTCCCCTCGCCGCGTCGTAACATCGCAGGGAGGAATAATTTAATTAACCGGGTAACCGCCTCAATATTGAGCCGGATAAGGTAGATATCGCGCTCGAGCTCAATATCTTTAAAGTAACCGTGTTGCCCAACTCCAGCGTTATTCACTAGCGCATGAATTTCAACATTCTTGCGCTCGAGCTGGTTAAAGATCTCAACCGCGCCGTTGGGATCCGTTAAATCCTTTACGATTGTGATCAGTTGTGCATGCGGCCGAATGTTAGCGAGCTCGTGTGCAGTTGCGAGCAGCCCTTCTTCATGATCAGCAACAAGGATAAGATTGTAACCGTTTTCCGCGAATTGGAAGGCGAGTGCTTTTCCGATTCCGCTTGAAGCACCAGTAATGAGCGCATACCTATCCATCGCTACTATGCATACCCGTTCCAACGAGTAGGCACTATGACGGTAAACAGGATAGGCTCTTCGGCTGGCAGGGCTTGAGCGGTTACTTTGCAGCCACCTTCTCCAGTCCTTCGGGGACGAAATGTGACAGGGTGCCATTATCCCAAAGGACCGAGATAGTAATACTCGGTCCTTCGCTATGTTCCTTTGACTCTTTAATGCTCGTCCTAATCCGCTCAACACGCACTTGTTGAACAGTTCCCTGTGGCCCAGATATCTCCTTTCGTACTACTCGGTCTCCAATCTGAAATTCATTTGCCATAGAGTCACTCCTTTCCTTAATCTAAGAGCTTCAGCAGCTTAGCCTATGGCGTATCGTCTCCTGAGTAAAGGGGGTAGGAGACAACCCCCCCGAGTGCAACGAGTCTCACGGATCGGCGTTTTGCTGATGTTACTCGTCGTGCTCATTGCGCTTTTCTTCGGCCGTTCGCTGGAGCGAACTTTCCCCGCATTTGCAGACTTGTTACCGAAAATCGGACTCGTTTTACTTGCGCTCGGTTTCATCGGCGTAGTTCGCGTCGGACGAAAAGTGAGCACCGGATACAGATTCAGTAACCCACGAGGACTCGTGCTTTGGACGAGCATCGGATTCATTGGCATCGTTCTTGGGATTGTCGTAAGCGAGGCGTTGATCGAGTTCCCGATCGAACGGATCCATTTCTTAAAGTATAACCTGCTCGCGATTTGCTCCTATTTCGCACAGGACGAGAATACGATGTCACGCCGACGGCTCATACTCTCAGTGGTATTCACCGGCGCAGTCGGAACGCTCGAGGAAACATTCCAGAAAATGTTGCCTGATCGCTTCTTCGATTACCGCGATATCTCACTCAACTGGCTGTCCGCCTGGTGCGGAGGGCTGTATGCGATGGTTGGAGCCGAGGTTTTCACTCACCTCAAATCCCGAACCAAAGCTCATTCGAGGGATGAAAACCGATAGAATGTTCATTTTGGCACGCACGATGCCTCCTCCCAGCTAGTTCCCCCCTAACGATCACAAGGGTTTGCCGGTTGAAAGCCTCGGTTTAGTGGACACGAAAACGTGTCGACTTATAGAGAGGGTGGCTACGCTAGAGCTAGGATAGGGCTCGCGGGCCTCCCGAGATTACTTTGTTGAACTGCTCGGTCCCCTTCCCTCATCTTTTGTACGTTGGGCAGGATTTGGACTTGGGAAGGGAATAGAGCCGTGTTTCGGGTTTATTACTAACTTTTTCGCTGTTTTAGCTGGTTAGGGGTTAAAAAAGTCGTGATAGGTAAAAACGATCGCTTTGGCAAAGGTTTGGGACTCCAGTGCTCATTTTGCGGAAAAACTCAGGAAGACGTACGGAAACTGGTCGCTGGTCCAAATGTATACATCTGTGATGAATGCATCGATCTCTGTAACGA
>FKKE01008618.1_pt1 | contig 13952 bp, 9 predicted proteins | sample 1106331 | NCBI WGS metagenome assembly FKKE01 (sample SAMEA3931202, study PRJEB13176) | freshwater metagenome | biome: Drinking water system; feature: drinking water; material: freshwater | place: China | collected 2013-02-06 | reverse complement strand
TAACGATCGACAGGAATTGAAATGAAACCAGCATTCGTACGATCCTATAAAGAAAGATTTCAATCATCCCTTGGTGAGATCAGCAATCTTTATAACTCTATTTATGGCTATCAATCAAACGGACAGGAATGTTATGGCCAGTTGCTTGAACATATTGAAAAAGCATTTGCTGAAAGACCCGCGGCTCTGAAACAAAGAGACCACGACAAATTGAAAACTGAACCCACTCATTGGTTTTTGAGCAATGAGATCGTTGGTATGAGTTTGTATGTGGATCGTTTTTGCGGATCGATAAAAGAATTAAAAAGTAAGCTTGATTATTTTGATAAACTGGGCGTTAATCTCCTTCACCTGATGCCCATTTTTGAAAGCCCTGCAGAAGCAAGTGATGGTGGTTATGCCGTTTCCAATTTCAGAAAGGTGGATAACCGGTTTGGAACATTATATGATTTGGAAGAGCTACAGGATGAAATGCAGAAGCGGAATATGTATCTCATGCTTGATATAGTTTTGAATCACACTTCTGATCAGCATGTATGGGCAATAAAAGCAAGGCAGAACGATAAGCAATACCAGGATTATTATTATTTTTTTGATGACAGAACTGAACCTGATGAATATGACAGAACAATGCCGGAAATATTTCCGGAAGCTGCCCCGGGAAGTTTTACCTACATTGATGAAATTTATAAATGGGTAATGACCGTTTTTCATAATTACCAGTGGGATCTGAACTATAAAAACCCAAAGGTTTTTTTGGAAATGCTGGACAATATTTTCTTTTATGCAAACCGGGGAGTTGATATTCTCCGCTTCGATGCACCTGCATTTATATGGAAAGAAAAAGGAACAAGGTGTCAGAATTTACCACAAGCACATACCATTCTGCAATTAATAAAATTATGTGTGCAGGTGGCGGCACCGGGTATAGCATTATTGGGTGAAGCGATCGTAAGGCCACACGAGATCATAAAATATTTTGGCGAAGGAGATAAAAAAGCAAAGGAATGTGATTTTGCCTATAATGCAACACAAATGGCTTTGCAATGGGATGCACTGGCAACAGGCGATACACGGGTAATGATGGCGGCCCAGGATATTTTATTACAAAAACCTTTTGGTACTTCGTGGATCACATATACAAGAGGTCATGATGATATAGGCCTGGGATATGAAGATTATATGATAGAAGCGGCGGGTTACAATCCTTATCAACATAGAAAATTTTTAAGGGAGTATTATTCTGGAAATTATTTAGGCTCACCAGCAAAAGGAGCTCTGTTCTCTGTAAATGAAAAAACAGGGGATGCAAGAATAAGCGGTTCCCTGGCTTCTTTATGCGGGCTGGAAACGGCGATCAATAATAATGACACCGCAGCAATTGCATTGTCAATAAATAAGATATTATTGATGCAGGCAATGAGTTTTTTTATCGGGGGCATCCCTATGTTATTTTATGGTGATGAATCGGGGCACTTAAATGATTACTCTTATCTTGATGATAAAGGAAAGAGTTATGATAATCGCTGGATACACCGCCCGCTTATTGACTGGGAAAAAAATAAAAACACAGATAAGGCCGGTACAATTGAAGCGCTGATCTTTTCTTTCACTAAAAAATTAATTGACATAAGAAAAAAGATTCCCGTTCTGGCAGATAAAAAAAATCTTACCTGGTTAAGACCACATAATATTCATGTAGCCGGTTTTCTCCGTGCATGGGATGATGACAGGGTATATTGTCTTTTCAATTTCAGCAATCGTAAACAATCACTTACCTGGTACGCATTTAAAGAAAACGGTATGCGGCCAGCAAGGCTTTATGATCATTGGAGTGAAAAACATTTTGAAGTAGGAAAGGATAATGAATATTTTATTTTGCCGGCATATTCTTTTTTTATTCTGGAGCCAAGAGGCCAGGGTTTTAAAGAATAATAAGAAACATAGAGTTCTCTTTGTTCTCTTTTGCTTTTACTCAGGTTTCCCATACTTCGTAATCAAAGCCAGCAACACGCCATTTGTCCACCCAAAACCATCTTGCCCGGGATATTCACCACCGCCGGCTTCCAGTTGAGTGTCAACAACATTATATTTTTCCATTAGCTTACCCGTTCTTGTATATACATCAATATTTAATTTCATCCATCGCACAGCGATATCCTTTGCCAATTCTTTTTGCCCGCAGCGATCCAATCCCCAGATCGTCATCCATTGCAAAGGAGCCCAGCCATTTGGTGAATCCCATTGTTGTCCTGTATTCTTTACCGTGGTAGTAACTCCACCGGGCTGTAATAATTTTGACTTCATCGCTTCCGATGCTTTCTTAGCCTGCAGACTTAAATAATCAGGCATGCTTTCAAAAAAACAAAATGGATACATGCCTGCAGGGGTGATCTCATTCAATATCTTTTGTGTTTTAAAATTATAATCGCAGTAATAATTCAGTTTTGAATTCCAGCAATACTTATCAATAGCCACCCTTCTTTTTTCAGCTTTCTTTCTGAATTCACTTGCTAAGCTATCCCTGCCGCCCGTTTGAAAACCTTTTGCGATCGTTAATTCAAGATTTAATAACAAGGCATTCAGATCAACAGCTATATAATTTGTTACTTGTATCGATGTTAAATTTTTCCCATCAGAAAACCAGCGATTGCTGAAATCGATCCCACTTTCTGCACCGGCACGCAAATGTTTATACATTTCAATTACGGGTCTTCCCGATTTTTTTGCTGTTTCAATATCTTCTTTCCAGCTTTCCTGTCTTGGCACATTACTATCATCCCAATAACGGTTAAGAATATTTCCATCTTTTAATTTTACAACCCGGCGATAGGCTTGTCCAACTTTTAACTTCGCAGCCCCCTCCATCCAGAAATTGTATTCTTTAGTTAATGCCGGAAGAAAACTTACATAAATATTATCACCTTTTATCGATGCAAGTAACTGGACCATCGCAGCAAAGAAAGGTGGCTGAGATCTACCAATATAATAACTCCTGTTTCCATTCGGAATATGTCCGTACGTTTCGATTAGATACGCAAAATTTTTTATCATATTCTCGATCATATCTGTATGGCCGCTTTCTTTCAAACCTAACATGGTGAAATAAGAATCCCAATAATAAATTTCACGGAAGCGGCCACCGGGAACAATATAAGGATGTGGTAAAGGCAGCAAGGAGCTTCCCTCGATCTTTTCATCAGGCTCACGACGCAGGGCCCCCCACAAATTCTTAATATGCATCACCACATCTTTTTCCTGCTGAACATAATTTACGGTTGGCGGCGCAGGTGGCATTTCAAAGTTTTCTTTTACAAAAAGCTCTAATGAAAATCGTATGGCTGGATTTTTTTTAATAGCCAGGTAATCTTTTACAATTGCTTTCGGATCCCTTTTTGGCGTGCAATCAACAAACGTTTTTCCATCAGGAAAAATCCGTGACATCTGTACATCTTTGAAAAGCTCGCCATATACCTGGTCAGGTGTTTGCACTTTAGTTTGTGCAAAAGACAGTACAGTTAGAAACGTGATGATCGAAGTGAATATGGTTTTCCTCATTGTCATAAAAATTCACTTTAAAGATACATGATTATAAATGTCAGTGAACCGGTGCTGGTATACTTAACAGGTACTGCCACAGAGACGTTGAATCACAGAATTAATGCTGTGTTCCCGGGTTAAAAGTTCGCCAACTATGCCAGAATTCCTGTGAGGCATAGAGTGGCTTTAGAGATAGAATAGTATCAATGCCTTTACCATCGATCCTTAGCTTTTTATTATTAAGAAGTATCGTGTCATTGATCATTGAAATAGTTGATGATGCTGGTTTTTCGAAGGCAAAAAAACTTTTGTCATCTTTTGCCAGTACAAGCAATACAGATGTATTGCCAATCGTATCCTGTATCATTCTTTCTTTTTTCAGGTGGTTCCAATCATAAGCTTTGCTTTTATTGCCGGCCTTTATACCAATTACCCAGGATTTATCTTTCCATGAAAGACTATCTGTTCCCGTTAATTTGCTTTTACTTGTTCCGCTTTCAAATTTAAAGGTGCTGTCATAGGATTTTAAAAAAGCATGATCGGCCTGCATAATGAGTGAATTTGGATTTAATGAGAGCCATTGGGAAAGTGAGGTTTGGGTACTATGAACTTCTGGTAATTGCTCCCCTTTTAATTTACCTGTTATTGCTTCGCCATTTACTTGTCGCCACCAGCTTTTTGTTGTAGCATCTTCAAAAAGGGCATTGAAATGATCCATGCCAACTAACCTGAATTTTTCATATTTACCATTTACTGATGGTTCAAATACCCTGCCTGTTCTGCAAACTGTACAATAAGTAACGATCACCGGTTTTCCACCAATTGTATCCTGCACCTGGTGATGATAGCCTAAAAATTGTATCGGGTAAGCTTTTGCTTCACCATTATTGACTACACCGATCACCAACCTGTTTGAATCAACTTTATTTTCTGCTGCATTTACAAGAAGTTTCTTTTTTGGCTGGTAAAACATATGATCAGCAGCCATCACAAAATTGGCCATGTAAATAACTGCTGCAAGAATTAGTAACGGAATAGCCAATGGCCATTTTCTTTTCCATTGTGCTTTGAATAATCCAAGAAAGATCATGGCTGCAAATAAACCCCGGAATATCCAGCGCCATTTATGCAGGAAATAAGCAAGGTCAATGCTGTTCATTTGCTGGCTGCCCGGCATGGGCATAATGAAATAAACATTTGCTATCTCAAACAGCACTAAACCAATTATGCCAAACCAAAAATATTTTTTCATATAGCAGTTTTAGTTTTATTTATAGAGATCAAAATGTAAATAACCCTCTTCAGCTCTTCGTTTGCCCCTGTTAATATAATAATTCCGGTCAGCAGGAGCCGAGGTGCAGTTACACAAAAAGTACATTTATTGCGATATGATACAATTGTTGCGATCAATTCTCTTTCTGATTCTGTGAAGTGTTGACGGACCTCTTAATAAAAATTGTGTCAAAGCACGGATAGGGGCGGCTGTATCTTTTCTGTTTTCCAATAGCCCTGTGATGCCCGGTAAATGATCTTCTAATAGAATGTGTGACATCAACTAGTTTTAAATACGTACTAACAATGTTACAGTCCCATTTCTGCCTTCGGATGGCCACACACCAGGTCCGGGATAAAAAGTTGGACGCTTAGTAAAATATTGTTTGTTTGTAATATTATTTACATTGAACCTGACTTCAAGATTACTTGAAAACCGGAAAGATGCATTCATATCCACTATGCCATAAGAAGGGACTATCCCTACAGCACCAGTTGATTTAAGTGGCTCAGCTGTATTCAATGCATCAGCAAATGTTTTACTTGTATAACTATACAATACCGAAAAGCTGGTCTTCCTGTATTTAATTGAAACACCATTACGACTAATAAAATCAGGAGCACTTTCCACCTTGTTGCCTTTAATATTAATATTGGTATTTCCTGACTTTACGATTGCGTCTGTATATCGTGCATGTACAAAAGCGGTAGAAGTGAAGGCGGTTAACCATGCTCTTTTCCCTAATAGCCAATCGGCTTGCAAAAGCATTTCTACTCCTTTTGTGAATGAATTTCCTATGTTGGTTCTATAAGTATAAAAAGCTCCTGTATTATCTGTTTGAGCCAATGTGCCAAAGCGATCATTGTATTGTAGTAGAAATGCATTTATATCCCATCTTAAAAATCTCCAATTTCCCCGAAATCCTAATTCAGCATTATAGCCTTTTGCATCTTTTATATTCGGGTCAACTTTTTCAAATAATGATGAAGGAATAAGGTCTTTAAAAAGCATAGGATGATAGGCCTGCGAGAAGCCTCCATACCATTCCATATACTTTATAGGCTTATAAGAAACATTTATACCGAATAACGGGAACTTATGATTGATAGTTACCGGTATAGCATTGTCGGGATAATAAACGATCATACCGGTCATATCAGTTTGCCCTATTTCAACTCTTGCACCAGCATTGACAGAAAGAGCTTCTGATACCTGGAATTTGTTTTCTGCAAAAAAGGCAATGTTTTGTGTTTTTAAATGTACATCTCTTCCCCATACTGGATCTACTAAAGTGAGATCATAATCACTACCGGTAGTTCCCTTTCCCAATTGTGTACGATGAAGATCATTGTTCATATATTGAATGCCTGCAATGAGATCATTTACTTGTTTTCCGAAAGAATACTGCTGTAACAAACGCAGCTCTGATGTATAGCTATTGAAACGATCAATATCCACCTGCCTGTTATTGTATTGAAGAGTTGATGTATTAATAGTGTCTTTGATATTAGTAGGCTTATCAAATTGTACGCTGTTCCTTTTTCCCAACACTGCTGATGTTATGAATTGCAATTTTGTTTGATCGTTGATCTGCCAGTTAAAACTTATAGAAGGAACATGTATGTCGGGACTAAAATAATTCCGTGCTCTTGTAGATTGTCTCGGATCTGCATAAAACATACTATCTGTAAGCGGTCCAGGGGTACGATATATATATATTGAACGGGCCCATTCTGCCCGAACAGAGAATTTAGTGGATTCATAGTTTACAATAATATTCTGTGCTTCAGAATTTGTATGCTCGTTATCACGATAACCATCCCTGGATTTTTTATAGATATAACCATAGTATTTGAACTTGCCGGACTTTCCACTAATAGCATTATAAGAGCTTAATAATTTAAATGAGCCAATGGTATTAATGCTTTCAAAATTAAAAGGTCTTGTAGTATCTCCTTGTTTTGTTATATAATTCAGCATACCGCCGAATTGTGCACCATATTGCAATGAACCCGTACCCCTTACTAATTCAATACGTCCTATACTTTCCAATGGCATGCTGTAATGAGTAGCAGGGTACCCATACATGTCCGAATTAGTAATGATGCCATCTTTGCGGGTATTAAACTCCCATCCTCTGTGCGGATCAAGACCTCTTGCTGCTATATTGATCTGATTACCGGCTCCATCCATATCATAAACAAATAAGCCGGGTATTTTTGAAAAAACCTGTCTTGCGGTTTTATTGGTAATGTCAGCAGGTATATGGGAAAGATCGATCAATTCCGTTTTCTTACCATTAAACATATAGACGCCCTGTAAAGGAGACATAGTACGTACGATATTCTGATTGATATAAGACAGAACTGTTACACTATCCAAAATTCGTGAATGTATTGTAGTATCTTTTTTATCAGGTTCCTGAGAAAAAAGGACTAATGAAAAGATCAATGAAACTATTATTAAAAAACTTTTTTTCATGCGCTACGATTTTAAATCTCTTCAATCAGAATTTTTAAATATACCCCTCTGTAGAAACAGAGGGGCGTATGCTTATTATGTCTTTTACAATTTTGAAAAAGTTTATTCGGCGCCATCCGTTGTTGCTCTTAGTACAGCGTAGTTGCCTACATTTTTTCCCACAGTTAATCCTACACCGCAATCACTTTTATTATAATGAAGCCCACCAACAAATCGTGACCTTGCTGCTTCTTCTGCCATTGCCATATAAGCACTGGCTCTTTCCGGTATTATATGCCCAAGTATGGTTGCAGCCGCTCCGCTGAAAGTAGAATGGCCGGAAATATATGATGGAAAATTAGGAACACCGGTAAGGGATTTAATTGCAGGGTTCATCTGGCTTGGTCTGGGATTGAAATAATAATATTTTGTATCCCAGCAAACAATAGCGGCGTCCATTTCGGCCATGCCAAGCAGAGCCATATTGCGTGCCCAACGAACTTCACTGAAGTTTTTCTTTATAAAATCTTCAGCTGCGATTTGCATCCAATGCCCCGGTGGTGTATAGGTGCCAACTCCGTCTGACCATAGATGTACTATACGTATATTTTCACGGGTTGCGTTAGTTGTTTGGCTTAACACTTCATCCACTTCATTTTTCATTTCATTACTTGATGTAGAAGGCGGTGGACCCGGACGCAAGGCAATAACCGTTAACGAATCAAACAAGAAAGGTTTTACTTTTCCAAACAGCGGTAACATGGGTGGGCGACGAGGAATTTCAAGGCTATACCAGGGAATCTGTCCTTTTGCAATAGCATCTGTTTCTAATTGAGTCCACACAGTTTGATTTCCTGCAGCTGCACCTGCCCTGTCACCTCTTGCTCTTATTACAAATTTTTGTGCAACAGCTTTACCAAGTGCTTCGCCAGCTTCAATATCACTTCTCACATTTGCTCCGGCAATCATTCTTGCTTTTTTATGTTCTTCGACTTTCTGTTGAATGAAATCCTGGTCACCTGGAAAAAGCAGTTTCATCATTTCTGCTGCAGCTCCTGCTACTACAGCATCTTCAGAGGGGTAAGAAGGCAGATCCGATCTTGGAATAAGAACATTTACAGATGGATCAACATTATAAGGAGCGGGTCGATTATATAATTTTTTATAATGCCATGCTGCAACTAATGCATCGTATTGGGCAGCGGTAACATATGCATATGCTCTGGCGGCATAAGGAGGATTGGCAAAAGGAAACAGCGGATAAGCTAAAGGATTAGTAGCGCTGGGAAATGGATATGTGCCATCTTCATTTTGATAAGGCGGTAAATTATGCCTGGCAACCAGTTCTCTTAAAATTTCATTCCAGCGAAGAACCGCTCCGGCACTCCAATACTTAACAATTCTTTTTTCCTCGGAGGTTAAATTGATTTGCCAGGATTTTATCTCATTTACCTGGGCAACATAATCTGGATTGCTGGTGGCAATCGGAGCTGCTACTGGAAATTCTGAGGGACTTGTAAGTAAGACCGGCTTCCACGTACCAGCATTAATATCGATATTGGAAGGATTAAGTGCAGGAGCGTTATCGGTTCTGCCTTCTATATTTTTGTTGCATGCAAAAATTATTATAATAGTTGCGGCAAAAAATAGTGTTGACAATAAGAATATTTTTTTCATATCAATTAGTTTTAGCAGGTTTATCAGATGATTTTGTTTTCTGGCCAAGATCGAGTACATAGAAAAATGAACCATACACAGTAGTTGATTGCCCCACATTTCTTCCTGCAACAGTTGTATTGCCGCCTGCTACTATTGATAGCTCAGGTAAAAAAGGGAAAACATATTTGAAATTAGCTCCAATCGTTGTTGCATTCATTTTGTTGCTCGGAAATGGCATGTTGTTTCTTGTAATATCAAAGCCTCCAAGGGTTGTCCAGTTATTAACGATCGCTTCTGCTATCCAGCGATGATTTCTGAAGCCAGCACGAAAATTAAAATTGGCACCATCCGGCATTTCCACTTCATTTGTATAGTGCATTTCTGTTGTATAATAAGCTTCACGATCAATCTCTATATTGCCTCTGTATACATAAGTTGCAGAACCGGTAACAAAAAGATTATTTCTTATATAATCCACCATAATTCTTGCTGATGCAGTTTTACTTCGTAAGCCTATTGAAAGGGGCAAAAAATCAGGAGTATAGTTACTAAGGGGGAATGAAACACCGGCAATGCCGATTAAGGATAATCTGCCACCTCCCATTTTTTTCTCGTATGCCTTCCATTTCACAAATAGGCTAAGATCCTGAATGCCTTTAAGCCCTTGTAATGTACCGGCTGTTGCTTTAGTTTTTACATAAGGCAAACCAAATAATACATTCCATTTGTTTGTTATACCATAGTTTCCCATCACGCTATACATCCGGGTTGAAACGGTTCCCAGATTCAGATTATCCCTTTTTAATGTTCCTTCCCAGTAATTTTTCCAGCTACTATAGCTGTACATGGGGCCCACACAAAAAGCATTTTTTTCCATCATGAGGCCATCTATATCCGTTTGAGAAAAGATGGATATACAAATGGAAAAAGTAAAAATTGATAAAAGAATTTTTTTCATTTGCAGTTGATTTATTTTTTAAGTTTTAATCGGGACACAACATATTGTCCCAGTTTTCTGCCTGCTGCCGTTCCATTTTCATTATCAAAACGGTAATGTATGCCACCATATAATCTTGACATAGCGGCTTCTTCAGCAGCGGCACGAAATGATTTGATCTCACGGTTCTTTATACCAAATTCAAGCAATGATGTATCAGTGAATGAAAGGTTTTCGCCAAACCAATGTGTCATTACTTCTGCAGCAGCGGCACTGTTTGTAGCATGTCCGCTTGTGTATGATGGGAACGGAGGTGTTTGAATATAAGGCCGCCATTTTTCATCAACCATTGAGTTTATTATTGTTTCAGGCCGCACATAATTACTTCTGTACTTTTCATCCCAGCAACTGATGAATGCATCGAATAAAGCAACCGCAGTATGAGCATATGCGGCTATTGTTGTTCTGAAATCAGCTTTTGCTGCTTTGGCACCAATGCCGATGATATTCATCCAATGTCCCGGTGGCGAAAATTTTTTGGTGACAATAGTGACATGGCCAATCACATTTGTTTTAACAGGATTGTCATCCCAGAATTCAGCAATATGTTTTTGTTCATCAGTCAAGCTATCACCAACAGTTTTTACTTCCATCAACGCCTTGAAATATGCACTACTCTTATTTGTTGTATCAAATGTCGGAGGGGCAGGAGGCCTGAACTGCGATGCTGAATCCATTACCATGGGTCTTATTTCTTTCCAATGCGGTTCAATAGCAGTTGTATAGGCGGGTGGTGTTGGCGTCCAGCGGCCTGGCATATTATAAAGAACCGTATATCTTTCAGCAGACCGGGTTTGTGCATAATTGTCGGTTTTGCTCCAGGCCAAGATCGCTGAAACAATAGAATCAGAAAAAGTCATTGTATTTCTTATTACTTCACCTGATATGCCAACACTATCAGCCATTTTTTTCAGATCGGTATAATAGCCCATCATACTGCCTTCAGGAAAAGTAACTGCATTACCAACCCTGGTAAAAGCAAACATTGCCGCAAGATCATAGTCGATCTCTTTACCTTTCTCAGGTTTTGGCATAGCAGGCATATGTTTGATTTGCCCTGCGAGTGAAATATAATTATCATCACCGGCTGCTATACATTCAAAAGCTGCTATACAGGCATAAACATAATTGCGACTGGCGATCATGGGGGGAAAATTATTTTCTAATACAACATCATTAAGCTTTTTAACTGTTTTGTTGTATAAAATCTGGTTATTGAAAAATTTCAGATCAGCTTGTGCCCCTTTTTCTGAACAGCCAATAATTGCTGTAACAAATAAAGCAGGCATTAATAGTTTTAATGCTTTCATTTTTTTAAATAAATAATGATTCAGGAGTAAATGTTTTCTGTCGCTGGTTTTGAATCAGAAAAAATCAAGCTTCAGGTGGCTGGGCATCTGTAAGGGGAGAGAACAGATTCTTAATTTCAGAATTCTTAATAAAATAGGATAAGCTTATTGTTGAAAGATCATTTTCATAAACAGCAGCATTATTGATGCGGAATTCGGCCGTTAGTAGCTTTATCAGGTTCTTCTGCTGGGAGCCTTGTTTATTTGAAGGAACATCATTTACAGCTTTTGTATATTCATCTTTAGCTTTTTCAATGCTGTTCTTTATTTCATTAGGTAAACACAGAAGATACAATGTGTTGCCGCTAACTTTTCTTTTTACATAGCGGTAGTGATTGCCATTCCAATCAGTTTCGCCATAAACATTTTCATACTCTTTATCAGAATAATAAGGCATGTTAAGCGGGATCTTTATTTCTACCAATTGCTTTTCATTATAATCACCAACAGATATTTTTTGTTCAAGCTTAGCCGTTGCTTTGTTTTCAAGTGCAGAAAAAAGCCAGCGATAACCAATGAGGTTAAATAACATTACAAAAAGCAGCAGTATAGCAGCAATCTTTTTCAAGTTGATAAAGATACAAATCCTGCTTATTTCACAGTAAACGTTTTTTTCTGTGTGCCAACACCTGTTAGTGTTAAACTCTTCCATTCTTTTGGTATGCTTGTTTTTATTTGCACGATACCATTTGCCGTTATATCCAAACCACCAAAACCCATTAATAAAGATTGAATGATACCGCCTGCGCCTGTTGCAAAATAGGGATTAGTGCCGCCTTTTGTTTCTGCAATTACCCGAAATGGTGGATTTAAATTGGGTATATACGATTCCTTGAACCAGTAATAAGCTTTCTCAGCATTGCCAAGTCTTGCATATAAAGTAGTAAATACTGCTTGTGTCATTGCTGGTGTTCCTTCATCAGGAACCCTGGTTTCATAATACTCAAGATCTTTTTTTATTTGTGCAGCATCAGTGATTTCCTTTAATGGATATGCTAAAAGATTTACATCTGCCTGCTTGATACCTTCGCCTTTATAAGTTGCATGTTCTTTTGTAACACCATTATCCATTTTTAAAACAGGAATGTTCTTTGCCACATTCATCCAATCAGCATCAGGCGCAATTCCTAAGATCTTGGCGGCCTCTGTGGCAAACTGAAGATTTGATCTGGCTGCGGCATTAGTGAATGCATTATTATCTACATTCTCTGCCCATTCATCTGCGGCAACAACATTTTTTATATCGTATTGTCCCGGGCCATTTCTTTCTACGCGGCTTGCCCAAAAATCAGCTGTAGCAGATAAGATCGGATAACCCTTTTCCCTTAACCATTGTTTATCCTGGGTAACACAATAATAATTCCATGCCGCAATACCAACACAGGCAGTAATATGATGTTCAAATGGTCCGCTCAATGCCCAAACAGGAGTTTCTTCTACACCTGTTTCTGCACTTTCCCACGGGTACATAGCTCCCTTATATCCTTTACTGAATGCATTTCTTTTTGCTGCATCTAATCGTTGATAACGATATTCAATCAAACTTTTTGCGATGCCGGGCTGTAAAACAAGCAATGCCGGGTACATCCATAATTCTGTATCCCAAAATACATGACCATTGTAGCCAAGTCCGCTTAGTCCCATAGGTGAGGGCGACAAAGCCGTTCCTTCTCTTGAAAAAGAATATAAATGATACAACATACTGTGCACATCCTGCTGGCTTTGCGGATCACCTTCAATAATGATATCACTTTTCCATAATTCATCCCAGGCTTTTGTATGAAAGCTTAAAAGTCTTTCTCTCCCTTCAAGCTTTGCAAAAATTGTTGCTCTCTCCGCCTCATTCAATGGATCATTATGATGAGCAGAAGTGATAGATGAGCCAGCAATTGAAAAGCGATAGGTTTCCCCGGCTTTTATTTTTTTGGTGAATTTCATCAGGTGCATGTTATTATCCCACATCTCATGTATTACCCTGGGTTCATGGCCGTGTAATTCACTAAACAAAAATGTATTGCTTGCACACATCAGCAGTTTTCCTGTCGGACTTTTTGCAGATGAAGTCAGTAAGCTAATAACCACATGTGGCCTGTCAATTTCATTATAGTAGTTCTGAACATCTTTCAAAGCATCAGGAGCTTCCATTACACTTGCACCCGTCATTGCAAAATCTTTTTTTGCAGTTAATGTTACATCCATTAAAACTGTATAGGGTAAATGACGGAGAGAATAATAGGTATAAGAAACAGATGCTTTGTCAGAAAAATCAAAAGTTGAAGTGAAAGCAGCTTTCTTCATATCAAGCTGTTGTTGCATATTCGATGCAGACTTTGCATCTATACGTTTGCCATCAATTTCCAAGTACATGTTCAGCAGGTTAAAACTTCTTAAGAAATTGCTTACCCTGCCCCGGCCATAAAGATCATAAGCCCCGGCAAGCACTACATCTTTTACCCTGAATGGCTCGGGAGAGGATACAACACCTATCATCCCGTTTGCCACCGTGATTCCATAATAATTGCCCGGATCTATTTTTTCAGCTTTTATAATCCAGGGGTTTTGGCTAAAACAGTTCTGGGTTATCAATAAGAAAGCAAGGCTAGATAGGATTCTTATTATCATATGCTTGTATAAATAATTGTTTTATAGATAGTAGAATGGAAAAAAGGAATAC
>FKKE01005556.1_pt1 | contig 13956 bp, 14 predicted proteins | sample 1106331 | NCBI WGS metagenome assembly FKKE01 (sample SAMEA3931202, study PRJEB13176) | freshwater metagenome | biome: Drinking water system; feature: drinking water; material: freshwater | place: China | collected 2013-02-06 | reverse complement strand
TGATGGCTCAACAAAAACATATACCAGATCATACTTCTTAAGATCTGAGTCATTCCATTCATCCTCTTTATTCAAAGTAAGCCTGCCTACTTTTATCCCAAAAAAATCGGAATCCCAATTCAGCGGTTCAATTTGCATCAAGATTGTTTTTCTCGGCAACGATATAAATTGGACGGTTTTTTACTCCCTCAAAGATCTTCCCGACGTATAAACCGACCAGGCCAAGCACAGCCATCATCATTCCACCAATAAACCAAATTGATATTTGCAAGCTTGTATAACCCGGAACCGTGATCTTATGAGTAATGTACCCGTAGAAGACCTTTAATCCAAAAAAGAAAGAAATCAATGCGATGATCAACCCCAGTTTTACAATCAATCTTATAGGTTTATCAGAATTGGCAAGCATTATATCAAGGGACAGCGCCAAAAGTTTTCGCCAGTTATAAGTGGTTTTTCCGGAATGTCTGAAATCGTGAGTAACATCCAACATGCCCTTTTTGAATCCCACCCATTTTACCATAGTAGGAAAATACCGGATAGGCTCCCTTAATTGTGTGATGGCGGCGATAACTTTTCTGTGATAAATGCCAAAATTAGCAATGGAAGGATCTTGCTTTGTTCCTGTGAGGTATGACAAGACTGCATAAAAGAACTTTGAGCTCAATCTTTTTAAAAAACTATCTCTTCTTATCGCCCGTCTTGCAAGTACGATATCAAATCCTTCCTGTGCTTTATTATAAAGATTTATAATTTCATCGGGCCTGTCCTGAAGATCACAATCCATCACAACTACCCACTTACCCTTCGCATGATCTAGCCCGGCCGTAATAGCATAATGCTGTCCAAAATTCCGGCTTAGCTTAACACCCTTTACTTTGGGATCGAGTCTGCACTGCTTATCTATTTCTTCCCAGGAATTATCCGGGCTACCATCCTCAACTAATACAATTTCATAATCCCGGGAAATTGGTTCAACGTGTTTTTTGATCTCACATACAAGTGTCTCAACAATGGTTTCTGCGCGGTAAACAGGACTTACTATGGAAAGAAAAGGCTTCAAGTTTGATTACACTATATTGTCACCTGGTCGATGAATTTGTTATTGTATAAATCCGTTATGCCATCCTTTAATGCTATTGATGCCTTCCATCCCAATGAAGAAAGTTTTGTTACATCCATCAGCTTTCTTGGCGTACCATCAGGTTTTGAGGAATCAAAAACAATTTTTCCTTTATAGCCAACAATGTTTTTTATCAATTCAGCTAACTCTTTTATTGTAAGGTCTTCGCCAACACCAATATTGATCAATCCTGCTTCATTATAATTTTTCATCAGGTAAACACAGGCATCTGCCATATCATCTGCATGTAAAAACTCACGACGAGGATTGCCACTGCCCCAAACAACCACTTCAGGTTGATCAGCAATTTTTGCTTCATGAAATTTTCTCAACAATGCCGGTAATACATGAGAATTTTTAAGATCGTAATTATCATTAGGCCCGTAGAGGTTGGTTGGCATTACAGAAATAAAATTGCAGCCATACTGGCTGCGATAGGCATCACACATTTTTATCCCGGCGATCTTTGCTATAGCATACGGTTCATTTGTATGTTCCAATAAGCCAGTAAGCAAATATTCTTCTTTTAACGGTTGCGGCGCCAGTTTTGGATAAATACATGACGAACCAAGGAACAATAATTTTTTTACCCCCTGCCTGTATGCATTTTCAATCACATTGGACTGTATCATCAAATTATCATACAAGAACTCGGCACGATATGTATTGTTGGCAAGTATGCCACCCACTTTTGCTGCTGCCAGAAATACATAAACAGGTTTTTCTTTTGCAAAAAAATCTGCAACGGCTTGCTGATGCCGCAAGTCAAGTTCATCAGACGTTCTGAAAACAAAATTTTCAAACCCTTCCTTCTTTAGCCTGCGGTGAATAGCACTACCCACCATGCCGCGATGTCCGGCGATGTATATCTTACTATTTTTTTCCATTGGAATTAAACATGGCGAACACGGAGATACACAGCACAGAGCTTCGCTGTGTTCGCTGTGGTTTGTGTTCTATTCGTGTTGAGGTAAAACATGAAAGCCTGCTTCGAGCAAAGTTTTATGCTTGCGGAAAAGCTCAAGATCATACGCTACCATTTCGTTTACCATTTCCTGCAATGTGTATTTTGGTTGCCATCCGAGTTTTTGTTTTGCTTTTGTTGCATCGCCGATCAGCAGATCAACTTCAGTAGGTCTGAAGTAATTTGGATCTACCGCTACTACTTCCTGTCCAACTTTCAGATCAAAACGTCCATCACTTGATTTAATAAATCCTTTTTCGCTTTCTCCTTTTCCCGTGAATTCAAGTTCAACTCCAAGCTCGGCAAAAGTCATCCGTATAAAGTCACGGACCTTTGTAGTGATACCTGTTGCAATCACAAAATCTTCCGGTTCTTCCTGCTGTAACATTAAATACATAGCTTCCACATAATCTTTTGCATGGCCCCAATCGCGGCTGGCATCCAGGTTACCGATATACATTTTATCAGTTATTCCCAATGCAATTTGTGCAGCGGCTCTTGTAATCTTCCGGGTCACAAAAGTTTCTCCCCGTAATGGGCTTTCATGATTAAATAAAATCCCATTGCATGCAAACATGTTGTAAGCTTCCCGGTAATTCACCGTCATCCAGTATGCATACAATTTGGCAACACCATAAGGAGAGCGGGGATAAAACGGAGTTTTTTCGGTTTGTGGTATTTCCTGCACCAGGCCATACAACTCTGATGTAGATGCCTGGTAAATTTTTGTTTTCTTAGTAAGACCCAGCAAGCGGACGGCTTCAAGAATACGCAATGTTCCAATACCATCGGCATTGGCTGTATATTCGGGTGTATCAAAACTAACTTTCACATGACTCATGGCGCCAAGATTATAAATTTCATCCGGCTGAGCTTCCTGTATTATCCGGATCAAATTTGTACTATCGGTAAGATCGCCATAATGAAGAATAAAATTTCTTTTTGAAACATGAGGATCCTGGTAAAGATGATCGATACGATCTGTATTAAAAAGTGATGCTCTTCTTTTGATACCATGAACGATGTAACCTTTTTTAAGCAATAGCGATGACAGGTAGGCTCCGTCCTGGCCGGTGACACCGGTAATTAATGCGACCTTACTCATTTTACTAATTTCTTAAGTTCAATTATTTTTTTCAATCCTTCTTCAAGCGATGTAAAAGGACGTTTTAAAAGACATTCCATTTTTTTAATATCAGGTTGGCGTCTTGTCATATCTCCTTCCGGTAGTGCCGGTAAATGAATGATCTCAGAATTTGAATTGGTGATCTTTTTTATAACTCTTGCCAGCTCTAACACAGAGATCTCCTGGTCATTACCAATATTTACCACATCATCTATATACATTTTGTTGGTTAAACAAGCTACAGTAGCTTCCAGGTTATCATCTATGTAACAGAAAGTTCTTGTTTGCTGCCCATCGCCATAAATGGTGATCGGTTTATCTTCCAACGCAGCATTGATAAATCTTGACACAACAAAATCAGGGCTCTGTTTTGGGCCATATGTATTAAAGAAACGGAAAAGTGTGTATGCTAAACCATATTCCTGGTAATAAGAACGACAAAAAGCTTCTCCGGCATTTTTCACAACGGCATAAGGCAACCGGGAATTCAGCGGTGTATTATGCTCATGCTGTGGCAAATGAACGGGTTCTCCATACACTTCTGAGGATGACGCATAAAAAACTCTTTTGACTCCTGTATTCTTACAAAGCTTTAAAACATTTCGGATGCCAAGCAGATCATCCAGTACCATTACCGGGTTTTCCAGTGTACGCTTTACACCCACTACAGCTGCATAATGAAATACATAATCAAAACCGAAAGTTTGAAATATAGAAGCGATGTCATTAAAATCATTGGCATCGGCTTTTATAAACCGGAACCTGTCTGATTTTGGCAGGTTCTGTTGCCTGCCTGTTAAATAATTATCTACTACTACAACCTGAGCAGGAGTTTTTTCCAATAAAAACTCTGCCAATGAGCTGCCGATAAAACCGGCGCCACCTGTTATCAGGATCTTTGTATTACTGTTAATCATGATTTATTTTTTTCAACCAACCCTATCAAATAATCACCATACCCGCTTTTCTTTAGCGGTTCTGCTATTTCAGCTAATTTATTTTTTGATATAAAGCCCATACGATAAGCCACCTCTTCAATACAGCCAATTTTATGTCCTTGTCTTTTTTCGATCACTCTTACAAATTCGCTGGCATCACTTAATGAATCAAAAGTACCTGTATCCAGCCATGCTGTGCCCCTATCCATAATTGCCACTTTCAATTTGCCTTGTTGCAGGTACGTTTTATTTACATCTGTTATCTCGTATTCACCTCTTGCAGATGGCTTTAAATTTTTTGCAATCGTAACCACTGAATTGTCATAAAAATATAAACCGGGTACTGCAAAGTTTGACTTTGGCTGTTCCGGTTTTTCTTCTATGGAAATGGCCATATTGTTTTTGTCAAACTCAACAACACCATAGCGTTCCGGATCAGAAACATGATAAGCAAATACGCAGCCCCCTTCAATAAGGGTCAATGATGCAAGCAATCCAGAAAAACCTGCCCCATAAAAAATATTATCGCCTAATATCAATGCTACTTTATCTTTTCCAATAAATTTTTCCCCAATTACAAATGCTTGCGCAAGTCCGTTTGGAATTTCCTGGATAGCATACTGGAAATGGCAACCCACATGGGTGCCATCGCCGAGTAGTCTTTTGAATTGGGAATTATCTTCCGGAGTGGTGATGATGAGAATATCTTTTATACCGGCAAGCATCAGCACAGAAAGCGGGTAATAGATCATTGGCTTATCATAAACCGGCATCAGTTGTTTTGAAATAGCCTTTGTGATTGGATACAATCGTGTGCCTGACCCACCTGCAAGTATTATTCCTTTCATACCCCCGGCCCCTAATGGGGAATTTAGAGTTTAATAAGTTGTTTATCTTTTATGATACTGCAAATCGTAATACTTCTGGTACTCACCGCTTGTTACATGCTTTAACCAGTCAGTGTTTTCAAGATACCAATCTATTGTTTCACTTAATCCCTGTTCAAAAGTTACAGATGGTTTCCAACCAAGTTCTTTACTGATCTTGCCTGCATCAATTGCATATCGTTTGTCATGACCCGGACGGTCTTTCACAAATGTGATCAACGCTTCACTTGTTCCTTGAGCATTTCCCAATTTTTCATCCATCATTTTACAGAGCAATTTCACCAGGTCAATATTCTGCCATTCATTAAAACCGCCGATGTTGTATGTATCAAAAATTTTTCCTTTATGAAAGATAGTATCAATGGCTCTTGCATGATCCTTTACATACAGCCAGTCACGGGTATATTTTCCATCACCATAAACAGGTAAGGGTTTTTTATGAATGATATTATTGATAAAAAGGGGGATCAGTTTTTCGGGAAAATGATAGGGTCCATAATTATTTGAACAATTTGAAATGATAACCGGCAGATGATACGTTTCTCCATAAGCTCTTACAAAATGATCGGAAGATGCTTTGGATGCTGAGTAAGGAGAATTGGGTGCATATGGTGTTTCTTCAGTAAAAAATCCTGTTTCTCCCAATGCGCCATAAACTTCATCAGTTGATATATGATAGAATAACTTATTGTCAAAATTATCTTTCCAGAAATGTTTTGCCGTGTTTAACAAGTTTACCGTACCAATGACATTGGTATAAACAAAATCCATTGGCGAATGAATGGAACGGTCTACATGGCTTTCAGCAGCAAGATGAATGATACTATCGGGCTGGTATAAAACAAATATTCTTTCCAGGGCCTCCTTATCAAGGATATTTGCTCTTTCAAAAAAATAATTAGGCTTGTCTTCTACATCACGCAGATTTTCCAGGTTACCTGCATAAGTAAGGGCATCCAGATTGATGATACGATAAGATGGATATTGATTTACAAATAATCTTATTACATGATTGCCGATAAAGCCAGCGCCACCTGTAACGATCATATTTCTTTCAAAATTCATGCTGCGAAAATGAGTGAATTTTCTTTATACCATTCAAATGTTTTTCGTAATCCGTCCAATGGCGATGTTGATGGATCATAACCCAGTAATCTTTTTGCTTTTGAAATATCCGCAAGGCTATGCTTTATATCACCACTTCGTTCTGGTCCATGAATAGCATTTATTTTTTTCCCGGATATCTTTTTCAGCATTTCAAACAACTCATTCAAGGTTGTTTGCTCACCTTTTGCAATATTATACACCTGGTTCAATGCAGCTGTATTTTCTGTGAACATGGCTAAAAGATTTGCCTGTACCACATCTGCAACAAATGTAAAATCACGGCTTGTATCGCCGGTTCCATTTATTACAGGAGATTGATCGCTGAGGATCGATTTAATAAATAAGGGGATGACTGCGGCATAAGGTCCTGCCGGATTTTGATGCGGACCATAAACATTAAAATAGCGTAGTCCGATAAATTCCATTTGGTATAACTGTGAAAATACTTTTGCATACAGCTCATTTACCAGCTTCGTAACTCCATAAGGTGAAACAGGCGAACCGATCTTATCTTCTACTTTAGGGAGACCAGGATGATCACCATAAGTAGAGGAAGATGCCGCATATACTACCCGTTTAACGTTAGCTTCTCTTGCAGCATTAAAAATATTTAGTGTTCCGGTTGCATTCACTTCATGAGTAGTTATGGGATCTTTTACTGAACGGGGAACTGAGCCTAATGCTGCCTGGTGTAAGATGATATCAATACCTTCTGCAGCACCAAGACAAATAGCATGATCCCGAATGTCGCCTTCAATAAATTCAAACCTGCTATGACTCTTACAATTTGAAATGTTGGCAAACCTCCCGGTTTCAAGATTGTCCAGCACTTTTACCGCAGTAATGCGGTCATCATTCAACAATGCCTGTACAAGATTAGAACCAATGAATCCAGCACCGCCTGTAACCAATACCTTCATTAAGTTTTTGGTATTATCTTTTTGATTTGAATATCCTCTTCAGTTTTTTAAGAGAAAGAAAGCCTTTTGGAGCATCATCTTCTATCTCATAATAACCACCGCCATAACCATACCCGTAACCATACCTTCCGTATCCGTAATAACCATATCCTGGTTTTAATTTCACATCATTGATGATAATAGATATCCTTGGCAAACGGCCTTCGGTATAAAATTCGTCGATAAGAGAAATTTGTTTTTTATAGGTATGCCCCTGGCGAACGACATACAATGTGGTGTCTGCAAATTTTCCAAGCGTCATTGCATCGCTAACCATTCCTACAGGGGCAGTATCCAGAATTACCACATCAAAATTTTTCCTTAACCATACAAACATTTCTTCCACCCTGGTATCAAGCAATAGCTCGGAAGGATTAGGAGGAACAGGGCCGCAACTGATCGCATATAAATTTTCATAGCCGGGGATCTTTACCGGTAATTCTTCCATTGTTGCTTTACCAACAAGAAAATTAGTAATGCCCACCTTACTGTTCAGCTTCATTCCCGAAAAAAGCTTAGGCTTGCGAATATCAAACTCAAGCATTACTGTTTTTTTACCCGCCAATGCGATTACACCTCCCAGGTTTGTTGTTATAAAAGATTTACCCTCTGCACTGAATGAAGAAGTGATCATGATCACCGGCTTTTCCACTTTATTCAAAACATATTGCAGGTTTGACCGAATGATCCTGAATTGTTCTGAGACCATTGACCGGTTTGTTTTGCTTACTATCATAGCAGAGCTGCTATATGAATGGCCTACTTCTCCCAATATGGATACCGAGGTGAGCTTTTCAATATCATACCGGGTATTCACCTTGTCATTTATGATCTCCTGGAAGAAAATATACATTGCGGGTAACCCGATGCCGAGAATGATCGCCAGCAGTTGTATGGCTCTTTTATTTGGCCTTATCGGAGTATTTGTTGGATAAGCACCTGTTAGAACTTTTGAACTGGAAACGGTAGCGGCCTGTTGCATTGCAGTTTCTTCTCTTTGTTCCTGCAAAAATTTGAATAAGGCAAGCTTGCTTTCCCTTTCTCTATCCATTTCTTCGAGCCGCTGGATCTTAGCCGGCATTTCTTTTTGCTTATAAACTGCAGCTGATGCCCGGGAGTAAAAGTCGTTGATCGTAGAGTTATACGCTACTTTCAAATTTTTTAATGACTCAAGTATGCTGTTTCTAATTTTTTCTAATTCGGCATTTTTTGCCTGTATCTGTACATTCTCCTCGGGTATCTTTTGCTCGAGCATTCTTTTTCTCTCGAGCTGCATTAGATTATATGTATTTATCGATCCGGTCAGGGTAGCATCATTCAGGCTTAAAGCAGATGGCGTCAATTCATAATTATTCATCCCCTCGTTTAAATACTCTACCAGCAGATCAAGGATCACTATTTGGTGTTTCAGGTCTTTGATCTTTGTATTTGATTCGGTTTCCTCAGAGAAATAGTTTGCTAACTGTGCTTCATACCCTGATAAATTATGTTCATTGATATAAAAAATCCTTCTTGCTTCAATACTGTCAAGGTCCTGGTCGATCCTGCCAAGCTGCTGAACGATATAATCGAGCCGTTGTTTAATTGTAGCATTTTTATCTTCAATGCTTGCATCCTTATAGCGTATCATCAAATTATTTACAATATCAGCAGCCAATGCCGAGTTTTGATAATCGATCTGGATATTATAAATATTAGAACCTGCGATCTTTGGGGCCACCCTTACCATTGGCGCATAAATGGCTGCCTGTGCAGCGGTGGACCTCCATTCTACATTAAATTCTTTTCCTGATACGCCGGGGCGAACTTTTGTTAATGAAAATCTTCCATATACGTTTTCAAACTGATCGCCAAACCTGTATTTAGTTGTTTCCTTATTTACCCTGAATTCATTTTCTGAAGTAAAAATGATATTCATTCTAAAAGCGGCAAATGAATCTGCCAGGTTTTCAATATTAAGCCGGAAAGGACACGCATTATAAATGTTCAGCGTTTTTATTTTTCCAACAGCATAATAATTCGTTTGCAGTTTAGCAGAATCTACAACTCTTTCCATCAATTCCTGCGACTTCAATATCTCGATCTCCGATTGAACATCACTTACGCTTTTTGCCATGAAAATATCATCAAACTTACCCCCACGATTCTGGTCTTCCTGTTTGAAAGATAGTGTGCCCGTTACCCTGTAAATAGGCGTGGTATAACGCAGGTACAAATAAGCGCCAAGCAGGCAAAGCGCTACTGATACCAGGAATACAGGAAGGAATCTTACATATTTAAAGAAGAGATCTTTTAGTGAAAGATTGCCAAGGTCTTTGTTCGGTGTATGATTACCCTCCATTAACTACGGATGTTTTATCTGAATATATTATATAATAAAGCAATGGTATTAATGATGCTGAAAGCGATGCCGAGACGTTGGTTAAATACCTGGTCGTTTAGTCTTGCTTTATTCTTATTAGGATTGACAAGCACAACATCATTTTGCCTGAGAAAATAATAAGGTGATTCGAAAAGTGTTTTTGAAGAAAGATCGATCTTACCATGTTCAACTGCGCCATCCACTTCACGAAAAATAACAATATCATCTTTCTTTCCGTATATGGTTACATCACCTGCCAGGCCAATGGCTTCTAAAATGGTGATCTTTTCACTGGGAATGGTAATTGGCCCTGCCCTGCCTACTTCTCCAAGCATAGTGATTTTGAAATTGGTCAATCGGATTAACACAGTGGGATTGCTAAGCTGACCCGCAAGTCTTTTCCTGATTTCTTCTGAAAGCTGCGGTTTGGTTAATCCTTCTGCTTTTATTTTTCCCAATCTTGGGAATTGAATATTTCCGTCAAGATCTACAAGATAACCTTGTGTAGCTGAGGCTACCGATCCATTTGCTGCATTATACATCGCATCGGTTTTGCCCTCATCAATTGCATCACTATATACTAATATGGAAAGTACATCGCTTTTTTGGATCAAAGGCTCAGGATAATTCACCTGCATTCGTCCAGATGTATCTGTAAGATCTTCTACATATCCAAAAGCAGATTGGGTTTTACAAGAAGAAAAAAAGCTAATTACAATAACAGGAAGAAGGAAGAAGGAAAGGATTTTCATGAAGGCTATATTGGGTTTTAGTGGTTTCCCTTTCAAATATACACTTGTTTATTTTGTTTTTACAGTAGCCAGTTTTGTTTTTTCAACCGAGGCCACGAGTATATATCCAAGGCTGTCAATAGCTACTTTTGCTTTTTTATGTTTTACTTCAAGCACCTGGCCTTCATGATCCATCAAGGGCCCTGTAGTTATCTTTACTCTTTGGTTTACTTTCACTTCAAGCGGTTGTACTTCTACATTTTCATACTCATCTAAAAATCTTTTGATGGCTGTGATCTCTTTTTCTTTTATTACTGCAGGCTTGCCTTGCCAATACACAAAATTGATAACTCCTGAGGTCATTCTTACATCAGAACGATCTTCCTCATTTACTTTCACAAAAACATAAGATTTAAAAAGAGGCTCCTCAACCACCTTCACCCTGTCACTCCACTTTCTTCTTACTTTATTAAGGGGACAATAGCTCTCTACACCTTTTTCTGCCAGCAGTTGGTTTACTTTTTTTTCCCATCTTGGCCGTGTGTAAACGGCCAGCCATTTTCGTATACCCACAAAAGTTTTTTGACGGCTTCGCCATCTCAGTCACATGGTTTAGTTTTTCATATGACTGGTAGTTGGAGAATGAAATTTCAAAATCAAAACGAAGTTTTGACTTGGTTGCAAATATAGGGGTAAATGTGACTGGGGATAAAGTAAAATCTTCGGATTCTGAATGAATTACCCACATGGGTTGATAAGTGTAGCATTATTTCCCCAAACAGATTTTGTAGCTTATTGCCATTATAGTTTTCTGTTATCTTTAGTGCAAACAAATCCACATTTTGAATCAACGTTTTTATTCTCTTGATGTTTTTCGCGGCGCCACCGTGTGCCTGATGATTTTGGTAAATAATCCCGGAACGTGGTCACATATTTATGATCCGCTTGAACATGCGGCCTGGCATGGACTAACGCCAACTGACCTTGTGTTTCCATTTTTTCTTTTTGCTGTCGGCAATGCATTATCATTTGTAATGCCCAGGCTGCAAGCCGGTGGGGATGCATTTTTCTGGAAAAAAGTATTGACAAGAAGCGTATTAATTTTTGGCATTGGCCTTTTTCTTACCTGGTGGCCATTTGTAAAATGGTCGGGTGACGAATTGGTATTTAAACCCTGGTCTTATATAGATGAAAAAGGAAATCCACAAGGAGTGAGGATTCTCGGCGTACTTGCCCGTATTGCCATCTGTTATTTCTTCGCTTCTGTAATTATCTATTATCTGAAACCGAGAGCCGCTTTTTTGGTTGGATTAATTCTTTTGCTTTCATATTGGGTATTGTGCTATGCTTTGGGTGATTATTCAATGACAGGTTGGTTTGGGAATAAAGTAGACAGAGCTGTGCTTGGTGTTGCCCATATGTATAAAGGTGAAGGAATACCCTTCGATCCGGAAGGGATCATGAGCACAATGTCTGCAATAGTTAATGTGATATTCGGCTACCTTGTCGGCGATTATATTCAAAACAAAGGGAAGAACTTTGAAATGCTGACAGGATTGTTTGTTGCAGGTGTTGCTCTGCTCGTAACCGGCTTTTGCTGGGACATGGTTTTTCCCATAAATAAAAAGATCTGGACAAGTTCATATACAATTTATACATCAGGTCTGGCAATCATTACTATTGCAACAATGATCTATTTGATCGAATTCAGAAATTATAAGGGGTGTTAAGTAAATTCTTTGATGTATTTGGTAAAAATGCATTATTTGTTTTTGCATTAAGTGCTTTTTTACCCAAAGGACTTTCCTTAATAAGACTTGAAGATGGGGTGAATCCCTGGAACTGGCTGTATAAAAAAATCCTCATTCATATACCAGGTGCACCTGAAAATGGCTCCCTTGCCTTTGCAATTTGTGTGATCACATTCATGTGGTTCATCTGCTGGTGGATGGACAAGAAAAAACTCTATGTAAAAGTATAAAGCTATTTAGGGTTACTGCTTTAAAATATGATGTTTAAAAAAAATGTGCATTTCCCTGTGCAAAGGCAGTGAACATCTAAAATTTCAACTGGCACGGTAATTGGAAAATATAACCCGGTACCAAAAACCAGTGTTATGAAAAAGAATCTTCAAAAGAAAAAACAAAAAAGAGAGATGCCACAGATCAGGAAATCAAAATTTGCATCGTTTAAAGAAGATTTTGTGATCACAGAACAGGAAGAAAGAGAAGGTGGTTATTTTGGAAAATATAATTTTCAATACAATTATAATCTGAATTGATTTCTCATAAGCAGTTAGTATTTGGCTCAACCTCTGTTTTTACAGAGGTTTTTATTTGTTGAAACTAATGAAGCTTTTAACATTTTTCTGTAGGTACCGGATGCTCAATTTGCATCTAACTTAAAATCTTAAACATGAATTGGATATTTATACTGGCAATAGGTTTATTAACCACATCGTGTAACACACCAGAAGAAAAAATGAAATCTTCTGTGCCTTTATTTGACACCAGGTGGTCGTTGAAAAAGATCTATAATAACGATAAGGAAGAAGCAGTAAATACGAAAGCATTTATTCGTTTTGATAAAGAAAAAGGAAGTGCAGGGGGAAATGGAAGCTGTAATAGCTTTGGAAGTACAGCTAATGTAAAAGGAAATGAAGTGAGCTTTAAAAATATTTTTTCAACAAAAATGTATTGTGAAGAAGTACAGCAAATAGAAAATGATTTTTTAGGCAAACTTGAAAAAGTAAATCGGTTTGAGATAAAAGAGAAAACGCTATTGATGTATCGTGATCAAGAAATGCTACTAGAGTTTTTAGCTGAAGAGCAAGTAAAAAACGAAGAATAAAGGCTTTTCTTAATCATAGATCATGTAATAACATTGGCATTTCATCATAAGTTCTTCCACCAAGCTCACGACCTGTTTTCTTTTTATTTACCCCTCCCCATTGTTTAAAAAAGAATGCTACACCCTGATCAGCACACTGTTGACGTATATCCCATACCCATGATTCTTTCATAGCTCTGGCTTTTCTTCCACTCTCACCCCCAACTATTGCCCAATGAATATTTTCCAGATTTAAATTAGTAAGTGGCCCAATTAAAGGTTCGAGTGATAAAAATTTAACCTTTGCATTAGTTTCTCTTAAAAAATCGATTCGATCTTTTACTATTTCATTTTCTACAGAAACTCCCATCCAGATATTAGTTGTCCAATTTAATTTATCATGTAATTCATATAATCTTTCTGCTCTTTTTGTTAAAACCTGGTAAGTGTGCATTGGTGTATCATTCATTACATCAAAAACTTTTTGAATAAATGAAAGTGGCACGTCTTTATGAAATAAATCACTCATAGAATTAACAAAAACTACTTTGGGCTTTTTCCATTCATATGGGATTTGTAAAGCATCTTCATGTAACCTTAGCTCAAATCCATCCTTATATTTCTCAATTCCCATTGCTTGTAAACGGCGAGTCATTACTTCTGCATAACAGTATTTACAACCAGCAGAAACCTTGTCGCATCCCGTTGTAGGATTCCATGTCATTTCGGTCCATTCGATGGATGATTGAGCCATAGTTATTTTTTATACTTTTTAATTAAGTCATTCGCAATTTTAAAAGCTGCTGTATTATTTGATGCCATCATAAAATGATACATTATTGATCCTGTTGAGTTCTTTAATGGTAACATTTCAGATACAAACTTGAACACTTCATTAAGTCGTTTTCTATATAAATTTCCGGCTTTTTC
>FKKE01006052.1_pt1 | contig 13963 bp, 10 predicted proteins | sample 1106331 | NCBI WGS metagenome assembly FKKE01 (sample SAMEA3931202, study PRJEB13176) | freshwater metagenome | biome: Drinking water system; feature: drinking water; material: freshwater | place: China | collected 2013-02-06 | reverse complement strand
GGGTAGCGGAACAGGTCCCACGTCCCGCCGATGCGGTCCCGTGCCTCGAGGATGGCGTACGTCCGGTCCGGGCAGCTCGTCTGGAGGTGGTAGCCGGCGCAGATGCCCGAGATGCCCGCGCCGACGACCAGGACCCGCTTGCCCTCGAACTCCGCGGGCGAGGTGTAGTCGTGCGTGTGCAGCTGCCGGCCGCGGAAATCGGCGGCCCCGGGGATATGTGGGATGAACGGACGGTCCCAGGTGCCGGTGGCGTTGACGATGAGCTTCGAGGTGACCGACCCGCCGTCGCCCAGCTCGGCGCGGAAGCCGTCGTCCTCGCGGCGCACGGCGCGCACGTGCACGGGTCTATGCACGGTCAGACCGAACTTCTCCTCGTACCGCCCGAAGTACTCGGGGACGGCGGTGGCCGCCGGGAGCTCATCACAGTCCAGGCCGAGAGCCTCGACGAGGCCCCACCCCGGCAGGTCGTGGACGCGGTTGGCGGTGGCGAGGGTGAGCGTCGGCCACCGGAACTGCCAGGCCCCGCCGGGCCCGGGGGCGTGGTCGAGCATCTGGTAGCGAGCGCCGAGGCCGAACCGCTCGAGAAAATAGGCCGCCGACAGTGCGGCCTGTCCGCCGCCGATGATCAACACATCCGAGTGCGGTGCGGGCGCTGCGCCGGCCGGGGAGATCTGCACGTCCCCACCTTGTCACGACGTGTCGAATGGGTGCGGTGGGTAGGTTGGGGCCCATGATTCACTCCACCACCGACGGGGCGGTCGTCACGATCGAGCTGGACCGGGCCGACAAGCGCAACGCCCTGAACGACGAGATGCTCGCGGGCCTGTCCGATGCGTTCGACGCCGCACTCGGGTCCGGCGCACGCGCCATCGTGGTGACCGGGCGGGGGCCGGTGTTCAGTGCCGGCGCCGACCTGTCCGGTCCCGTGTACGAGAAGGGCTTTCTCGACACCCTCGTCGGGACACTGAAGAAGATCGAGTCATCCCCGGTGCCCGTGCTCGCGGCGCTGAACGGCTCCGCGATCGGCGCAGGATTGCAGCTGGCGATGGCCGCCGACCTCCGGGTGATGGCGCCGGATGCGATCGCGGGCATACCGGCGGCGAAACTCGGTGTCGCCGTTGACGAATGGACCATCCGACGCCTGGTGTCGCTGGTGGGGGCGGGGCAGGCCCGGGGGATGCTGATCGGGTGCGATCCGCTGACCGCCGACCGTGCGCACGCACTCGGGTTCGCCAACCGCATCGGCGACCTCGCCGACGCGCAGCACTGGGCGGACACGATCGCCGGCCTCGCCCCGTTGACGCTGCAGCATTACAAGCTCGTCCTGAACGGCGACGGTGCGCGCGACGCCGCGCCCGAGGATCGGGCGGCGGCGATGATGCGTGCGTGGGAGAGCGACGACCTGCGGGAGGGCCGCGCGGCCCGGGCCGAGAAGCGTCCGCCGCGGTTCACCGGGTCCTGACGCGGAGGCCGACGCTACCGGCGGTGGATCGGTCCGTCACCGGCGTGCAGCGGTGCGCCGGTGGCGCCGTGCCGCTCGGCGATGAGTTGCGCCGCGATGGCGACTGCGACCTCGCCCGGGGTGTGTCCGCCGAGATCGAGGCCCAGGGGTGAGCGCAGCCGGGCGAGTTGGATGTCGTCGACGCCCGCCTCGCGGAGGCGTTGGTCGCGATCGGCGACCGTCCGCCGCGACCCGAGTGCACCGACGAAGCCGAGTTGCCGGCAGCCGAGTGCCACCTGCAGGGTCGGTACGTCGAATTTCGGGTCGTGCGTCATCACGCAGACCGCGGTCGACGGACCCACCCGGCCGTCCCGGATCTGTTCCGCCAGAAAGCGATCCGGCCAGGAGACGACAACCTCGTCGGCGTCGGGGAAGCGTTCGGGGGTGGCGAACACCGGTCGTGCGTCGACGACCGTCACCCGCATGCCGAGACCGGCCCCAATCGAACTGAGTGCACGCACGAAGTCGTTGGCGCCGACCAGGATCAACCGGGCCGGCGGCCCGAAGGTCTGCACGAAGGTCCGGGGACGTTCGTCGGACGGGGCATCGCAGTCGTCGATGCCGATGAGGCCGGTCCGGCCGGTGGCGAGGAGGTCGGCGACGTCGCGGTCGAGGCGGCGCCACGGCTGCTGTGAGGCGGCGGTGGCGAAGTACCAGTCGGTCTCGTCGGTGAGGGTCGTGGCCCACGAGACGGGTTCGCCGGCGTCGATCGCCGCCGCGAGTCGGTCGAGCTGGCCGCGCCGACCGCTGCTCGGTGCGACACGTTCGACGAGAACCTCGATCTGCCCGCCGCAGGTCAGACCCGGCGCGGGACTCTCGGGATCGTCGATGCCGTACTGTTCGACGATCGCGACCCCGTCGGCGAGGACGTCGCGAGCGGTGTGCACGAGAGCTGATTCGACGCAGCCACCGGAGACCGAACCGATCACGGTGTCGTCCTCGGTCACGATCATGGCCGCGCCGAGCTCGCGGGGTGCCGATCCCGACGCGCCGACGACCCGGCAGAGTGCGACCGGACGCGCGTCGTCGCCGTCGAGGAGTTCGGTCAGGGACCGCAGGACGTCGCGCATGTACTCCAGTGGACCAGATCTCCCCGACTGCGGCCACGTGGGCGGTGGCCGGCCGACGTCACGACTTCTCGATGATCCCGGGGGCGCTGGCCGAACCCGCCGCACGGTAGCCGAACATGCGGCTGAGATCGGCGGCCGCCGAGACGACGGTCGCGGTCAGCTCCTCCGTGTCGTCCGGGTCGAGCCGATAGCGCGGGCCGGAGACGCTCAGGGCCCACACGATGGTGCCCGTGTGATCGCGTACCGGTGCGGCAATCGCCACCAGGCCGACCTCGAGTTCCTCCACCGCCATCGCCCAACCCCGGCGCTCGACCTCGCGCAGGTCGGCGACGAGGTCGTCGATGTCGACGACCGTGTGGTCGGTGAACCTGGTCAACCCGCCCGCAAAGGTCTCGCGCACCTCATCTTCGGACAGACCTGCGAGCAGGACCTTCCCCGAGGACGTCGCGTGAGCGGGGGAGGCCTGGCCCACCCAGGTGCGGAGGGCGACCGCGGACGGTCCTTTGGCCTCGACGACGTTGATGGCCTGCGACTCGGCGAGGACGGCGAGATTGGTGGTCTCACCGGTCTGCGCGGCCAGCGCGTCACAGGTGTCCTGCCCACATCTGGTCATGTCGAGGGTTGCCATCGTCGACCCGGCGAGGCGGACCACCGTGAGGCCGATCCGGTACTTGCGACCGTCCGGTACCTGCTCGACGAAACCGCGTGCCTCGAGTGACGAGACGATTCGGGAGACGGTGGATTTGTGGACGCCGAGCTCGACGGCGAGTTCGGTGATGCCGGCCGACCCGGCGGACCCGATGAGCTCCAACACCTGCAGTGCCCGATCGACCGCGCCCCCCGGACGTTCGGTCTCCGCACTCTGCTCAGTCATCGCAGCGCCCAGGGTACCGGTCGGGGCGGGTGGGACCGGAACCGCGTCGCGAACCGCGGCAAGCCGTCCCGGGCGGGTCACGGGCGTCGGTGGGTACCCGGAACCGCTCATCTCCGGATCCGGGTCATCTGGGGATCGACCACCGGGTCGGCGACGACGACGGCCGTGTGATGGGTGGTCTGGTAGGCGACGTCGACCGAGGTGTCGTCGGGGAGGTCGGCGGGCAACCAGGCGTAGGCCAGGCACGCGCCGACCGTCGCCGACCACCCGGCGCTGGTGATGTAGCCGACGACCCGGCCGCCCACCGATACCGGCTCCTTGCCCAGGACGACCGCCGCCGGATCGACGAAACGCAGGGTGCGCAGCGTGTTCGGCGCATCACGCTCGGCCAGGGCGGCGCGGCCCAGGAAGTCGTCCGCGGTCTTGCGGATGGCGAAACCGAGCCCGGCAGCAGCGGGCGTGTGCTCGGTGGTCATGTCGGAACCGGCCGCCCGGTAACCCTTCTCGATCCGCAGGCTGTTGAAGGCGATCCGGCCGGCCGCGATGATGCCGTGGGGATCGCCCGCCTCTGCCACCGCGCCCCACAGCGCCGGCCCGTCGGCCGCGGAAGTGTAGATCTCCCAACCGAGTTCGCCCACGTACGAGACCCGCATCAATGTCACCGGGATTCCGGCCACGGTGGTGGTGAGCGCACGGAAGTAGCGGAGGCCGTCGTTGGTGAGATCGGCCGGCGTGAGCGGTGCCAGCACGTCGCGCGCCAGCGGGCCCCAGAGGCCGAGACAGCAGGTGGTCGTGGTGATGTCGCGCAACGTCACCGAGTCGTCCGCCGGGAGGTGCCGCGTGATCCAGTCGAAGTCCAGCGGGCCGTTGGCGCCCACCTGGAACACGTCGTCGGCAAGCCGGGCGACGGTCAGATCCGAACGGATGCCGCCCTTCTCGTCGAGCATCAGCGTGTAGGTCACCGAACCGACGGACTTGTCCACCTTGTTGGTGGTGAGGTGTTGGAGAAGGGCGAGCGCACCCGGACCCGACAGCTCGAACCGGGTCAGCGGGGTCATGTCGTACATCGCGACGTGGCTGCGGGTATGCGCCGCCTCGGCGACGGAGACAGGCGACCAGTGCCGGGCCGACCAGCTGTCGCGCTCCGGTATCCGCAGCCCGTCGGCGACCTTCTGCTCGAGGAGCGGCCTGTTGGCCTCGTACCAGGCGGGTCGTTCCCAGAGCCCACTCTCCCAGAACTCGGCGCCGAGTGCGGCCTCGCGGTCGTGGAACGGGCTGAGACGCACGTCGCGGGGTGCCTTGCGCTGGTCGTGCGGGTGGATGATGTCGTAGACCTCCACGAAGGCCTGCGAACTGGTGGTCAGGATGAAGTCGTCGGTGAGTGCGTCGTCTTCGAAGCGGTACAGGTCGGTCTCGTGGACGTCGATACCGGGAGTGCCGTCGATCATCCACTCCGCCATCGTCTTCGCGACGCCCGCCGAGTGGGTGACCCACACGGCCTCGGCGACCCAGAAACCGGCCAGGTCGCGATGTTCGCCCATGACCGAATGGCCGTCGGGGGTGAACGAGAAGATCCCGTTGAAGCCCTCCTCGACCTTGCCGTTGCCGAGTTCGGGTAGCAGGGCCACCGAGTGCTGCCACGCGTCGTCGAAGTCCTCCGGGGTGAACATGAGCTTGGAGGGCATGTCGGCCAGTGTGATCGCGGTGTCGTGGTCCAGGTCGCCCACGTCCGTGGGCATCGGCCGGTGACCGTAATAGCCGATGCCGATCCGATCGCCGTGTTCGCGGTAGTACAGGTCGCGGTCCTGATGCCGCAGGATCGGGAGTGTCGCCTCGGCCAAAGCGGAGTTGACGCCCCTGCGAGAGGCGACGGGGGTGGTGATCGCGTATTGATGGGCCATCGGTACCAATGGGATGGTCAGTCCCACCCGGCGGCCGAATTCGCGGCCCCAGAACCCTGTGCAGCACACCACGATGTCGGCGTCGACGACTCCGGTCGTGGTGCGGACCCCACGCACCTCGCCGTTGGCCTCGACCACGTCGACCACCTCTTGTCCGCCACGGAACTCGGCTCCGCGCGACATCGCGCGGCGGGCCTGGGCCTCGACCGCGCGCAACGCTTTCGCGAGGCCGTCGTTCGGCGTGTGCAACCCGCCGAAGACGGCATCGCGTTCGACCAGCGGATGCATCGCAGCGCATTCCGCGGGATCGACGAGGCGGTGTTCGACGCCACGGGCGGCCGCCCACCCGGCCTTGCGATGCAGGTCCTCCCACCGTTCCGGGGTGGTGGCCAGTTCCAGTCCGCCCACCGGGTTGAAGCACCAACCGTCGGGATGAGCGAGCGCGGAGAGCTTCTCGATCGTGTACGAGGCGAGCGCGGTCATCGTCTTGGACGGGTTCGTCGCGAAGACGAGGCCCGGCGCATGCGAGGTCGACCCGCCGGTGGCGAAGAGCGGGCCGCGGTCAAGGACGGTGACGTCGGTCCAACCGCGCTCGGTGAGCTCGTCGGCGAGTGAGGTACCGACGATGCCGGCGCCGACGATCACGACTTTCGGTGCAGCCATGGGGAACAATCCTTTTCGGGCAGGTGTGGGTCAGGGCTTGGTCAGGTGAAGACGACGGTGCTGGTCCCGTTCATCAGCACCCGGTTCTCGCTGTGCCACCGCACGGCGCGCGACAGGGCGAGTGCCTCGGCGTCGCTGCCGACGGTGGCAAGGCGCCGCGGATCATGCGTGTGGTCGATGCGGATGACCTCCTGCTCGATGATCGGGCCCTCGTCGAGGTCGGGGGTCACGTAGTGCGCGGTCGCGCCGACGTACTTGACGCCGCGCTGGTGTGCCTGGTGATACGGCTTGGCGCCCTTGAAGCCCGGCAGGAACGAGTGGTGGATGTTGATGGCCCGGCCGCGCAGCGCCGAACAGGTCTCGTCGGAGATGATCTGCATGTACCGGGCGAGGACGACCAGGTCGACGTCGTAGGACGACACCAGGTCGAGCATCGCGTTCTCGGCCGCCGGCTTGGTCTCCGGGGAGACCGGGAGGTGGTGGAACGGAAGGCCGGCCGATTCGGTCATCGGGGCCAGATCGGTGTGGTTGGAGGCGACGGCGACCAGCTCCCCGCCGAGGGTGCCCGACCGCCATCGGAAGATCAGGTCGTTGAGGCAGTGCCCCAGTCGAGAGACCATCACCAGAATCCGCTGCGGTGTCTGGTCGTTGATCGAGTAGTCGGCGCCCAGACCGGTGGCGAGATGATCGAAGGCCGCCGACAGCTGCTGCGAACCGGACTCGTGAGCGGACGCGAATTCGGTACGTACGAAGAGGGTGTGGGTCATCGGGTCGTCGTACTGCTGATGGTCGAGCACCTCGCAACCGTGGCTGTAGAGGAACGAGCTGATCGCGTGCGTGACGCCGCTGCGCGACGGGCACCGCAGGGTGAGGGTGAATCGATGAGACATGGGGTTCCTCTACGGGAGCGGGGACGGAGCGGGCACGATGGCGTACTCGGTGGCGGCGTCGACGAGCCACGCGGCGAGGTAGTCGGCGTAGGAGCTGCGGACGAGGATGGCGAATCCGTCCGGAACGCGATGCACGATCACCGCGGCCTGGGCCAGCAGTGTCTGGGCCACGTCGCCGGGCCCGAAGTTCTTCGGCGACAGATCGATCGCGCAACCGTGGGCGAGGATCGTCTCGGCGTGCGGGCCGCCGAGGACGAGGCGGGTGCGCTGGCCGGAGGCATCGGCGACATACGCGCCGCCCTGCGCACGGTCGGCCATCGCCGCGGCGAACTCGTGCGGTGCCATGCCGGCCGCGTAGGCGAGATACTCGTCAGGACCCAGCCAGACGACCGTGGTGTCCCCGTCGCGCGTCATTCGGCAGGCACCGGGCAGGTCGAGATGCTCCGCCGCGGCGGGCTCAGTCGGTCGGATCACCGTCTGCGCCACCGGTGTCGGGCGTAGCAGGACGGACGGGGCGAGTTCGGCGAATCGTGCCGACCAGTTCCGCAGCGGTGGGACCGGTCCGAGCGTGCCGGTCTCCGCCAGAGAGTGCACGGTGGTGTCAACCATCGCGTCGGTCTCCTTCCGCGTCGACGAAAACGGTTGTGGTGATCTCGACTTCGTACAGCGTGTCGCCGATGGGGACGTCGAGCCGGGTGCCGATGAGGTCGCGACCGCCCTTCACCAGGGCGAGGGCGAACGGGCGGTTCAACTCGGCGCTGTGATAGCTCGATGTCACGTGCCCCAGCATCGGCACCGGCGGCGGTGGCAGGGTGCGGTCGGCGCGGTGGGCGATGATCTGCGAGCCCTCGGGGAGCCGGGTGCTGCCGTCGACCGGCAGCAGTCCGACGAGGTGCTTGCGGTCGGGTGCCGTCGCCGACTCGCGGGCGAACGATCGCTTCCCGATGAAGTCCGGCTTCTTCTTCGAGACCGCCCAGCTCATTCCGAGGTCGTGGGGCGTGACGGTGCCGTCGGTGTCCTGACCGATGATGGGATAGCCCTTCTCGGCGCGCAGGACGTGCATCGTCTCGGTGCCGTACGGGGTGATGCCGTACGGTTCACCGGCGTCGATGAGTGCCTGCCACACCGCCTGGGCATAACCGGCCCCGACGTTCACCTCGTAGGCGAGTTCCCCGGAGAAGCTGATCCGCCCGATCCGCACGGGCACGCCGCGAAAGGTGGTGTCCCGCCACGTCATGAACCCGAACGCATCGTTCGAGACGTCCAGATCGGGGAACACGGTGCCCACCACGTCGCGCGAGCGAGCTCCGACGACGGGGAACGTGGCCACCTGGTCGGTCAGCGAGGTCATCCACACCCGGAGGTCCGGCCATTCGGTCTGATGCCATTCCTCCATCCAGTCGAGGACGGCCGCGGCATTGCCGGTCGTGGTGTACACGGTGTAGCGATCCTCGGCGATCCGCATCACGGTGCCGTCGTCGAACACCATGCCGTCCGCGCCGCACAAGACGCCGTAGCGGACCTTGCCGACCGCGAGGGTGCTCATCATGTTGGTGTAGAGGAGGTCGAGGAAGGCCGGGGCGTCGGGCCCGGCGACGTCGATCACACCGAGGGTCGAGCCGTCGAGGATACCCACTCCCGTTCGTACGGAAGTACATTCGCGGAGGACCGCGTCGTGCATGTCCTCGCCGCCACGAGGGTAGTACCGCGGCCGTTTCCACTGGCCGACGTCCTCGAAGACGGCGCCGCGCTCGACGTGCCAGTCGTGGATCGGGGTCAGCCGCACCGGGTCGTACCGGTCGCCGCGATCACGTCCGGCGAGCGCGGCGAAGGTCACCGGGGTGTACGGAGGACGGAAGGTGGTGGTGCCGGCGTCGTTCACGGGGATGCCGAGCATCTCCGCGACGATGCCGGAGGTGACGATGCCCGAGGTCTTGCCCTGGTCGTGCCCGGTGCCGATGGTGGTGTAGCGCTTGACGTGTTCCACCGATCGCATCCCGGCACCCAGCGCCCGGGCGATATCGGCGACAGTCGCGTCGCGCTGGAGGTCGACGAACGAGAGGGTGTCGTCGTCGGGACTGCCGGGCACGTACCAGCAGACGGCCGGCGCGGCCGGAATCCGCTCGGTGACGCGTGGGATGGCGCGCAACTCCGGCGGCGCCATACCGAGTCCGGCGAGGGTCGCCACCGCACCGCGTCGACCGTCGGCCAGGCAGTCGCCCAGGGTGGTCGAACCCGCTGCGGCACCGACGATCTCGGTCTTTGACACGGTTCCCGTGGGCAGGAAGGCCGCGGCTCGGTCGTCGAAGGCGATGGTGCCGCGCAGTTGACTCCAGAGGTGTACCGCCGGATTCCAACCGCCGCTGACCAGGACGGTGTCGCAGGCCAAGGACGAGCCGTCGCTGAGGTCGATCCCGGTGACCGCATCGGTGCCGTGCGCTCTGATCACGGTCGTACCCGCGAGGATCGGGATGCCGCGCCGGCGGGCCTTCTCGCCCAGGTCCGCGCTGACGGCCGGGCGGACGTCGACGACGGCGGGAACCGAGACCCCGGCGTCGACGAGAGCGAAGGCCGCGGTGTAGGCGGAATCGCATGCGGTGAAGACCACCGCCGTCCGGCCGACCCGGACGCCGTAGCGGCTGAGGTAGTCACCGCCGGCGCCGGCCAGCATGACCCCGGGCACGTCGTTGCCGGCGAAGACGATCGGTCGCTCGTGGGCGCCGGTGGCGAGAACGAGACGACGAGCCCGGATACGGTGCACCCGTTGCCGGGAGAGGTGTGCGGGGGCGTCGCTGCCGAGGTGGTCGGTGCGGTGTTGGACGGCCAGGACGAAACCGTCGTCGTAGGCACCGAACGCGGTCGTACGGGTCAGGCGCGTGACGTGCGGGTGCGAATCGAGTTCGGCGACGGCTTCGGCCACCCAGCCGACGCCGGGAGTACGGCCACCGGGTTCGCTGCGCTCGTCGACCAGGAGAACGTGGGCTCCGGCACGGGCGCAATTGAGGGCCGCCATCAGGCCCGCGGCGCCCGCACCGACGACGAGCACGTCCGGATGGTGGTGCAGCGAGTCGTATCGGCCGTCGTCGACGGTGCTGCTCAGCTTTCCCCAGCCCGGTACCCCGTGGGCGACGAGGCCGGGACACAGGGCGACGGTGGTGGCCGGCACCATCGGTTCCACGAACGGGGCGTCGATGCCGACCTGCGCGGTGGCGTCCTCGGCCCAGGCTCCGGTGACGCCGCGCGGGCGCCCGAGGTTGACGCTGGTGGTGACCACCCGCACCCCGTTGGCGAGCAGGGCCGACGCGAGGGTGTCGCCCGCGTAGCCGCGGTAGGTGACCCCGTCGAACACGAAGTCGATCGGCGTGCTCCGGTCGATGCGCCCGCCCGATCCGGTGCGGAATGGTTGGGCGAGCGGCATGCCGGGGGCGGAGGTGCTCATCGGGTTGCTCCGGGTTCGGCGGGGGAGGACGGCGTGCCGGCGCGGGATCGTGAGGGCGCCGATTCGCCGGTGAAGGCGTAGGTGAGGGTGTCGCGCCCGACGGTGAACCACTGGCGGCACCCGGTGGTGTGGCACCACCGTTCGGTCATCGACCCCTTGGGATTGGGCCGGAAGAACAAGTAGTGCGCCCACGCGGTGTCGTCGAGGTCGGCGGGTCGCTCGGGATAGGCGACACCGGCCGCGGCACCGTAGTGGAACTCGGTTTCCTCGCGGGGCCCGCAGTGCGGGCAGCGGATCATCTGCATCGTGGTGTCCTCGGCGGTGGCGGGTTCAGTGGGCGACGGCGGCCGCGCCGTGCTCGTCGATGAGGCGGCCGGTGACGAACCGGTCGAGGGTGAACGGTGCGTTGACGGCGTGCGGGCTGCCGGTGGCGATCGTGTGCGCCAGCGCCCAACCGACGCCCGGGGTCGCCTTGAATCCGCCGGTGCCCCAACCACAGTTGAGGTAGAGGTTCTCGTACGGGGTGGCACCGACGACGGGCGAGGCGTCGGGGGTGACGTCGACGATCCCGCCCCATGTCCGCAGGAGGCGGGCCCGCCCGAACACCGGGAACAGCTCCACCGCGGCAGCCATCTGACGCTCGATGATGTGGAAGGCACCGCGCTGCCCGTATCCGTTGTAGGAGTCGACCCCGGCGCCCATCACCAGCTCACCCTTGTGGGCCTGGGACACGTAGACGTGCACCGCGTTCGACATCACCACGGTCGGGTGGATGGGCTCGAGGAGTTCGGACACCAGGGCCTGCAGCGGGTGACTCTGGATCGGAACCCGGAAACCGAGCTGGTCGGTGAGCGTCGAGGTGTGTCCGGCGGCGCACAGCGCGACGGTGCCCGCAGCGATGCGGCCGCGGGTGGTCTCGACGCCGACCACCCGGTCGCCGTCGGTGACGAACCCGGTGACCTCACAGTTCTGGATGATGTCGACGCCCGCATCGCTGGCGCTGCGGGCGAAACCCCAGGCGACGTAGTCGTGTTTGGCAATGCCGCCACGGGGTTGAAAGGTCGCGCCCAGCAACGGATAACGGATGTCGGAGGAGGTGTTGACGATCGGGCACACCTCCGCGACCTGCTTGGGATCCAGCCATTCGGCATCGATGCCGTTCAGCCGATTGGCCTCCACCCGCCGGATGCTGTCGCGCACATCCTGTTCGGTGTGGGCGAGGTTGAGTACGCCGCGCTGGCTGAAGAGGATGGGGTATCCGAGCTCGTCCTCGAGACCCTCCCACAGCTTCAGCGAGTGCTCGTAGATCCCGGCGCTCTCGTCCCAGAGATAGTTGGATCGGATCAGGGTGGTGTTGCGCGCCATGTTGCCGCCGGCCAGCCAACCCCGTTCCAGGACGGCGACATCGGTGATGCCGTGGACGCGGGCGAGGTAGTGGGCCGTGGCGAGACCGTGGCCGCCGCCTCCCACGATGACGACATCGTAGGAGGACTTGGGTTCGGGTGCGCGCCAGAGGAACTCGGGGTGGTGGGGGAGGTGGGCGCCCGCGGGCGCCGTGCCCGCGGGACGCGGTGTCTTCTGGCTTGTCATCGTCGGGTCTCCCTCAGAAATCGATCACGACCGGGGACAGGGGTTCGGCGCAGCAGAGCAGGATCTTGCCCTGCGCGATCTCTCGTGGGCGGATACCGCCCTGGTGGTTCATGACCACGTCGCCGGAGACCTTGCGGACCTTGCAGGAACCGCACAGGCCCACACCACACGTCGATGGCAGGGTGACGCCCGCTTTGGCGGCGGCGGCGAGGATCGTGGTGCCGGGACCCACGGTGACCCGCCGGGCGCGTCGGGAGAAAGCGACGACCACGCCGGTGTCGGACTCCGACTCGTCATCGGTGGGCAGGCTGAACCCGAAGCTCTCCTCGTGGATCCGAGCGAGAGCCGAGCCGGCCGACACCAGTGCGCCGCGCACGTCGCTGCGAAAACGCCCGGGGCCGCAGAGAAACACCTCGCGGTCACCGAGGTCGGGGCAGACCCGTTCGAGCATCGCGCGGTCGATGCGCCCGCGGTGTCCGGTCCAGTCGGGGAAGTCGCCGGCGGCCATGCGCGTCGCCGCGAACGCCAGTGTCACGTTCGGGTGCCGGTGGGCGAGTTCCTCGAGTTCGTCCCGGAACGGGATGTCGTCGACGTCGCGTGCACTGTGCACGAAGGCGATGTCGAGCGGGGACTCGCTGTCGGTGACCGATCGGAGCATGGACATCACCGGCGTGATGCCACTCCCGGCCGAGACGAACAGGTACTTCTCGGCCGGACGGGCGGTGTAGGTGAATCGACCCAGCGGTCCGGAGGCGGTGATCATCATGCCCTCGACCATGTTGTCGTGCAACCAGTTCGAGACGTGGCCCCCGGTCACGCGCTTCACCGTGATCGACAGGCCACCCGGCCGGGTCGGGGGTGAGGAGATGCTGTAGCAGCGCTGGACGGGCCGGCCGTCGATCTCCACGGTCATCGCCAGGAACTGACCGGGGGCGAAGACGAAGGTCCGGTGGTCGTCCGGGTCGCCGGCCGGATCCCCGGCAGCGGAGCGCGACGGCGACCCGCCCGCGACCCGGAAGGTGAACGTCGCCATGTCCCGGGTGGTGTCGGTGCGGGACACGCACTGCAGGAAGATGTTGTCGGCCATGGTCGCTCTCAGGCTCCCGCCGCGCCGGAAGAGCTGTCGGCGGCCGGGATGTCGAGCCGGTGGCGCAGCATCGTGACATACCAGTTGACGAAGGCCTCGACCTGGATCTCCGACGTACTGTAAGGGCCGGGAACGTAAGCGGGATCGCTGATGCCGCTGTGCGCGAGCGCAACGAGGTCGGCGTCCTGCTGATTCGTCTTCTCCCAGACCCCGGTGAGCTGGTCGAGGTCATAGTCGACGCCCTCCACGGCGTCACGATGGACGAGCCAGGTGGTGCGCACCAGGGTCTGATCGGCGGAGACCGGGATGACCGCGAAGAGCACGGCGTGGTCGCTCGTCACGTGCAGCCACATGTTGGGCTGCAGGTGCATCGACAGCCGGCCGAGTCGCGCGTCGGGGATGTCGGTGAGGAGGCGGCCGCAGGCCGCGGAGCCGTCGAGGGTGAACGACTCGCCGGCGAGGTCGAGTGCGTCGCGCTCGATGTGGAACCCTGTTGCGCGCGTGTCGAGTTGGACGACCCGGGTGTGGGGTAGGCCATGCCGGTCCCAGATCTCGGTCTGTTCCGCGGTGGCGCGGTGGAACCGGTCGAACGCCGGCGCCAACCGGCTGGGGATGGCGTCGGTGTCGCTGTATCCCCAGGTCGGGAAGAACACGTTGAGGAGTTCCGGATGGCCACCGCAGTGGTAGCACTCGCGGTTGTTCTCGAACACGAGCTTCCAGTTGGCCTTCACGGTGTAGCGCAGGTGCTTGGCCACCTTGGCGTCGTCGAGCCCCTGGTGGCGCATGCGCGTGGCGATGTCGGCATGGGCGGCGTCGAAATCGACCGGGTCGGGGCCGAGCGCCACGAAGAGGAGGCCGGCGGCGACGCGCAGCGCCACGGGGTGGAGGTGCTGCCGGTCGACGTGAACTTGAGCGGGGCGCGCTGCGTCGTCGAGTTCGGCGCCGTGC
>FKKE01004725.1_pt1 | contig 13974 bp, 12 predicted proteins | sample 1106331 | NCBI WGS metagenome assembly FKKE01 (sample SAMEA3931202, study PRJEB13176) | freshwater metagenome | biome: Drinking water system; feature: drinking water; material: freshwater | place: China | collected 2013-02-06 | reverse complement strand
GAGTCCCGATATATCGGGACTCTTTTTTTATGGATAAGGGATAGATAATCTTTATTGACTAAGCTTGACCAATTTTTTAGAAATAGTTTTTATATCTGTACTTATTCTTAATGTATAAATACCGGGAGCTGTATTGCCTAAATTTGGAATTGACAAAAGATTTCTTCCATTGCTTACAGTAAATGATCTCTTAGCGACTACTTCTCCATAAAAGTTCAACAACTCTGCATTTACAATGGAGTTATGATCTGAAGTGATTTCGAACTGCAGATCATTTTTAAATGGATTGGCGATCGACTTCACCTTAAATCCGTTTACAGGAACGGTGATCTTTTTAATGCCTGTATATTTATAATTTCGTGTATTCATCATGTCAATCATTTTTATCCTGTACCAGCTTGTCCCTTCAGTCAGTTCAGGATCCGTGAATACATAATCATTTTCATTTTCCCCGGGATCGTTAGCTCCATACATTCTTTTTATAATAGTAAAATTTACTCCATCTATGCTTCTTTCAATATCAAACATCACATTTTTTTCTTCTCTTGATGTGCTCCATTGTAGTGTGGTATGATCGTTTGTCAACCGGGCATCAAACGAAGTAAGACTGACATTTAAGATGCTGCAACTGGAAACATTAAGGGTTATTATTTTTGATGAATCAATAATTGAACAGTTAGGATCACTAAGATTTGCAGATGTGGTGGCAATGATGACCTGGTACATATCCCCGCTATCAGCCATAGTTGCTACAAATGACGGGTAAGAAATACTGTACTCATAAGCAGAGCCATTCCACACCGGAGTAGCAGGCCCACCGGGAGAACCAACATCGAACCAGGTAACTCCTCCATCGGTACTCTTTCGCCATTTGTAATAAGTATAATTATTGAAATATGAAGTTATGATGGCACCGATATCTACCAGGTTGCTGTCACAAACAAAAGGATTCTGGCTGGGTGTCATTACCACATCGGGAGAACAAGTTGCTACCGAAATATCATCAAGTGCCCAGTCATTACCACCACCCCCGGGGGCATTATTATTAAATTTTAATGTAAGACTGGTTTGTGCTGGCCCTGTTAAGAAAGTAAAAGCTTTTTTAACCCACTCACCTGTGTACCTCAATTGTCCTGAAGAATAATAGTCAACACCATCAATTTCAAATATCAAACTTGGATACACACCAGATGAATCACCTGCGGCTGTTGGAATATATCCTGCACCGCCACTGGCACCTCTTCCATTTGAATCACAACCACATTTTGAACAGATATTTCTTAACCAGCAACTGATCTCATAATATGTGTTAGGACAAAGATTAGAGATCACATGCTGAAAGGCTGAGTCAATACGATAAGCAGAGTTCACTACTAACATATAACCGCCATTGTTATTGTTCACAGTATCTGCAGCAGGATTACCCAATGTTGGTGATGCAGCACCTGTGTGATCTCCAATAATATCCCACACATTAAATACACGATGTGTGGGGGAGCTGGGGTCAGGTTTGGCCCATGTATTTAATGTGGTATAGTTTTGACGGGTTGATGTATTGTTACTGATGCCATAATAATAATCATTGGGTGTATTTACGTCAAAAATTGCATAAGTATAACTGGGCGGTACGTTTGCAGATGTTCCCCTGTTCCTCGGTTTACCGCTACCAAATGTTCCATTGAATTCGGCACCAAGGCTATTTGCACCTACGCTATTTGGGCAAATGGTCAGGTTCAGATAAACCATTACATTATTGGCAGGTAATGTAACGGTAGTAATCGGGTTAGCTCCTAATCTATAAGTAAATGAACCACCACCCATATTGATAATCGTTCCGTATCCGGCAGTTACTCTTACTCTGTAAGATGCTACCATTATACAGGAACTGTTATAAAATGAAGGCTTATGTGTGTTCCTGATACGACCTCTTCTAAAAACTCTTGCCGGCGCATCTGTTTGATTATATCCCAGGTTGATCCGAACATTGCTGCCGCTTATCCAACCTTCATCCTGGGGAGTAGGTCCATATTGTATATCGGTAAATTGTTTGTAGATCTTTCCTTCATTGGTCAATACTCTGATGGTGCCAGCTACGTAAGCTGTTCCAGCTGGTACCGCATCAAAGAATGCACAGCTGTCAAAGAAGCCGGCATTTCGCACAACAAAGGAAGCTCTTATTTCTAATGTATCACCCGGCTCTACAGTTCCTCCATTCACACCTTTGGATACATTAAAATAACTTTTTCCATAATCTGCTATTTGTGAAAAGGAATCTTGATAAAGCAGAGTAAGAAGTAAAAGTATAGGCAGCTTTAAAAATTGATTGGGTACAGATCGCTTCATAGTCTTGGATTTTCATCTCGTCAATTTTGACATCACAGGAAAGTGCCGGTTTAATAACACACTCCTCACTATAAAATTAAACTGTACCTGCAGGGAATGAAATAGCAAAAGTTCGGCCTTAATTTACCCGGATAAAAAGGCCTTTGTACTGATATAACAATGGGATTTTGATTCTGGGAATTACAAGATCGTTATCGTATAAATAACGACAGCGTTTTTTGACAGGTAAAAATTGTTTAGCAGTAAAAGCCAGAATGATCTCATTCGTAACTGGCAAACCAATCGCTGTCCCTTTCTTCTACTTTATCTGTTTGAACAGATTGGTTCAATTTCTCAGAAAGTCTTGCTTCCTCTTTTGGAGAATAAGGATTTACCATAGGAAGCACTTTTAAACCTTCAGCATATTTCTTCTTTTTTCCTTGTGGATTGGTGATAATGCGTAAATAAGGTTCCTTTACAGTTTCAGTTTGACTCAGTGCTTTAAGCGGGTAGGCTGAAAAATAGAAGTTCGGTTGATTGGTGGCTTTCATAGTTAACGATTTTTGCATTAGGGATTTCATAGCATTATTGGAAACGTTAAACTATAACTTTTATGTTGCAGGACATAAGTAAATTTTAGTAAAAGAACGGGGAAATATACCAGGGCTTTATACTTACCTACGGCAAAAAAGACTTTAACCGATCTTACCCACCATATTTTCAGGCTTTACCCACTCATCAAATTGCTCGGAAGTTACATAACCGAGTTTCACCGCCATCTCTTTTAATGTCGTGCCTTCTTTATGGGCTTTTTGTGCAATTTCAGCCGCTTTGTAGTAGCCGATTTTTGTATTTAGTGCTGTAACCAGCATCAGGCTGTTATCTACATGCTTTTTAATATTTGATTCAATGGGTTCGATACCCACAGCACATTTGTCATTAAATGACACGCATCCATCACCGATCAACCTGGCACTGTGAAGAAAATTATAGATCATTACCGGTTTAAAAACATTCAATTCAAAATGACCGGTAGCGCCGCCGATATTAATTGCCACATCATTTCCCAACACCTGTGCTGCTATCATCGTTAATGCTTCGCATTGTGTAGGATTTACTTTACCCGGCATAATAGAAGAACCCGGTTCGTTGTCGGGAATAAATATTTCACCAATACCGCTTCTTGGTCCGGATGAAAGCATACGGATATCATTGGCGATCTTCATTAAACTGACCGCAACTGTTTTTAATGCACCATGTGCTTCCACAAGGGCATCATGTGCAGCTAATGCTTCAAATTTATTTTCAGCCGTGATAAATGGCAGGCTGGTAAGTGTTGCTATATGCTTTGCAACGTTCTCCGCATAGTTTGATGGCGTATTTATCCCGGTACCTACTGCTGTTCCCCCCAATGCTAACTCACTTAAATGCGGCAATGTATTTTTTATTGCTTTTAACCCATGATCGAGTTGAGAAACATAACCGCTGAATTCCTGGCCAACGGTAAGTGGTGTAGCATCCATGAAATGTGTACGGCCGATCTTCACAACTTTCATGTATTGCTGGCTTTTTTGGGCAAGTGTATTTCTTAGTTTCTCAATTCCCGGAATTGTATTTTCAACCAGGATCTTATAAGCAGCAATATGCATGGCAGTGGGAAAAGTATCGTTTGATGATTGTGATTTATTTACATCATCATTGGGATGCAGGAATTTTTCTTTGTCATTTAAATTTCCGCCATTCATTACATGACCGCGGAAAGCGATCACTTCATTTACATTCATATTGCTTTGTGTACCACTGCCCGTTTGCCAAACAACCAATGGAAAATAATCATCAAGTTTTCCTTCTAAGATCTCATCACAAACCTTCCCAATAAGATCGCATTTTTCTTTTGGTAAAATACCGGCATCAAAATTGGTAAGCGCCGCTGCTTTTTTCAAATAAGCAAATGCCCTGATGATCTCTTTAGGCATCCTGTTTATATCCTGTGCTATTTTAAAATTATCAATGCTGCGTTGTGTTTGTGCACCGTAATATGCATCGGCGGGAACCTTTATTTCTCCCATAGTGTCTTTCTCTATCCGGTAGTTCATGTTTTGATTTTTACGGCGCAAAGGTAAGCCAATGACGGAAACGGCTTTGCTGATTTTAATTGATGATAAAAGCTTTATTTTTAGACAACATAATTGCACTACATGAGAAAACTGCTTGCATTTATTCTATTCGCCTTTCCTGTTCATATAGTTGCTCAAACTTACCAGCCCACATGGGAATCCATTGATAGGCGTCCGACACCGCAATGGTTCAAAGATGCTAAGTTTGGCATCTTCATACACTGGGGGGTATATGCAGTACCGGGATGGAGTACCAAAGGAAATTATGCAGAATGGTACCAGCAGGGATTACAAACAACCGATACAGCAAGACAAAGATTTCATAAAGCCAAATTTGGCAATAAAACTTATTATGATCTTGCTAATGATTTTAAAGCTGAATTATATAATCCCGATGAGTGGGCAAAACTGTTTGAAAGGGCAGGCGCCAAATACATTGTGCTTACTTCAAAGCATCATGATGGTTTTACTTTATGGCCAAATCAAAATGCAAATAAGACATGGGGATTTCCCTGGAATGCGAAAGAAGTTGGTCCGAAACGAGATCTTCTTGGCGATCTTTTTACAGCAGTAAGAAAAACTTCTGTTCATGCCGGTATGTATTACTCATTATATGAATGGTTCAATCCGCTTTGGAAATCAGATCCAAAAAAATATGCAACCGACCATGTATGGCCGCAAATGAAAGAATTGATCAATAGTTATCAGCCTGATATTTTCTGGACAGATGGGGATTGGGATGCACCAGCTGAAACATGGAAAAGCCAGGAGTTTTTAGCGTGGCTATTTAACGAAAGCCCGGTAAAAGATAAAGTAGTAGTAAATGATCGCTGGGGTTCCGGTATCCGGTTCAGGCATGGAGGAATTTTTACACCCGAATACCAACCCGATCTGGATTTTGAAGATCATGATTGGGAAGAAAGCCGGGGTATGGGTTATAGTTATGGATATAATCGTGAAGAAGATGCATGGGATTATAATTCTACGCAATCATTGGTTATTGCATTGATCGATAAAGTAAGTCGTGGAGGAAATTTTTTATTGGATATTGGTCCCGATGAACATGGAAAAATTCCGCCGATCATGCAGGAACGTTTATTGGAAATTGGCGATTGGTTGAAAATAAATGGCGAAGCAATTTATAATACAAGAAGGTGGAAGATACCTGTGCAGTGGAGTGAAGGAAGAAGAGATTATAAAGGGGGAAACGAACATATAACCGGGGATTGGAAAACCGGCGGAGACATAATGCTTAAACTTACCGTGGATCCCGATCCCGGCTATGCGGTGAAAGAGATCTTTTACACGTATAATCCAACAACAAACAACTTATACGCCATCTTTCCAAAATATCCTGATAACAAAAAATTAATCTTAAAAGATATAAACCTTCCTGCCGGCACTACTATCAGTTTCCTTTCTATCAAAGAAAATTTGCAATGGAAGCAGTCGGGAAAAAATGTGGAGATAAGTTTACCTGAGTATAATCCTAATAAGATCAAATCTCCTCATGCTTTTGCGGTGAAGATCGAAGGATTTGGAAGATTTGTTTCGAAGCCTAAAATAAAAGTTGAATATCCAGCCGGTTCGCTTGAACCAATTATTACAATTGATAATACAAATTCAACAACCACTTATTATTCTTTAGATGGCGGTGAACCAACTATTTCTTCCAATGTTTATACCAAACCATTCACAATAAAGAAAACAGCTGTACTTAAAGTAAGATCATTTAATGAACCAGAACTTCCAAGTGCTACAGTTGAGCAAAAAATAATTAAGTATGAATGGAAACAAGCAGTTAAGGCGGGTACAAAACAGGGAATAAAATACAATTACTTTGAGCCGACCGGAAAGATCAATTTGAATTCGATTGCTGGTATGCCTGCTGCTTCAGGTGTAGCTGATGTTATTTCAAATAAAAACAAGAAACGTACTGATAAGTTTGCTTTTGAATTTACTGGTTATATTAAAATTGAAAAGGACGGCATTTATACTTTCTTTACTGATTCAGATGATGGCAGCATGCTGTATATCGATGATGATGAAATAGTGAACAATGATGGTGATCATGGGAATGTGGAGAAAAGCGGGAAGGTGGCATTAAAAAAAGGATTTCATAAAATAAAAGTATTGTATTTTGATAGCGGAGGTGGAAACGCATTAAAAGTTTCGATGCAGAAAGAAGCAGGTGTAAAGATGGAGATACCAAAAGAAATACTATTCCATTAATCAATTGTCATGAGCCAGAACCGAAACTCGTTTCTTTTTGCATTTATCCTTGTCACCAGTCTTTTTTTTCTTTGGGCTTTTTTGCATAATACAAATCCTATTCTTATTCCTCATTTAAAAAAAGCTTGCCAGTTAACCGATACGCAATCTTCATTTATTGATCTTGCTGTTTACTTTGGTTATTTTCTGATCGCTATTCCAGCAGGCCTGGTAATGCATAAATATGGTTATAAAAAAGGGATCCTACTTGGTTTACTTCTTTATGCTGTGGGGGCCTTGTTATTTATACCCGCCGCATCCGGAAGAACATTTGGTTTATTTCTCGCCGCACTTTTCATACTTGCAGCGGGTGCTACTTTCCTCGAAACAGTTGCCAACCCCTATATAACAATACTGGGTCCAAAAGAAACTTCGGAGCAACGATTGAATTTTGCACAATCATTCAATGGTGTTGGGGCATTTGTTGCACCCATCATCGGAGGCAAATTTATTTTATCAGGAGTTGAACATACCAGGGAGGAGTTGAATCAAATGGCTGTCAGCGGAACATTGGATGCTTATTTGCAATCCGAAGCTGACACAGTTAAGATCCCTTATATGATAATTGCGGCGGTAGTTATCCTGGTTACCATTGGGTTTTTATTTACAAAACTTCCTGAAGTAAAAGAATCAGCCGCTGCAGATGCGCATACAGAGTTTTCATTAAAGGTATTGCGTCATCCGCATGTGATGTGGGCAGTGATTGCTCAATTTTTTTATGTAGGGGCACAGGTAGGTGTGGGTAGCTTCTTTATTCGTTTTTCAAAAGAAGTAATGGATCTGGGAGAAAAACCAGCTTCTTATTTATGGGGCTCTATTGCAATGGTAGGTTTTATGGTTGGCCGGTTTGCAGGTACTTTCCTGATGAGATTGATTAAGCCGCAAAAGCTTTTACTGTTGTATTCGGTGATAAATATTTTATTGCTTGTAATTGCCTTGAATACTTCTGGTAAAATAGCAGTGTATGCAGTTATAGCTGTTCCCTTCTTTATGTCAATCATGTTCCCGACAATTTTTGCATTAGGAATAAAAGAATTAGGTGAAGAAACAAAAATGGCATCGTCATTACTGGTTATGTCAATTGTAGGAGGTGCATTGGCGCCATTAGTAATGGGTTTAATATCGGATTCTACAGGCAGCATGCAAAAAGCCTATATCATACCTTTACTTTGTTTTCTTGCCGTTGCCTGGTTTGGATGGAAAGGATATAAAATAAAACAAGCAAATGTTCAGTCTTGAAAATAAAATTGCAGTTGTTACCGGTGGAGGTAGCGGTATTGGAAAAGCCATTGCAAAACTTTTTGCAAAACAAAAAGCCTTTGTTCATATTATAGAATTGAATAGCGAAGTTGCAAATGAAACTGCAGAAGAAATAAAAAAAGATGGTGGGAAAATAACTGTTCACAGTTGCAATGTTGCTGATCAAAAAGAAGTGGTCAATGTTTTTAAAAATATTGAGGTAGTAAATATTTTAGTGAACAATGCAGGAATAGCTCATATCGGGAAAGCAGGTACTACGAAAGAAGAAGATTTTGACAAAATAATTTCTGTCAATGTCAAAGGAGTTTACAATTGTATTCATGCTGCTATTCCTTTGATGAAAAAAGCCGGTGGCGGTTGTATTATTAATATGGCTTCGGTGGCCGCATTAGTGGGTATTCCTGAACGGTTTGCCTATAGCACAGCAAAAGGAGCCGTGCTGGCTATGACATTGAGTGTTGCAAAAGATTATTTACAGGACAACATTCGCTGCAATTCTATTTCACCCGCAAGAGTACATACCCCTTTTGTTGATGGGTTTTTAAAAAATAATTACCCGGGCAAGGAAGCTGAGATGTTTGAAAAACTTTCAAAAACACAACCGATCGGCAGAATGGGTACACCCGATGAGATTGCTACGTTAGTATTGTATTTGTGTAGTGATGAAGCAGGGTTTATCACCGGTTGTGATTATCCGATAGATGGGGGTTTTGTAAAATTGAACAACTGAACCATGATTTGCATGAATAAAGAATTATTATGAAACTTATAAGATACGGAGATATTGGAAAAGAAAAGCCAGGTATTATATTAAATGATGCGTGGTACGATGTTTCTGAATACTTTCATGATTATGATGAAAATTTTTTTGAGAAGGATGGCCTCATCAAACTGCAAACTCTCATCACGGAGAAATCGTTAAAAGAAGTTTCAAGAGATAATCGTCTTGGTCCTCCCATTGCAAGACCTTCAAAGATCATTTGCATTGGCTTGAATTATTCAGATCATGCTACAGAAAGTAAGATGCAACTACCCCCGGAACCGGTGATCTTTTTTAAAGCAACAACAGCAATTTGCGGACCTAATGATAATTTGATCATTCCAAAGAACAGTACAAAAACAGATTGGGAAGTTGAACTGGCTGTTGTGATCGGGAAAAAATCCAGTTATGTTGAAGAAGCCATTGCCATGAATTATGTGGCCGGTTATGTTTTGCATAATGATTACAGTGAAAGAGAGTTTCAGTTAGAAAGAAGCGGGCAATGGGTGAAAGGAAAAAGCTGTGACACCTTTGCCCCGCTTGGGCCTTATTTGGCAACACAAGATGAGATCACTGATATAAATGATATGCGATTGTGGTTAACCGTAAATGGAAAAATGATGCAGGATGGCAATACAAAAAATCTTGTATATAAAATTCCTTATCTCATTTCTTATCTCAGCCATTTCATGACGCTATTACCCGGTGATATAATTTCAACCGGCACACCTGCGGGTGTTGGCCTCGGCCAAAAACCTGAACCGGTTTATATTAAACCCGGCGATGTAATTGAATTGGGAATTCATGGACTTGGTAGTAGCCGGCAGGTTGCAATGGCGTATGACAATTTGCAAATTTGAAAATACACAAATGAAAAGATATTGTCTTGCCCTTGATCTGAAGGATGACCCAAAACTAATTGCAGAGTATGAACGATATCATAAAAATGTATGGCTTGAAATAATTCAAAGCATAAGAAATTCCGGAATTGAAATGCTCGATATATATAGAACAGGTAACCGGTTATTTATGATCATTGAAACCAGTGATGATTTTAATTTTAACAATAAAGCAGCAGCAGATGCCGCTGATCCTAAAGTACAGGAATGGGAAACACTAATGTGGAAATTTCAGCAAGCATTGCCCTGGGCTAAAACAGGAGAAAAATGGGTCTTAATGGAAAAAATATTTGAACTACCATGATCATTGATAGTCATGTACATTTCTGGAAGTATGATAAGTTAAGAGATGCCTGGATCACAAATGAAATGAAGATCCTCAGGCAGGATCATTTACCGGCTCATTTGATCCCAACATTAAAAAGAAATGATGTTGATGGTTGTGTTGCTGTGCAGGCAGGCCAAAGTGAATATGAAACACATTTTTTAGTTGAGCTGGCTAAAACCCATCCTGAGATAAAAGGAGTTGTTGGATGGGTTGATCTGCTGAATAGAAATTTAGAAGAAAGACTTCAATTTTTTTCTCAATATAATAGTATAAAAGGCTGGCGGCATATTGTACAATCAGAGCCCGATGATTTTTTATTAAGAGAAGATTTTCAAAATGCTATCAGGGCATTGGCGCCTTATAATTATACGTATGATATTTTGATCTATCATTACCAGCTAAAGCCTGCTTTGGAATTTGTTTCAAAATTTCCTGAGCAAAAATTTGTAATTGATCATTGTGCAAAACCTGATATTGGTAAAAAAAATATTGATGAATGGAGAGTTTTGATAAAGGAGATCGCAAAGCATCCAAATGTGTATTGCAAGCTTTCCGGATTATTAACAGAAACCAAATGGAAGCAATGGAGCCCCGCTGACTTTTATCCTTATCTTGATACCGTGTTTGAGGCATTTGGTGCAGACCGTTTACTTTTCGGAAGTGATTGGCCTGTCATGCTGCTTTCCGGTATTTATGTGCAATGGAAAAGTTTACTGGAAAAGTATATGGAAAATTTTGTGGAAGAAGATCGATTGAAAGTATTTGGTGAAAATGCAGTTCAATTTTACAATTTATAAATGGACCTGGGTTTAAAAGATAAGATCATTATTGTAACCGGTGGTGCAAAAGGTATTGGTGCCGGAATTACCAGATCACTGGCAGCAGAAGGTGCCATTCCTGTAATTATTGGCAGAAATTCCGCAGACAATGATGCAATCATTAAAGAAATAGGAGCAGGTTTTGGAATTACAGCAGAGCTTATTCATCCTGATGAATGTAAGAAAGCAGTAGAAGCAATAATAGATAAATTCGGAGGAATAGATGGCGTAGTGAATAATGCAGGAGTGAATGACGGAGTAGGATTGGAAAATGGAGATTATGAATCATTCGTGGCATCGTTACACAAAAACCTTATTCATTATTACCTGGTCGTTCATTATGCATTACCTCAGCTGATCAAAAGTAAAGGGGCAATTGTAAATATCGGGAGTAAAGTGGCAGAGACAGGACAGGGAAATACTTCCGCTTATGCTGCAGCAAACGGGGGTAGAAATGCATTGACAAGAGAATGGGCGGTGGAATTATTAAAATATGGAATTAGAGTAAATGCCGTGATCGTTGCAGAATGTTATACGCCATTATATGATAAATGGATACAAACATTACCCAACCCCGAAGAAACACTGAAAAAGATCACGGATAAAATTCCACTGGGGAAAAGAATGACTACTGCGCAGGAAATAGCAGATATGGTTGTTTTTCTTTTGTCAGAAAGATCAAGTCATACAACAGGGCAATTGATCTATATTGATGGCGGCTACACACATCTTGACAGAGCATTATTATAATTACTATGAAATATATTATCGTAACCGGTTTTTTATTTTCAATTATTGTCAATGTGAATGCACAGGATAAAAAACCATTGCCCACAAAAGCGCAATTGGCCTGGCATAATATGGAATTTTATTTATTTATACATTTTGGCCCTAACACATTTACTGATAAAGAATGGGGACATGGTGATGAGCCCTCAGCTATTTTTAATCCAACACAGCTTGATTGCAAACAATGGGCAAGAATTGCAAAACAATCAGGAGCAAAAGGGATCATTATCACTGCAAAACATCACGATGGCTTTTGTTTATGGCCCAGTAAATTTTCAAAGCATACAGTACGTGAAAGCAAATGGAAGAACGGAAAAGGAGATGTATTGAAAGAATTATCGCAGGCCTGTAAACAGTATGGTTTGAAATTCGGTGTTTATATTTCTCCCTGGGATCGTAATCATCCAAAATACGGAACAGAAGAATACAATGATGTATTTGTAAATATGATGAAAGAGATCTTTACCAGCTATGGTCCTATTTGGGAATTGTGGTGGGATGGAGCAAACGGAGAAGGCCCCAATGGAAAAAAACAAGTGTATGATTGGGATCGCTATAAAAGAACAGTGAAGGCACTTTCTCCAAGTACTGTAGTATTCAGCGATGTAGGCCCTCATGTAAGATGGGTAGGCAATGAAAAAGGAATTGCAGGAAAGACAAATTGGAATTATCTCGATACTGTTGGTTTTACTCCTGGTATTGGGGCGCCTTCGGTTGAAGTGCTTAACGAAGGAAATATAAATGGTAAAGCATGGATACCCGCAGAATGTGATGTAAGCATTCGCCCCGGTTGGTTTTATCATGCTCATGAAGATGACAAAGTAAAATCACCAGAGATACTTTTTGATCTTTTCTTAAAGTCAGTGGGAAGAGGCGCCAATTTATTATTGAACGTACCGCCTGACAGAAGAGGCAAGTTTCATGCGAATGACTCGGCATCATTAGTAGGGTTCAAAAAGCTTATTGATAAAAATTTCAGCAAGACATTGATCAATGAAAAAGGCACAATGGTTTCTTTTGATAAACCTGACAGTATTGTAGTTAGTGCAAATAAAGAAACTGTTGAAGTGAAAGACTATCGGAATAATTCGTCCAACATAATTTTTGATGAACCCAGGTTTGTAAATGCAATTGTAATAAGCGAGGATCTTACGCATGGCCAACGGGTTAAAAATTTTGTTGTCCAGGTTTTGGACCAGGATAGAAAAAGTTTTTATGTGCAGGGAACTACAATTGGCCATAAAAGGATACTGACCTTTCCAAAAGTTGAAACAGCATTTATTGCCATCAGGTTCCTTGATTCTTTTGGAAACCCGATGATCAATGGCATTGATGCTTTTCTTATTGATGAAAACCTTGTAGAAAAATAGTGTATCAATAACATAAACAAGGTCAAGCTGCCACGGGATTTCAATAAAATCCTAACAAGTGTTATGTAAGAATCAGAATCTCCTTATATTTAGTATTCATTACCTCACCCAAAACTTTTTGTTATGAGAAAATTCTCTGTACTGGCTTTGCTGGCAGTATTGATTTCGACAGTAGCACATGCACAAAATTATTGGTCCGCTAACACTGAAAACAGAACATCAATTGTCACAAATAAATCTGTGGCCCGTGTAAGTTTCCCAACAGAATTTAAATTATTCAATCTTGAAAAGAGCCCATTAAGAAATGAATTATTCAGGGTAGTCAATAATGGTTCTGCACATTCAACTATTATTTCATTACCAAATGCAGATGGACAGATCGAATTATTCGAAGTATTTGAAGCTTCGAATTTCGAGCCGGCCCTCCAGGCACAGTTTCCTGAGATCAGGGCTTTTTCAGGAAAAGGTATAACAGATAAAGCGGCAACTGTTAAGCTGAGTTATTCCCCCGTGGGTATTCAAACAATGGTTTTCAGATCCGGAAAAGAAAATGAATTTATCGAAGCCTATTCAGCAGATCATAATGTATATGCAGTATTCAGATCACAAAGGGCGGCCGGAAATTTAGCATGGAAATGTACTACGCCTGATGAAAAACTGGAGATCGATCTGAATAACCAGGTAAATAGCACCGTGGCCAGATCAGGAGGGAATCTAAAAACCATGCGTCTTGCACAATCAGTTACCGCTGAGTATTCAAATTATTTCGGTGCAACAAGTTCTGCACAAGTATCCCTTGTATTGGCTGCAGTTAATGCAACCCTTACCCGTTGTAATGGTGTATATGAAAAAGATCTTGCATTGCATTTGAATCTTATTGCTAATACTACCAGTGTATTTTATTATAATCCTTCCACTGATCCTTATTCTCCTGCTTCACAAATGAGCCAGTGGAATTCACAATTACAATCAACATTGACTTCCGTTATTGGAGAAGCCAACTATGATATTGGTCACCTTTTTGGTGCCTCCGGAGGTGG
>FKKE01001966.1_pt3 | contig 13979 bp, 15 predicted proteins | sample 1106331 | NCBI WGS metagenome assembly FKKE01 (sample SAMEA3931202, study PRJEB13176) | freshwater metagenome | biome: Drinking water system; feature: drinking water; material: freshwater | place: China | collected 2013-02-06 | reverse complement strand
TGCCTTTACCGGACGCTCACACACCCCGCAGAAGGGAGGCACGAAACTCTGGGCGGCGAGGCAATTCAAGCGTCCCAGTTGTTTATCGACATTTGGCACCATCCAACGCTTGGCGAAGATCTTCAATTAAATCTCCAACCTCTTCTATTCCCACCGAGAGTCGAACTAGATTGTCTGTGACACCTAACTGCATTCGCAACTCGCGGGGGATTGAAGCATGGGTCATAATCGCTGGATGGTCGATGAGTGACTCGACACCACCAAGGCTTTCTGCGAGCGCAAACACCTTCACCCGTTCAAGAAACTTTCGTGTTCGCTCAAGGTCGCCTGTAAGGAGAATTGTAATTATCCCCCCGGCACCACGCATCTGTTTCTTTGCCAGTGCATGCTGAGGATGTGTTGGTAGACCCGGATAGATTACCGAATCGAGATCTTTTCGTGTGGCGAGGAATTCTGCAATTGCTTGCGCGTTTTTCGTGTGCTGTTCCATCCGAATGGCAAGGGTCTTGGTCGAACGGAGTAACAGGAAGCAATCGAGCGGGCCGGGAACAGCACCGACACTCTTCTGGATAAAATGCAGCCGGGTCGCGAGCTCCTCGTCACTTGTGACGATCGCACCGCCAATAACATCTGAATGGCCACCAAGGTATTTCGTCGTTGAATGAACCACGAGATCCGCGCCAAAACTAAGCGGCGTCTGGAGGTATGGCGAGAGAAAAGTGTTATCCACCGCAACCATAATCTTTCGCGTCTTTGCGATTTTTGTCATCTCGGCAATATCAATGACTTTGAGCAGCGGATTTGTTGGGGTTTCAACCCAGAGGAGCTTCGTGTTCTCACGAAACGCTGCCTTAACCGCGTCCACTTTGGTGAGGTCCACGAAGGTAAATTGAATCCCAAGGGGCTTATAAATCTTATCAAACAGACGGTACGTTCCGCCGTACACATCGTCACAACAGACTACGTGGTCTCCGTGCTGGAGGAGATGTATCACCGCGTCCGTCGCTCCACAGCCGGACGAGAAGCAGATGCCGAATTTTCCTCCTTCGAGGGAGGCGAGGTTTGCTTCTAACGCCGTTCGAGTAGGATTACCTGAACGTGCATAATCATAGCCAAGAGTTACTCCTGGACTCTCTTGGACATAAGTTGTTGTTTGGTAAATTGGCGTCATGATTGCGCCATTTCCCGGAGCAGGATGTTGCCCGGCGTGGATTGCACGGGTTGCAAAGCCGAATTTTTCTAACAACTCGCCTTTCTCAGTTTGTTTCACCGTTCTCTCCTCTATCGTTTCTTTCGCGGCACTTCCTTTGGTCCGCGAAACGCTCGCTCCATCTCGCGGTTTGCTTCCCGCTTACGAACATCTTGCCGCTTATCGTAGAGCTTCTTTCCGCGCGCTACGCCAAACTCAAGTTTACACCGGCCCTTTTTGAAGTATGCTCGAAGCGGAACGAGGGTCAAGCCCTTACGGGTTATCTGTCCGATAAGCTTCTCTATCTCGTGATGATGGAGGAGCAGCTTACGGTCCCGAGTTGGCTCGTGCGCATCCGCCGGCGAGTGGGTATAGGGGCTGATATGGCACTGGACGAGATAGAGTTCGCCACGTTTCTCGCGAACAAAGCTATCTCTGAGATTCATTCCGCCAATTCGAATTGATTTTACCTCGCTCCCAACGAGCACCATACCCGCTTCATAGGTATCGAGAATTTCATAGTCATGACGCGCTTTCTTGTTCAGGCAGGCAACAAGTATCCCCCCCTCACTCTTCTCTCCTCCCTTTTTCCCTTTTGACATGCGACTTCTCTCAGATTGCTCCCGAGGCCGCATCATCACCCATTGCTAAGGAACGATCAACGTCTACTCTGTCCGCTTCGACGATTAACCCTCTGCTGCTCTGGTGCTCCGTTGCTCTGTTCAAATTCTTTTCGCCATTCCTACCGAGCGTGACGGCGGATGCCGAGAGCCTTGTTGGTAATTCAGACGATAAAAAAAATAAACAGAGCAACGGAGCACCAGAGCAGCAGAGGGAAGGGGAATCGAAGCAATTACTCTCGAACAGAAAGCCTGACGTTATCGATTAACCGAACACCATCAACAAATGCTGCAACGCAGAGCTGTGCCTCCTTGGTGAATGTAGCAACTGGCCCGACCGTCTCACGGTCCACGACCTCCACGTAGGCGACGCGAATCTCGGGAGAGCGTTGCAAGTGCTCACGAACAAGCGAGATCACATCAGCTGCGTTCGTTGCTCCATGCTCGAGAACGAACCGATGTGCCATTTGCAGTGCCTGAGGGATAGCGAGTGCTCTCTCCCGTGCATGAGGTGTGAGCCGGGCATTGCGTGAGCTTAAGGCCAATCCATCAGTGTCTCGAACGGTGGGGCCGATAACGATCTCGATCGGATAGTGGAGATCTCGGACAAGTTGTTGAACAACGCGCGATTGTTGAAAATCCTTTTCGCCAAACACGGCGACATCTGGCTGCACAATGTTAAAGAGAATTGCTACAACCGTTACCACGCCGTCGAAGTGCCCCGGTCGGGTCGCCCCGCAAAGTCCACTGCTTGCATCCCCAGCAACAACACGTGTGGCTGCAGCACCATGTGGATAAATCTCCTCTACTGTGGGCGTAAAAACTAGGTCGACGTTTACGTCGCGAGCGAGTTTGAGATCCGCTTCAAGCGTGCGTGGGTACTTCGCGAGATCCTCTGCCGAATTGAATTGTGTGGGATTAACAAAGATTGAGAGGACGACGCAATCACCATGAGCTCGTCCAAGCTCCATGAGGCTCAGATGCGCCTGATGAAGTGCCCCCATCGTTGGGACGAACGAAATACGTTTCCCGGCGGTCTTCCACGCTGCGATCTGCTCGTGCATCTTAGATGCGGTATCGAAAACTAACACTTCGCGCGAACCTTCGCCGGAAACTCCTTCACCGTCGCAACTTCTGCTTCGCTCGCATAACAGTGCTCTGGTCCAGGGAAGACTCCCTCTTTCACATCAGTTGAGAAGGCTCGAACTGCTTGGTCGATGGTTTGTTGAAGATCTGCGTAAGCGCGAACAAATTTCGGCAGCTTTGCTCCCGCTGGAACACAGCCAAGGAGATCGTGTGTCACAAGCACCTGTCCAGTGCAATGCGGGCCAGCGCCGATCCCGATGGTTGGGATCTCTACTTTGTTTGTGATCCTCGCGCCAAGCTCTGCTGGAATCCCTTCAAGGACAATGGCAAAGGCTCCTGCATCGGCGACCGCTTCAGCATCCGCGAGCACTTGGCTTTCTGAGCCAGGTCCCGAATCTTTCCTTCGACCTTGAATCCGATGCCCTCCCATTCGGTGATAGGATTGGGGAGTAAGTCCGACGTGTCCCATTACTGGAATGTCGGCTGCAACGAGAGTTTGGATCGTGTCAGCAATAGCAACTCCACCTTCAAGCTTCACTCCGGCAACTCCAGCCTCCTTGAGCAATCGCCCCGCAGCTTGGAGCGCTTCCTTGGGACCGAGTTGATAGGACATGAATGGCATGTCACCGATCACAAGTGCACGCTTCACCGCGCGAGTGACTAAGCGGCAGTGGTAGATCATCTCTTCCAGGGTTACCGGAAGGGTGTTTTCGTGGCCTTGAACAACTGTGCCGAGCGAATCGCCAACAAGGATGACATCAACGACGCCAACTTCATCAATTAATCGTGCGAGACTGTAATCATAGGCGGTAAGCATAACAATCTTCTCGTTACGCTCCCGCTTACGGATGAGGTCTGGCACAAACACGCGCCTGGACATAACCACTCCGTTTCTAAAGTGCGGCTACTTTTTGCGCCTCCCAACGTCCACGCCCACGTAGGGTGCCTGGCAATTTGAGAGGGATTGAAACCAAATAAACTTAACATATTTTCAAAGTCCGAGCCATACGCCTCACTATTTCCCCCAGTCTCGGTCCCAGTCTTTGTCTTTATCTTTGTACTGGTCACGAGTCGTTAGTCACTTATCTCCTTCGGTAAACAGACGTTACATACGGCCTCCCGCTAGTATTATCGTTTATGGAAGCAAGAGTTTCCGACTATCGACAAACGTTCTCGCGGCCAGGACAAAGACAATGGCTGAGGCCGTGGCAAGGACTGCGAAAGAAATTTTGGTACGTATTGCCATCAACTTTGAGCTGTATAATCGACGAAGGAGCCGAAAATGTCTATGGTAAGATGAAATAATGAATTCCAACCTAGAAAATCTTGGTGACCTGTTTATCGTCGGACTTTCCGGCGAACAATTGCTGACTGTTGAACAAACATTACTCGAACGGCTTCGACCCGCTGGAGTTATTCTCTTTAAGCGAAATTTTGCGCCAGGTGAAAGTTGGACCTCGCAATTAGGAGACCTGATCGCCGCAGCGAAAAAAGCTGCGGGGCGCGAGTCGTTCTTTGTCTCGATTGACCATGAAGGGGGACGGGTGCATCGGTTCCCTATCCCAGTAACTCATTTCCCCGCCGCTCAAGAGTGGGCATCTGAGGCGTATCGCGTTGGACGAGCGATGGCGCGCGAGCTTCGCTCACTTGGTTTTAATCTCAATTTTGCGCCAGTCCTCGATATCGATAGCGAAGCACAAAATCCCGTAATCGGAAAACGTGCCTTCGCAAGTGACATGTCGCGCGTTATTGAGAGCGGGAAAGCTTACTTACGCGCACTTACCGAGGAAGGAGTTGTCGCCTGCGGGAAGCATTTCCCAGGACACGGCGGAACCACGACTGATTCACACCTTACTCTACCGCGGGTAGAAGAAAGCAGCCAATGCTTACGGCAGCGGGAACTCATGCCGTTTCAAGAACTAATCCGGGGCGGATTGAAAATGATTATGACTGCACATGTAGTCTACTCGGCATTTGATCGCGAAAATCCTGCGACCTGCTCCGGGCCAATCATTACCAAACTTCTTCGCGGAGAACTCGGCTTTGAAGGCGTCGTCATCTCCGATGCGCTCGAGATGAGCGCCCTTTCAAATTTTGAGCTCGATCAACTTGGTAAGCGAACGCTCACGGCGGGAGTGGATATGCTTCTCGTTGCCGAACCAAAAGGAATGCATCCGCTTGAACGAGCGGTGAAAATTGCGGAAGGAATTGCCACCGAGCTCAAAGAGAAACGGCTCGAGGAAAAAACGATTGCGCAAGCCTGTGAGCGAGTTTCGAAGTTATTTACCCATCTCACCCTACTCCAACAGCCAAATCCACCGAGTCAATACAACCTCTCGCTCGTTGGTTGCGAGGAGCATGTGAAACTCTTAGCTGAGATTACTAGGAAAGCTTGATGCGTTCACGGTTGAGAAAACTCTAAACAGTTATTGTCATTGCGAGCGTAGCGAAGCAATCTCAACCCACCGTGGTGTCGCTATTCCCTCGGCATGAGATTGCCGCGGTCGCTAACGCTCCCTCGCAATGACAAGAAATAGCCAGCTTATTTGCCACCGTGAACGGATACCGTTCCCAACGCAGAGGGATGTTATTTTCCGCGGAGAAAATCGCGGACAGTGCCACCACGCGAGGGAGGATTACGTTCAGCGTCGTAGGAGATGCTTCCAGCAAGCTTGCCATTGCTTCCAACATCACCATTTGGATTTACGACCTTATCGACGGTTTGAGACAATCGAGAATCCTTTGCTCGTTCGTCGCTCCTTCGAGTGTAGAACGGAGGGAGTTTCTCAAACGCCGGTTGATTCCCCAGCGATGACATGTCGAGATCATCGTAGACATCAATCGCACCAGCGATACCAAAATACATTCGGGAGATCTCCGCAATATCAGCCATCAGCAGGAAACGCCGCTCGGCGCTCAGGCCCTCGGTTACGAGCCGAAGGATTCCTTCCGCTTCCTCACCGGGAGTTGCAAGAAAGTAACTTCGACCTACTTCGGGGTAGCCTTCAAGGAGGATGCTAAGGTCCGCAAGGAGTGGGTCAGCTGGCGCGCTCGAGGCCGCAGGTTGCGGGGGCAACTCTAGTGGCGAGAGCTTGGCTGGGTCTGGGATTTCGTTTACTTGTGACAATTCGTTCACTTGTTCGGGAGAGAGCTCAATTGAATGGGCTTGGCCTGGGTCAATGAGAAGCGATGAGCCTCGCGGAATTGAAATCGCAAGATCAGCTCCCGCAACAGAGAAACTTTGGTGCTTCCCTTGTGACCAGCTAAGGAAATAATCTTCGGAAGTGAATGTTGGTATGAGTTTCTTTTCGCCCTGAGCGAGAGTGACAACACTCAATTTTTCTGCACCCGAGCGCTCATCACTTCGCTTAGCAAGTGGTGTAACGAGGAGGTCATTTGCAAGAAGGAGCAAGGCGGATCGCGTGTGCTTACGCTCGCCAAGAGCGATCCGCTTGAGATACTGTTCTGTGAGCCCTGTCCGTTCTGACACTCTCTCCACCACTTTCAATGGGCAGGCACGCTAGCCTAATGCCCCGAAATCACAACATTACCGCTCCTCTATGTTATTGTAACTTATGCGGAATTAAAAACACGAAAAAACTAGTTTTCGAGAACTTATGATAAATAATTTTAAGAGCTTAAGATTATTACAGATTTCGACACCGGTACCGGTTCGAGTATCCATCTATGAAGGCTACAAATGCAAAGGTATCAGTTACTTCCGACGCTAAAGTTTGCCACAGAGCACCAGAGCAGCGGAGCAACAGAGGGGGAAAATCTCATTTCTCCGGTGCTCTGGTGCTCCGTTGCTCTGTTACTTAAAATTTCTGGCCTGGGTCCCCGTGAACGGTAACCGGTTCGAAATCAACGCGAGAGGCACCTTCGGTAATGGTTTGGTTTAAGGACTGGTTCGGGAGAGACTACCTCGAGCTCTACCAGCATCGGAGTGACGAGGAGGCAAGTAGACAGGTCGAATTCATCCTCTCCACGCTTCCATCCTCGGCTGCTAACGGTCGGATTCTTGATATCGCCTGTGGCCGCGGGCGGCATGTTGTACAACTTGCGAGACGAAATCGTCTCGTCTGGGGCGTTGACCTTTCAAGCGAGGCCCTCCAACTTGCTGGGCAAACTATTCACGACGAGAATCTTTCTGCTCTCGTCATTCGCGGAGATATGCGAGCGTTACCATTTTTGCGTGATACGTTTTCAGTCGTGTTGAGCATGTTTACGAGCTTTGGATATTTCGACGATGATGCTACGCACGGTGCGTTGCTTGCTGAATGGAGACGGGTGCTCGTTAAGGGTGGATTTTTGGTGATCGACTATCTCAATCGCGAACATCTCCTGCAAAGTTTGGTGCCGATCTCTACGCGGCAAACAGCGGATCGCGAGATTATCGAACACCGCTCGCTCAGCAGCGATTCAAAACGAATAGAGAAAGAGATTCAAATCCGCCCACTCTCTGGCGGCGAAACTTCCTATTTTCGGGAATCTGTGCGACTTTATGCGAGCGCAGAGATGACTGAGATGTTACAGAAAAACGGCTTTCAAAAAATTGTCCGCTACGGAAGCTTTATGGGCGAACCACATACGAATGATTCCGAGCGGCTGATTCTCGTCGCTGAGGCAACGTGAACCCTCCTTCACTTGCCAACGCCTACATCGATCGCGAAGAACGAGCGATAACCCTCATCGGGCACAACTACGCTGAACCGGAAGTGCGTCGCTCGATCTGTTCGCAGGTGCTAAAAATTAATTCACGACTTGAAACCTCGCTCATCGAGGAACTTCGAAAACAGAATAGTACCCTTGCTCCCTCGCCACGAAGAGAGGCCAACCTCAAGGCACTCGCCGATGGGAATGCGTTAACGGTGATCTCTGGCCAACAGGTGGGGCTCTTCCTCGGGCCACTCTTTACCCTCGCGAAGGCACTTTCGGTAACAATCACCGCCGAGAAGCTCGAGCAGGAGAGTGGAATTCGAACGGTGCCTCTCTTCTGGCTCCAGAGCGAAGATCACGATTTTGATGAGATCAATCAGTGTAACGTCCATGACCCGGCGGCAACGCTTCTTCATTTAGAAACGACGCCCCAACCGGAAGCGAGTGTGAAGATTCCCGTTTTTGATCGCCTCCTCGAAGGAACGAGTACAGCGCTTGCGTTGGAGCAAATTAAAGCGAAGCTGGGACACCTCCCCCACTCTGCTCAGATTCAGGAATTGCTGAGTAATAGTTACCAAGGGGGACGAAGTTTTCCGGATGCCTTTGCTTCCCTGTTAGGCGCGCTTTTTGCCGACGAGGGACTCATTCTCTTCAATCCACGTGCGGCTCCCGTGTCCACTCTCATTCGTCCCCTCTACCATCGGGCGCTCGATACAGCTGAAGAGGTGAGTGAACTTCTTACACGAGAAGGTGAGCGCCTTCGACACGCCGGATTCTCAGAGCAGGTCACTGTCCGAAGTGATTCGCCGCTCTTCTTCTTTCATCTTGGGGATGAGGGGCGTTTCCGGCTTAATCGCGAAAACTCGCACTGGAAGATTGTTGGACGAGATTTGCGAATTTCTACCGAGGAGTTGCAGCAGCTCATTGAGAACGATCCACTTCGCTTTAGTAGTAGTGCACTCCTTCGACCAATCATTCAAGATTATCTTTTCCCTACGGCGGCGTATATTGCAGGACCCGCCGAGATTGGCTACTTCGGGCAACTTCGAACGGTGAGAAAACATTTTCAAGTGCATGAGCCGTTAGTCATTCCTCGTCTCTCGGTGCGCCTGCTCGAAGCGAAGTGGTCGGAGTGGTTAAAAGACTTCGGCTTTGAAATCGAGGAGCTGTCACTCCCAATCACGGAGCTTGAACAGCGAATTGCAAAGCGCTTATCTACTCGCGAAGAAAATGCAGACAAAATCTTTAGCGAGGCCGATGCAACGATTGAAACAGCGCTTTCGAAACTGAAGACCTCCTTCTCCGCAGTCGACTCGACGCTCATCGGCGCGCTGGAGAAAAGCCGAGAGAAGGTTCTCCATCAGGTCGCTTCACTCAAGACTCGCTACACTCGTGCGCTTGCCGAACGAGATTCGATATCATTGGACCGGCTGAAGAAGCTGAAGCTAAATCTTTATCCGAATGGCGAGGAGCAGGAGCGTTTCTATTCGTCAATCTACTATCTCTATCGCTATGGCAAGGAGCTTAAGTCGATCTTGCGGGAGAAGTTTGTTCCCTACTCCGGAAAAACAGTGGAGGTAATACTTCCGTGACGAACAATGAATTTAAAGTCGATCTTCTCTTCTTTGCGCCGCATCCAGATGATGTTGAACTATGGTGTGGTGGGTTAGTGGTGAAGATGACCCAAGCGGGCTACCGTGTCGGAATTGCCGAGCTCACCAAGGGCGAGCTCGGCACACGAGGGGACGTTGCTACGCGGGAGGCTGAATGTAAGGCGAGTTCGAAAGTTCTCGGCGTTACCCTTCGTGAAAATTTGGGGTTCCCTGACGGTGGCATTGACGCCACAACCTCTTCTCAACTCAACCGAACGGTAGAGCTTTTGCGAGAGCTCCGGCCTGAGTTAGTCGTTATCCCCTACGAGCAGGAACGCCATCCGGATCATGTCGCAGCAAGCACACTCCTTAACCGCGCTCTTTTTTTTGCAAATACAAAAAAGTTTACTACCGGGGGAAAGGCGCCCCGCTTCATGCCACGCCAGGTGCTCAGCTACCCAATGCGGCATGTGGTGCGGCCGAGTTTTGTGGTGGATATCTCTGATGTGCAGGCGACAAAGATGAAGGCGATTTCCTGTTTTAAGAGCCAGCTTTTTGATCCGAAGCACAAGGAAGAAGATCAGACACTGTTATCATCGCCTGAAACGCTCCAGGTGATTGAAACGCGTGACCGTTACTATGGGGCGATGATTGGAAAAACCTTTGGTGAACCATTTCAGGTGACAAACCTGCTCGCCATTGGCGATCCCCTTGAGTTTTTCCGAAAAAACTCTAACATGAGTGCACAACTGTTCCCTGTTGATTGAAAGTGAGTAACCGTTCACGATGCGAGGATACGAAACATCTTGTCATTGCCAGCGAGCTAGCGACCGCGGCAATCTCATACCGAGACAATAGCATTAGCCTCAGTGCTTGGAGATTGCTTCGCTTCGCTCGCAATGACAGGAAATGAGTCAACTTGTTTGCAACCGTGAACGCCTACGAAACTGATGAACGGCAAGAAATTAAAAATTGGTATCACCTGTTATCCCACTTTCGGTGGGAGTGGCGTCATTGCCACTGAGATCGGCATGGCGATGGCGCGACGGGGCCATCATGTGCATTTCATCTGCTACGATGTACCTGCGCGCCTGCAACGATTCATGGAGAATATTTATTTTCACGAAGTCGTGGTGCATGAGAATCCACTCTTTACTTACCCACCGTATGACCTAGCGCTCGCCTCCAAGATGGTTGAGGTTGCGACCTACGAGGGACTCGATCTGATGCATGTGCATTACGCCGTACCACATGCGACGAGCGCTTATCTTGCCAAGCAAATTCTTGGTGATAAGGCGCCAAAGATCGTTACCACACTCCATGGCACTGATATCACGCTCGTAGGTAATGAGCGGAGCTATCTGCCGATTACAAGGTTTTCGATCATGGCGAGTGATGGAGTAACCGCGCCTTCTCAGTTTCTCAAGTATGCAACCTACGACAAGTTGAATGTCTCAACATCACTCCCAATCGAAGTAATTCCAAACTTTGTCGATACGGAACTGTTTCGGCCGGTGGAACGTCACGACAGGACTCGTTTACGAAGTCTCCTTGGCAAATGTCTTCCGGAGGATCGGGTTCTCATTCACATCTCTAATTTTCGCCCGGTAAAGCGACTTGACGATGTAGTGCGAATTTTTGCCAAGGTGAATGCAAAAATTCCATCCGATCTGATCTTGGTCGGCGATGGTCCCGAGCGCTCGCGAATTGAAGCACTCGTGCGCGAGCTTAACTTGAGTAAACGGGTCTGCTTCCTCGGGAAGATGGATACCTTCGTTGAGATTCTTCAGCAGAGCGACTTGTTTCTTCTTCCAAGTCAGAACGAAAGTTTCGGTCTTGCAGCACTTGAGGCGCTCAGTTGTGGCGTTCCGGTAATTGCTTCAAATACCGAAGGTATTCCTGAAGTGGTGAAGCACGGAGAAACTGGATTTCTTGGCAATGTCGGTGATGTTGATGCAATGGCGGAGCATGCAATTCGATTGCTCTCCGACCCCGCAAGCTATTCCAAAATGTCCCTCGCCGCGCGCACCCTGGTTGAAGACAAATTCAACGCGCCGCTGCTTACGGAAGTATACGAGCAATATTACTACCGTATTCTCGGCGACTAGAGCCGTCCCAACTACGGGGTAATTCATGAAGCGACGTTGCTTGATCAGTGATCATGAATTTGAAATTTCCGATACCCACTTAGCTCTCTACGAACGACTTTCTCCTGTTATTCGTGCACGAGGTGATAAAAGCTGAAGCAGGAATGACGTCTCACATCGATCGGAGTCAGAGTTGACAATACCCTTACCAGTACGTCTCTAAATCGTACTCGCTTATGCAAGCATCATTCGTTACCAAAATTGCGTTGTGGAGCTTTGCTTGCGAAATGAGAGTCCGGTCGAATGGATCGCGGTGATGAAAAGGCAGAGAGTATGTATTCGCGGCGGCCTCAAGAGATAGAGGCAGTTCCAAGAAATGATTAGCAACAAGTTGTTTACGGAGAAATTCACCCGGTTGATCTGGTATGCTGAGTTTGCCGAGTTTGGCTTTGGTGGCGATCTCAAGCCCAGTAATGGAACTTACATAAATCGGTTCAGCACTTTCTTTCAACAAATCCCGCACTGCTAAGCTCAATCTCGGCTCGTCGAGAATCCACCAGAGAAAAACATGTGTGTCCAAAAGGTAATCGCTCATCCAATCCCAAGTTCACTGAGCTCTGCGTCGTTTAATGGTGCCTCAATGTTCCCCTTCATCGTGATAAGTCCTCGAGCAGAACCTGGTTTTCTAATAGGCTGTTCCGCCTCCGCAAAGGGAGAGAGTTTCGCCACAGGCTTTCCCGCTTTGCACACCACTATCGTTCGGCCAGAGATGATAAGGTCGAGAACCTTGGAGAAGTGCGTTTTTAACTCATGAACATTGTAGCGCTGTTTCATGACAATATATTAGACTAAGTCCATAGCTTGGTCAAGGTTAGCTTTCTATGGCATGAATACGTCCCTTGCCCAGGTTTTTTACTCAGTCTTATAGAGCCATAACCGGAACACTTTTGAAATTTCCCTCTCTGGTGCTCTGTGCCAATTTTTGGCGCCGGAAGTAGCTGATATTCTTGCATTTGTAGCCTTCGTGAAGGGATACGGGATACAGCTGATTCCAGCAAGCTTGGAGTCTACATCTCCATAAGAGGAGAAGCCATCAGCTTTACACTCCCATTTCAAATGAAGTCCTTACACAAGGACATATCGAACAATATGCGAGTGAGTTGCCGGGGAAACCGAATGGGTTATTCGGTGTCTAATTTCGGAGGGAGGGGGGCGACGAGAGAAGAATGTCGACTTCTAGAATGCCTTGGCAAGAGTCTGAATCATGCGTTCAATAGTCAGAGGATCTTTTACCGCAATCCTGATTGCTCGGTCCCCTAGTTGACTTCCCATATTTCGAACGTTCCGGAGAAAAAGTCCGTGAAGTTGACAGCGCTCGATGAGCGATTCGGCTCCCGGTGCATTTTCTTTCAAATGACAGAGCACCAAGTTCGCCGCACCGGGAATAATTTCGAAAGCTTGGAATTCGGATAGGCGGCACGCCAATTGTTCACGCAACAGTATCGTCTCACGATAGCAGCGCTGATAATACGCAGGATCCTGTAATGCATGAACTGCGGCAACCTGTGCTGGTAGGCTTACGGCCCACGGCGGGTTAAGCGGTCGTAGCTGCGCAATCTGCTGTGAAGCTGCGCAGAGATAGGAGACACGTGCCCCACTCAGTGCATAGACTTTCGACATCGACTTGCAAACGATAACATTATCGCTATCGCTCGCGAGAGACTCGCACGATTCGCTATCGGCTACATATTCGAGATAAGCCTCGTCAATCCATACTAACGTCCGACATGGTATGTAACGTAAGACCTCTACTAACTCTGTTTTTGACAAGTAGCGGCCAGTCGGATTATTCGGATTTACAAGAACGATGAGATCATAATCTCGCTTCACTGCATGCACGAGATCAGCGATATCGACCTGATATTCAACTTCACGTTTTAGGGTGAATCGCTCGACTCTGCACTCAATGATTTTTTCCAAAACGTAAGAATATTCGCCGTACGTCGGATCAAGGAGCAATACTCGTGACTTGCTCGTAAGCCAGTGTCTGAGTGCCAAAAAGATTCAGCGCAGATGAACCTCCGCCCACGAGGATTGAATCGGGATGAACTCTTCGCACCTGTGCGATGGTGCGAATGAGTCCCTCAGCGTAGGTTGGCGGAGCTGTGCGAAGAAGCCAAGGGAGCAATTCCTGAAGCGCATCAATCACCCGTGGTGAGGGAGGAAACCACGCGTCGAGGACATCGGCATTGATAATTTTGTCCCGATGATGCAGTTGATTAAACTCTGATCCGATAGCTTCAAATGATTTCCCACCATGATAACAAGGGATTATTTCATTAGCGGTGTATTTAGGCGCTAAGCTTGCCATAGCGCGATTCTCCTCCCTAGTCGTTAGACACTTGGCGGTGATGGCTAGCCCAACTTCCATTTTCATTACTAATAAGTTTGCAATTACCTTCCGCGAAAAAAGCATTGAGAACCAGGCCGAGCAAAACCAAAAGGATAATGTATATTCTCACGGCAATCCTATCGACGATTACAAATTTACAACTACACGGGCGACAAGCGTTATCAGTTATCGATAGTAGCCAATTTGTTGATACCTCTCTACCAAAAACAGTTTACAATGTTACAAAGTCCTAGAACGGACCTTGAACTGAGCGTTTCAGGTGGTATTCGCAAGTTGAGAAGACATTACTACGCGACCGTTGAAGTTGGATCATCTTATTCTCGACGTTACATT
>FKKE01008360.1_pt2 | contig 13987 bp, 15 predicted proteins | sample 1106331 | NCBI WGS metagenome assembly FKKE01 (sample SAMEA3931202, study PRJEB13176) | freshwater metagenome | biome: Drinking water system; feature: drinking water; material: freshwater | place: China | collected 2013-02-06 | reverse complement strand
CTTCCCGCACTGACCCGATTGGATCAAGTCGAATCCTTTGGAAAAATCGGTCAGAGGAAAGGTATGCGTGATGACCGGCTTGATATCCAAGCCGGCCTTGAAGAGGCCGGCGAGCCGGTACCAGGTGCTGAACAGGCGACGGCCCGTGACCCCATAAACGCGAATGCCTTTGAAGATGATTTCGTTGGGCAGATCGAAACAGACCGAACCGGTCGGGATGCCGAAGAGCGTCACCCGCCCCCCGTTCTTGACGGAACGGAAGGCCTGATGGAGGGCCGCAGGGTGTCCTGACATTTCGAGCGCGGCATCGACGCCCTCGCCGGCGGTGAGGTCATGGATTGCCGACTCCATGGCCTGTTCCGAATCGCGCGTGGCATGCAACGTCAGCGTCGCCCCCACTTGCTTGGCGAGGCCAAGACGATAGTCGCTGGCATCGACGGCGACGATGGCCGAGGCGCCGGCGACGCGTGAGACGGCGATGGCCAGGAGGCCGGTTGGGCCGCAGCCCGTCACGAGCACGGACTTGCCGGACAAGCTTTCGGCCAGCGCGGCGTCCACCGCGTTGCCGAGCGGCTCCTGTACACAGGCGAATTCCGGCGACAGGTCGCGCGGGGTTTTCCACAAGACCGTTTCGGGCAATCGCACGTAATCCGCATAGGAACCGTCTACATCGACGCCCAGAATGCGATAGTCCTTGCACACATGGGCTTGGCCGGTTCGGCACTGGAAGCACCGGCCGCAGGTCAGATGGGATTCGGCCGCGACGTAGTCGCCCATGGCGACCAGGGAAACGGCGTTCCCGACCGCCACCACCTCTCCGCACAGTTCATGGCCGATGATCCGCGGCAGGTGGATTCGGCTCCGGGCCCAGTCATCCCATCGATAGATATGGCCGTCTGTCCCGCAAATCGACGTGGCCAGAATGCGAACGATGACGTCGTTGGGCCCCGGCTCGGGGTCGGGTACAGTCTGGAGCGAGAGGCCCGGCTCGGGAGCCGTCTTGAGAATGGCGCGCAAGGGAACCGTCCTTGGTTCAATTCACATGGAATGACTCGGTGGATTATCGCACAGGCCGTCGCGTTCACCAACAGCTTGACCGATTCGGTACGAACTCGGTAGGCTGTGCGACCGCGGCGCGGACATCGAGCGATTGACTCATTGGAGCATTAGCTCATTGTTTCATTGAATCCATGGAGCACTTCATGATTTCGCATCAGGAGGAGACGCATGCGTGAGCGAGCTGAGCTGAGACTCTGGACGGTCCTCGTGTCCACCGTTGCCGTATGGCTCTGGGGCGGGATCGCGTGGGCCGAAATGGCCCGCTACGATGTGGATCTCGACCATTCCACGATCGAGTTCCGTGTCGCCCACATGGTAGTGTCGAAGACGTCGGGCCGTTTCATGGATTACAAAGGGTTTATCGAGATGGATGCCGATGCCAAGACCGTCAAGACGATCGAAGCCATGATTCAGACGGCGTCGCTGACGACGAATCATCAGAAACGGGACCAGCACCTGAAGGGGCCGGACTTTTTCAACGTCGAGAAGTACCCGACGATCACCTACAAACTGAAGTCCTATCTGAAATCAGGCGGCGGCAATGAATATTCGACGGTCGGCGACTTGACCATGCTAGGGGTGACGAAAGAGGTGGTGCTCACGGGCGCCTTCAATGGGGTAACGAAGGACCCCTGGGGCAACGTGCGCGCCGGCTTTACGGCCGAGGGGAAACTGAATCGGAAAGATTTCGGCATGAACTGGAGCAAGACCCTCGATAACGGCGGCCTGGTGGTGGGCGACGAGATCGCCATCAGGCTCGATATCGAGTGCATCAAGGCCAAATAACGCTCAAACCTTGTTTCGAGTTTCGTGTTTCGAAGTGGCCCCGCACCCACGACCCGAACCTGGAACTCGAAACCCGTCACGGCCTGGCGCTTCACGAGATACGTGCAACAAACGACGTTGTCAGTCGTTACCGCTTCCGCGGCTTTCGTTCGACGATTTCGAAGCGGGGCGGCGAGATGTCTTCGCCGCGGCAGCGTGGACAGCGCCCAGGCCTGGTGAAGCGGGTGCGGGTCTGAAATTCGAATCCGCAAGAGCCGCAGGATGAGGGTTCGATCAGAAAGACATCCGAGGTGCGAGCCAGCGACCGAACGATGTGCGGTAGGTGAGCTTCGACCTCTCGTTCGGGGATGTCGAGGGCATCGGCCAGCTCCCGGGAGGTCCAGCGCTGCTCGCGCAACAGGCGCAGGAGGGCTTGGCGCTTGGTCAGAGATTCGGTCATGAGAAACAGAAACGCGAGCGGACGCGGCAAGTAAGACTAAGAGTGGTATGATAGCTGACATGGACGAGAAGATCATCTCATCGGCATGGCGCGCGGCGTATCGGCGAGGATGTGTATGACGGCAGGCCCTCGACCGGACATGCCTCAACAGACCCTTGAGTTCTCCGCCGGCGGTGTGGCGGTGCGCGACGGGTGCGTGTTGCTCATCCGCACAAGGGACCTCAAAGGGCGCACCGTGTGGGCCTTTCCCAAGGGCAAGCTCAACCAGAACGAATCCAATCCCCAGGCGGCGCTTCGCGAGGTGCAGGAAGAAACCGGCTGGCGGTGTAAGATTGAGCGCGAGCTGCCCCGGTCGCAATATTGGTTTCAGCGGGCGGGAAAACGGGTGCGCAAGACCGTCCGCTGGTTCCTGATGGCGCCGGTCGAGCAGGTGGGGGAACATGACGGGGAAGTCGAAGAGGCGCTGTGGGTGCCGATCAGCGAGGCGCTGACCCAGCTCACCTACGACGCCGACCGCAAAATGTTGCAGGCGGTGCAGGCGTCGCAAGGGGCGTCGGCCGATCAACCCACCAAAACGTGACATGAGACGGTTCGGGAAGACAGCACAGTCGAACCGGCGAAGGCCCTGGGTTCTGGCCCTGGCGCTCGTGCTCTGGTCGGCGGGCGTGGCCGCCGCCTCGGCCTTGGAATTCACCGCCGATCAAATCACCAAAGTGAACGGTCGGGTGCGCAAGGCCAACATCTACTACCGCGACGACATGTGGCGCTTGGAACACCATGAGATCGGTCCGGTGAACGTGACGATCGTGCGAAGAGACAAGCAGGTGATGTGGCTGCTGCTCTCCCGCATGAAACATTTCAAGACGATCCCGTACGATCCGGATCAGGCGCCGAAGGTGATGGAGCAATTGGAGGGCGAGGTGGCCCGGGAGGAAATCGGCACCGAAGTGTTCGACGGGCACCCCACCACGCTCTATCAGGTGACGGTGCGCGCGCGGGGCCGGGAGTTGGAGTATTACCAGTGGGTGGCGACGGATCTGCATTTTCCCGTCAAGCTGGCGCGGAAGGACGGCAGCTGGATCGTGGAATATCGGAATGTGAAGCTCCGGCCCGTGTCGGATTTCCTGTTTCAACTGCCGGTGAACTTTCAACCGCTCGAGGAGTTTGACCAAGGCGTGAAAGCTCCCCCCGCCGATCACGCCATGTGACGCTTGCCCGTTCCCTTATTCATATCATTCATAGGAGTGTCCGTATGACGGTGTCACGCATACGTGCGAGTGTCATGATCGTCTTGTTGGTTGCCGTCGCGGTGCCCGCTGCAGAGGCGCTGGACGTGTCCGATGTGGTGCGCGAGTGGACGCCGGAGGGTAGAAAACTCGCCGCCGAGCGGGCGAAATTGCCCGCTCACGACGAGATGGTGCGTATTCCGGCGGGCTGGTTTCTGATGGGCAGCGACAAGAAGGTGGACCGGAATGCCTATCCGGCCGAATTCCCGCAGCGGAAGGTGTATCTGGATGCCTACGAGATCGACAAGTATGAAGTCACGACCGTGCAGTTCCTCAAGTTCGTGCTGGCGGAGAATCATCCGCCGTTGATCGACTGGCAATACGACGGCGGCAACTTTCAGGAAACCATGGTCAATCACCCCGTGATGCACGTCTCCTGGTTCGACGCAGATGCCTACTGTCGCTGGGCGGGGAAGCGGCTCCCGACGGAAGCCGAATGGGAGAAGGCGGCGCGCGGCGAGGATGGGCGCATCTACCCCTGGGGGAACCAAATGGCCGGCTTGTCACGCGCCAATTATGGAAGAAGCGGCCTCTCCGGCCCCGTGCGCGATCGGCCGGAACGGCTGATTCTCTATCCGCCCATCATCTCGGTGGACAAGTACGACAATGCGACGAGTCCCTACGGCCTCTTTCAAACGGTGGGGAACGTGGCCGAGTGGGTGGCCGATTGGTACGACCAAAAATACTATGCTATTGCGCCGGACAAAAACCCCAAGGGGCCTGAGAAGGGAACGCAACGCGCGTTCCGCGGCGGGGGCTGGATCGACAGCACGCCGAGCGTCCGCGTCGCGCAACGCAACGGCACCGATCCCACCACGAAGATGAATTGGCTCGGGTTTCGCTGCGCGCGCGACGTCACGCAGAGCGCGGAACGATGAACGAGGCATTGATTCAATGAACAAATGGATCAATGAGCCAAGGTTCACTCGTTCACTGTTCCTCGCTTCCGCGCCAGCAGTTGGTGCGCCTGTTCGCTTGCTTCTTTAACCAGGATGCCCATTTTCGGGTGTGAGGGTTCGAGATCCACCGGCAAACCGTGGCCGCGTAGGCGTTCGCTGGCCGTGGGCCCGATGGACGCGACAACCATCCGCTGGGCCATCTGCCTGAACTGAGCAAGCTCCTCCGGTCCGTTCAGCAGGCCCACCATATGGTCGACCTGCGCCGCGTTCGTCACGAGCAGCAGATCGATCTCGCCCCGAACGATCTGTCCGATCAGGTTGCGAAGCGGCTGCGTATCCTCCGGGAGCGCCCATCGGTAGACCGGCACGCGCAACACGGTCGCGCCACGCACACGCAACCCTTCCTCTAACTCGTTGGCCGGCACGCCATATTCCTGGACGGCGACCCACAAACCCATGACGGGCCGTTGCTCATCCAAGGTGCGAAGGATATCCCGCCAGGTATTGGGCTCGGGAATGATGATCGTCGGGCGCAGACCGAGGGCTTTGAAGGCCGCGACAGGCTTGGGACCGCGTGCCACAAGGGGGATACGTGCCAAGGCCTCGATGATCGCCGCTTTGGCGTGACGAGTTTGGAGGATGTCGACGAGGGTCGTCATGCCGACCCCGGTCAGGGCGATGAGGAGGTCAACCGTCCCGGCCAGAAGCTGATCGGCGAATTCGAACGCGGCGGGGTTCTCTTCAAGGGGAATCTCTCTAAGCGCCGGAACGACGACCGGCGTGCCGCCATAGCGGGTGATGAGACCCGCCATTTCGGCGGCCATGCGGCTCTCGAGGGCCGCGACGCGGAGACCCGCGAAGTCAGATGTGGTGATCGGACGATCCCGCGCCGTCATGAGGCCATCCGTTGATCTGTCACTTGACGGGAATCTGTTGTTCTGTCGATCTGATGATCCGGTGATTGATCGGAAGTCCGGATATTCGTCAGATCAAGAGATCGTCAGATTCTTCTCGATTTCGCCGTTCGCCGTGAAGCCAAGAAGATGGCCAAGAGTTCCCTGGCTTCCGCCAGCAGTTCGGCTGTCTGAGCCGCGACGTGATTCCTGACTCCGTCAGGAGTTCCAGCCAAAAGCCGTCTCATCCGTTTCTTCGACCACAATGCCGAGCTTGGCGATGAACTCAGCGCGTGATCGGGCTCGGCACACGGCTCGGTAATTCGCGGCGACGGAGGTTCCTGGCTGACGATCTGCGTGCTGAGCGTCCTGGCTACTGGTGTTCTTGGAAGTTCTCCACAAAGGCGGACACCCGCAATGGCGAATTGCTTGGTTCTTGTCAGGAGATCATGTGTGGGTTTGAAGTCCTTCACAAGCCAAGAGTCGGAAGTTCAACAGATCGACAGATTTCCTACTTCGCGTCCTTGGCGCATCGAAATCCCGTCGACTCATTTCTAATCAGCGGATCGCTTTCCACCCGGGTGAAGATGCGCACCATCGGCGTTTCCACCTGCCAGCCGGAGCTGCGGAGCACTTTCCCTTTGCCCGAGTCCGGACCCTTTGGATTTTTCTCAGGACTCTTTTCGTAATAGCGCATATCGTACCAGTCGGCGACCCATTCCCAGACATTCCCGGCCATGTCATAGGCGCCGTACGGACTTTTCCCCGCCTCATAGCTGCCGACGGGCATGAGGGTTTTCTCCCCAACCCAGTGCTGATTGAAGTTCAAGTGCTTATGTGTCGGTTCGACGTTGCCCCAGGGAAATCGTCGATCGTCGCCCCCTCGCGCCGCCTTCTCCCATTCGGCCTCCGTCGGGAGCCGCCGGCCCGCCCATGTGCAATAGGCCTCGGCATCGTACCAATCCACGTTGACCACCGGACGGTCGGCGATACTCTCCGGCATGAGGCTCCCCTCCCAGAGATTGCGATTCTGTTTCGTCGGATGTTGGGGAACCCGGTGGGCCGTGGCGCGCACAAATTCCAGATAGCGCCCGTTCGTCACTTCGAATTTGTCGATGTAAAAGGCGTCGAGGGTGACTTCGTGTCGCGGATATTCGTCTCGACCGCCGTCCCGATCACCGGGCGGCACGCCCATCGGGAAGGGACCGGCCGGCACCAAAACCAGTGGGGCGCCGTCCTTGCCGGTCACTTCAGCAGGGAGGGCGTAGATAGGTTGAAACGATAGGAGCGCCAAGGCAGCAGCGACACAAGCACCGATCAGTATGCTGAAGGGCATAACGGTTCCTCGTGAATCCAGTGATTGATCGTGAGAAAGGCGACGAGATCGTACCATAGGGGTGAGGGCTCAGAACAGACTGTGTCTATAGCGTTGGACAGGTCGCCGCTGCCTCCCGATTTCCCATTGACGCCGTCCCCGCGAAGTCGATACCTTCTTCCATCATGACGCGCGCGCCCGACTCGCATGGCTCAGGAATCCGAGGCCTGCGGCATCTGGCCTTGAAGGTCACCGATCTGGCTCGTTCGCGGGAGTTTTACGAAACGCTGTTCGGCATGAAGGTTGTGTGGGAGCCGGATGCCGACAACGTGTATCTCAGTTCCGGGACCGACAATCTCGCCTTGCACCGGATCGGTCCGGAGGAGCGCGCGCAGTACCGGCCGGGAGCCGCGCAATTTCTCGATCACTTGGGGGTCATCATGGATCGCGTCGAGTCGGTGGACGCGTTCTATCACGTGGTCGAACAGAGAAAGATTCCGGTCGTGAAAGCGCCCAAGCGCCATCGGGACGGCAGCTATTCATTTTATATCGCGGATCCGGACGGCAATGTGGTGCAAGTCTTATATGAACCGAACATCAGTCAGCAACGCTGAGTTCTAGAAGTCTCATGGCCACCATCTGGGACAAATTTTCAGAGAATCAGTACCTGAGTCTCCAGCCCTGGGCGTGGGTGCAACTGGAGAGCGCCGAGCCGCCCGGGCCCTTTCCCTACGTCGGCGGTGTGGCACCCGAGGTCGTGGCGAGTCTGCATGAGGCCCATCAACTGCTGGCCAGCGCGATCGAAACCGTCATCAGCGACGTCTTTGCCCGTCGCGCGTCGGTGGGGGATCCGAACATTCGGCTGCGCATCGAAGATGCCTATGCCGAATTGGTGAACTCCCGGCCGCATCTGAAGGCCCATATTTCCTGTGGGCGCGGGCTCGACGGCCGGTTCCATTGGGACTATCCCAAAGATCCTACCAAGTCGGCGACGATGAGCTATGCGGGACTGCGGATTTTCAACGCCGTGGCCCGCCAGGCGATCCCGCTGCCCTTCGAGCGCCCGATGTCGACCCCGGTCGGCAAGTTCATCGGTATGCTGGATGGGACCCGAACGGTGTCCGAACTGAAGACCGTGTTGCTGACGCTGGGACGCGACGTGGCCCGGTTCCTCGCCGGCTTCATGGAGACCCTGCATCGCCACAACTGTGTAGCTGTCAGCGCCACCTCTTCGGTTCGCCGGTGCTGGCTGGATCTGACAAAAGATCAGGATACGGTCCATCTCGGGCATGCCGGCTTGCTCTACCGGCAACGCGACCAGTTCCTGGCCTTTGATCCCTGGCTCATGCCGTGGTTCGCCGAGGCGCCGGTCCCCTCGATCTGGACGTCGCTCCTGCCGCGGCCGGCGGCGGTGTTCCTCACGCACGATCACGACGACCATGTGGATCCGAGGACCTTGCTGCATCTGCCGAAAGACGTGCCGATCATTGTGCCGAGCCGCAGAAATCGGCGCGCCCTGTACTTCGACTACCCGAGTCTGCTGCGCGAGCTAGGCTTCTCACAGGTCATCGAGTTGGCCCATGGGGAGGCCTGGAAGTTCGACGGAGGTGCGGTCGTTTCCGTGCCGTTCTTTGGCGAAGATCCCTGCGACCTGGAGATGCCGCGCAATTGCTATTTGATCGCCGACCGGGGGCACAACATCTTGATCCATGTCGATAGCGGGCCGACGAATGCCGGCAAGTCCGCAGTCCGCGACGGCGTGATTGATGCGTTTGTCAAGGAGCATGGACCGGTGGCGGTGCTCTACGCGTCGCAGCAGCAGTTGAAAGAGATTCGCACGTACGCCGCCCACGTGCCGCTGTCGGCACCGGGTCTGTGGCTGGAGGCCGGCGAAAACGGATTCTTGACGAACTCGTATCTCTGTGAACTTGCCGCCCGTGCCGCGGCCAAGTTGTTTGTCTCCTATGCCACAGGGGGAGCCGACTGGTTTCCCGATCACCTCTCGTTCATGTTCAGTCACCGCAATCCGGCCAGGACGGCGCTCCTGACGGCGCACTGGGAACGGCCGGAACAACTCGGCGAACTCCTCGCGCCGCAGGGCTGTGGATATCATCCGAGTCAAGCCTTCGATATCGTCCGAGTTAGCCATGGAGCTATCCCTACGATTGTGGGCTTGGACTCTGCCGCGAGACCGATGGATCTCTATCGTCGCGATCACGGCGACCCACCGTTCCTTCGCGGGGGAAAGTGAACGCGACACTTCTCCTTCAGCGTTGACACTTTTCATCAGGTGGCAAGAGCGCTTCGGCCTTCCTCTGGATCGGGGATTGTCGGAAATGTCAAGAACAAGCATGGAATTACGAGACACTACGGATTGACTATTCGTATCCTGTGTGGCATAACCGGCCCCGCCGTCGCGCTCGTTTATCCCCAACCTATAGTTAACCTGGCCCCTGGCTGAATAAATTATCGACGTGTCACAGATTTGACGGAGTTCCGACCGGCAGTCTGATACAGGATCGCATCCCTGACAGTGATTTAAAGGGAATTGGTGTGATGGTAGGCCGTGAAGGAGAGCAGGCAGCCATCGTGAAGTTCGATAGCTCCCGGGCCTCTCTTCCTTGGCACCCTGTTCTCGCAGATAGATCGGCAGTCTCTTCATTACAAGACGAACCACCCTCCCGCTGCATGTTCCACGCTCGAAAACAGGCAACACAGCTACCCGGTTGCCTCCGAAGCTTACGAGCCGTGCACGGCTCGTAAGTCCGAGCGAATGGCGGGAGACCAAATCCGCTGACCTAGAACCACGAGCGGACCCATGCCGGAAGCGCTCACTGTAAGTGAGAGGGCGAAGCTGTGGAATCAATAGATGATCGACACGCATGACGCTGCAAGCTGTTGACAAATCAGTTGCATTGCCAATCCATGAAGGCCTGCGCCGGATCGAGCCGGCCGATGTTTCTTTGGCCCCCGCGTTCTGGTTTGCGCTCCGGACCAGGGCGCGCCACGAAAAGCAGGTTCGAGATCGATTGCAAGCCTATGGATTCGAGCCGCTCTTGCCCGTCGTGACGCGCATGAGTCAGTGGAAGGACCGCCGGAAAGAGGTCGAATTCCCCCTGTTCTCCGGGTACTGCTTTGTCCGATTCCGGTGGGAAGATCGGCTGTCCGTGGCCAACGTGACCGGAGTCGTATCCATCGTCGGAGCAGGATCGCGCCCGGAGCCGATTCCCGATGAAGAAATCGACGCCATTCGCGCGCTGATGGTAAGTCGGCTGATGTGCGGAGCGCATCCCTACCTCCGGGAAGGCATGATGGTCGAGGTTACGCGAGGACCCCTTGAGGGGCTCCGCGGCATTCTGGTGCGAAGGGAGAAGCGGCACCGCCTCGTGATTTCCGTCCACTTGATCAAACAGGCGGCCGCCGTCGAGATCGATGACTGCGATGTGGCGCCGGTCTGAGGCAGCAAAACTCGCCTGAGGTTGGAGGCGTGAGGTTAGAGGTTGGAGACAATGAGAGACTATACCTTCCCATTCGAAAAGCTTGAAGTATGGCAGGAAGCCGTCGTTCTCGCTTGCTTTATACTCAACCTTCTGGAGAATCTTCAGTCAGGCCGACACAATAGGCTCATTTCACAGCTTGAAGGTGCTGTTGTTTCGGTCTCGCAAAACATCGCTGAAGGAAAGGGGCGCCAGCATAAGAAGGAATTCCTGCAGTATCTCAGCATCGCGCAAGGCTCACTCTATGAAACAGTCACCTTGGTTGAAATCTATGATCGACAAGGTCTGTTCAGCAAAGAGCAGTGCCAAGAGATTAGAAAACGAGCAGAAGGAATTGATCGAAAACTGAACGGACTCATGAGCTCCGTGAGAGGTCGAAAGCGGATTTGACAACGAGATAGAAGCCTGAGGTGAGAGATTAGAGATCTGAGGCTCCGGAGGCCACTACCTCAAACGTCGGGCCTCTGACCTCCAACGCCTTGGCCTCCAACATCCAACCCCCGGCCCCAGCTGAGCCTCTAACCTCCAACCTCTAACCTCGATCGTATGTCCGTCTTACTGACCGGCGCGGCCGGCTTTATCGGGTTCCATACTGCCAAGCGCCTCTTGGATCGGGGCGACGAGGTCATCGGCCTCGATAACATCAATGATTACTATGATGTCCGTCTCAAAGAGGCGAGGCTGACCCAGCTCTTGCCGCACAGGCGGTTTCACTTCGTCAAGATGGATCTCGCCGATCGTCAGGACATGGCCAAATTATTCGCGGAGCAGCCTATCGGCACGGTCATCCATCTCGCGGCGCAAGCCGGTGTGCGTTATTCGCTCATCAATCCGTATGCCTACACCGACAGCAATATCGAAGGCTTCATGAATATCCTCGAGGGCTGCCGGCACAAGAAAGTCGGACATTTGGTCTATGCCTCCTCCAGTTCCGTCTACGGGGGCAATACCCGCATGCCGTTTTCTGTGCACGACAACGTGGATCATCCCGTCTCGCTCTACGCCGCCTCGAAAAAGGCCAATGAGCTGATGGCCCATTGCTACGCGCACCTCTACAAGATTCCCTGCACCGGCCTGCGATTTTTTACGGTCTACGGCCCGTGGGGCCGGCCGGACATGGCCCTGTTCATTTTCACGAAGGCGATTCTGGAGGGCAAACCCATCGACGTCTTCAATCACGGGAAGATGCGGCGGGACTTCACCTACGTGGACGATATCGTGGAAGGCATCATTCGGGTGCATGATCGTCCGGCGGCGCCGAATCCTGCATGGTCCAGCGAGACGCCGGATCCAGGAACGAGCTCGGCGCCCGCGAAGGTCTACAACATCGGGAATCACTCGCCGGTCGAGCTGCTGCGCTTCATCGAGGTCCTCGAAGAGGCAATCGGAAAAAAAGCGCAGAAAAACATGCTCCCCTTGCAGCCCGGCGATGTGCCGGCCACCTATGCGGACGTCGACGACCTCATGCGGGATTGCGGCTTCAAGCCCGATACGCCGATCGAAGTCGGCGTCAAGCGTTTCGTCGAGTGGTATCGCGCCTATTACGGTGTGTAGCTGTTTCGGAAAGCCTTGCTTCCGACCGAGCGGCCGATGACCCCGCGTCCGAGACGCCTGCGAAACACGCCCGGCGACGATCAGGTATTGAAAGACTTCCTCAAGGGCATCGCGCCTGTGCGGCCGAAAATCCTGAAACCGATTCTGTTCGGGTCTCGGGCCAGGGGTACCCAACGCCCGGATTCAGACTATGACCTCCTCCTAGTGGTGGACCGAAAGGAAGATGCCCTGTTGGATACCCTGTACGAATCCGTGATGGATGTCCTGTTAGCGCATGGTCGGTTGGTCTCCCTCAAGGTCTATGTCAATAATGAATTCGAACGTCTGCAAGCGCTCCGCACCCCGTTCATGACGCATATCGTCGAAGAAGGGTTGCCGATTGGATAGGGCCCATCGGGAGCTGATCAGGGGATATCTGGAAAAAGCGTAGCGGTGCCCCTGTGCCTCCTATACCGCCTTCCATGCTGCCCAGAGTGATTCTGTGACGAAGCCCATCGCCAAAGTGGAGTCGTTGCTCGGGGATGCGGGCGAGCCAGTCCCCGGCGACGGCGACGCGCAGTTTCTCGCACAGTACTTCGAACGGTACCGGAGAGCTCTGTTCGGGGCGGACGTGACGGCTCAGTTGATTGAATTGAAGGAGCGCATCCGCACCGCCTCGCAAGCCGGAAACAAGATCATCATCGCGGGAAACGGTGGCAGTGCGGCCATTGCCGCCCACGGTGCGACCGATCTGTCAAAAAACGCAAAAGTCCGGTCGGTCAGCTTCAATGAAGCCAGCTTGATCACCTGTCTTGCCAATGATTTTGGGTATGACCGCTGGCTGGAGGCGGCATTGGAGATGTACGCGGACGCCGGCGATCTGGTGATCCTCATCAGCTCGAGCGGCAAATCGCCCAACATGGTGCGGGCTGCCGACTGTGCCAAGCGGAAGGGGCTGTCGCTCGTGACCTTCACGGGATTTGACTCAGGCAATCCGCTCAAGTCGCGCGGCGAGCTCAACTTCTGGGTCGACAGTCGCGCCTACAACATCGTGGAGAACACCCACCAAATCTGGCTCTTGGCGGTCTGCGATCTCCTGATCGGCGCGGCGGAGTACCCGGCCGCGCCTCGGACCGACACGGCCCTCGCGCCGCCGACCCCTGGTGCCCTCCCGACTGTATAAGCATCCGCGGATGACCACCTATGACATTGCGATCATCGGCGGAGGCATCGTCGGCTGCGCGCTGGCGCGGGAATTGGCTGGGCGGTTCAAGCGGGTGGTCCTCATCGAAAAAGAATCGTCAGTGGCGCAACACACCAGTGGCAGAAACAGCGGCGTCGTTCATTCTGGGTTTAATCCCCATCCTGGCACGCTCAAGGCGAAATTCTGTGTGGAAGGTAGTCGAGAAATTCGCCGGTACTGTGCCGAGCGCAAGATCGCCTGCGAGCAAGTCGGCACCTGGGTCGTGGCCACCGAAGCGGAGAAGATCCCGATCCTGCATGAGCTCAAGGCGCGGGGCGAGAAGAATGGCGTCCTCGGCTTGGAGGTGCTGCCGATCGAGTCGGTCAAGAAGCTGGAGCCGAATGTGAAAGGGCTGCAGGCTCTGTATTCGCCGCCGGGCGCGATCGTGGATTCCAGGGGCCTGGCAACAGCGATTGCAGCTGAAGCGGGTGAGCGTGGCGCGACCGTCATGACGGCGCAAGAGGTGACTGGGATCACGGAGCGCACTGATCATGTCGAGCTGCAATCACAAAAAGAAACGGTCCGCTGCGAATTGCTGATTAACAGCGCGGGGCTGCACGCTGACCGTCTCGCCCATTGGATGGGCGTCGGCCGTGATCTGGTGATCGCGCCGTTCCGGGGGGAGTATTTCGTCGTCAGACGGCCGGTGATCCGATCCATGGTCTATCCCGTGCCACATCCCGTCGTGCCGTTTCTTGGCGTGCATTTGACCAAGAGCATCGATGGGTCCGTCCTACTCGGCCCGAACGCGGTGCCGGCCTTTGGCAGGGAAGCCTACGGTCCATGGAACGTGAATGTGCGAGACATGGCCCAGATGCTGTCGCATCGCGGTGTCTGGAACGCGTTGGCCACGAATCGCACGCTCGTCAAGATTGCCTGGAACGAATGGCGCCATTCCCGAAGCAGGAGACATTTCTGGCGGGAGGCCAGCAAGCTGGTGGACGGCTTGCGGCCTGATGATCTCACCCTGGGCCAGCGCGTGGGCATCCGCCCGCAACTTATCCGCGCCAACGGCCATCTGGTCGAAGACCTGGTCA
>FKKE01000690.1_pt1 | contig 13991 bp, 13 predicted proteins | sample 1106331 | NCBI WGS metagenome assembly FKKE01 (sample SAMEA3931202, study PRJEB13176) | freshwater metagenome | biome: Drinking water system; feature: drinking water; material: freshwater | place: China | collected 2013-02-06 | reverse complement strand
TCAGGCGGTATGCCGGCGACCGTCGAAATAATGCCCGTGGCACGCTCTATCTTGCGGATCACATGATTCTCAGAGTCAGCCACATACACATTGCCATGATCATCGACCGCCACTCCCTTCGGCTCGTTCAACCGTGCATAGAGTGAAGGTCCACCATCACCGGTGAAACCTGGCTGGCCGTTCCCGACAAGGGTGCGGATCATCCATGTGGACAGCATGGGTGTCATAGTTGTAATGGTGATACCTAGCCTAGATTGCGAACGATGGCTTCGCCCATCTCCACCGTACCGACGACCTTCGCACCGGGGCTCTGAATATCTTTCGTGCGATATCCCTGGTCGAGCGTTTTGACGATGGCCTGTTCGATGGCTTCCGCCTCCTTCTCAAGCTGGAACGCGTATGACAACATCATCGCGGCAGAAGCGATGGTCGCGATGGGATTGGCGATGTTCTTCCCGGCAATGTCCGGTGCACTGCCATGAATCGGTTCAAAGAGACCGACCTTCGCGCCGATGCTTGCCGAGGGCAACATTCCGATTGAGCCGGTCAACATCGCCGCTTCATCGCTGAGGATATCGCCGAACATGTTGTTACAAAGCAGCACATCAAACTGCCGAGGGTTTCTTACCAACTGCATGGCTGCATTATCCACGTAGATATGGCTGAGCTCTACATCCGGATAAGAGGCATGGACCTCGATCACCACTTTCCGCCACAGTTCAGAGGACTCCAGGACATTCGCTTTATCGACCGATGTCACTTTTTTCCGCCGCTTTCGCGCCGCCTCAAATGCGACTTTGGCGATTCGTCGCACCTCCTCCGTCGTATAGACTTCTGTGTTGACGCCCCGCTCATCCCCGTTCGGCAACTTCTCGATCCCTTTCGGTTTGCCGAAATAGATCCCGCCCGTCAACTCACGGATCACGAGGATGTCGATCCCCTCCACCACCTCGCGCTTCAACGTGGACGCATCCACGAGGGTCGAGTAGAGTTTCGCCGGTCGCAGGTTGGCATAGAGCCCGAGCGCCTCCCGGATTCCAAGCAGCGCACGTTCAGGGCGAAGGCTGTACTCCAGCCCTTCCCATCTGGGCCCGCCTACGGCCCCCAGGAGAACCGCGTCGCTCTGCTTGGCCAAGGCCAAGGTGTCATTCGGCAGTGGAACCCCGAGTTTGTCAATCGCCTGCCCGCCGATATCGCCAGGGACAAACTCGAACGCATGTCCGAATTTCTCTGCAATGACCTTCAAGACCTTGACGGCTTCAGGCACGATTTCTCGCCCGACCCCATCTCCAGCCAATACTGCAATCTTCGCCTTCACCGGTACTCCTTTCAATGACGCAGCCTCACGGCCTACTCCAATATCGTTTCATCTTCCATCCGCCAGGCCGGATCAACAAGGCACAAAAACTCAATGTCGGTGTCTCCAAGATTTTCGAGAAACTGTTGCCCGCCTGGCGGCACATAGATCGTCGTTCCTGGTTCAATCAATGTGATCCGGTCGTCGATCGTCAATCGCCCCAGCCCGGAGATGAAGTAATAGACTTCGGAAGAGGCCAAGACATGACGTTTCGAACGTTGGCCAGGAGGCAAAGTCCCGTGAGCAAGACTATAACTCAGTGACAACTGATGTTTGGCAGGATGAAAAATCTCCCGCAAACGGGTCTCATCCCCGGCGAGAAACTCTGGGCGATCCGCCAGGGTCACCTTGAACAAGGGCACGCTCCCTCGACCGTATCCACGTCATCTCGAATGGATAAACTGTATCGTGGAGTTCCGCATCAAATCAAGTTCACCTTCTGCTCACCCTGTGCCTGCCGCATCGCCAAATAGGCCAACTTATTCAGTGCACTGATATAGGCGCGCGCGGACGCCGCGATGATATCGGTATCGGCCCCATGCCCTGACACCGTCCGTCCGTCTTCCTCGACCCGCACGGAGACCTCACCCTGGGCATCGGTTCCCCCGGTGATGGCTTTCACGACATACATCAATAATCGGCTCTTGGTCTGCGTCAGGGCCGCGATGGTACGGTACACCGCATCCACCGGTCCATCACCGGTTCCGGTTTGTGAGACGGCCTGGCCGTCGATCTCCAGCTCAACCGTGGCCGTTGGGACCTGATCTGTTCCGCTCGTCACGTGAAGCGACTTTAAGACAAGACGCTCAGCCATCTTTGAGAGCTCTTCCGAGACGATGACTTCGAGATCTTCCTCAAAAATCTCCTTCTTATGATCGGCAAGTTTCTTAAACCGCTCGAAGGCATGATTGACCTCCACCTCACCAAGCTTGTAGCCCAACTCTTCCAATCTCTGTCGAAAGGCATGCCGTCCGGACAACTTGCCCATCACCATCTGGCTTTCGACCAACCCGATCGATTCCGGACGCATGATCTCGTACGTCGCCTTTTCTTTCAGCAACCCATCTTGATGAATACCCGATGTGTGGGCAAAGGCATTGGCGCCCACGATCGCCTTATTAGGCTGTACCACCATGCCCGTAATCTTGCTCACCAAGCGGCTGGTCTTTGCAATCTCCTCCGTTCTGATTCCGGTATCGGCCTGATAAAAGTCTTTCCTTGTTCGGAGACCCATCACGATCTCCTCCAACGAAGTATTCCCCGCACGTTCACCGATACCGTTGATCGTACATTCCACCTGTCCGGCCCCGTTCATGATGGCGGCTAAACTGTTCGAGACCGCAACACCCAGATCATTGTGGCAATGGACGGAAATCACGGCTTGTTTGGCATTGGGAACTTTGTCGCAAATCCCCTTAATCAGTGCGCCGAATTCTTGCGGCACTGCATAGCCCACCGTGTCAGGAATATTCACCGTCCCGGCTCCCGCCGCAATCACCGCCTCGATCACCTCGTAGAGAAACGACGGATCGGACCGACTCGCATCCATCGGAGAGAACTCAACATCTTCGACGTACCCTCGCGCCCGCCGGACCATTTCCACGGCCCGCTGCTTGGCCTGTTCTCGCGTCATTCGAAACTGGTGTTTGAGATGAATATCAGATGTCGACAAGAACGTATGGATACGAACCTTGGGCGCACCCCGTAAGGCTTCCCAGGCCCGATCGATGTCTTCCGGGCGAGCCCGCGCCAAACTGCAGATCGTCGGCCCTTCGACCTCTTGCGCAATCCGTCGTACCGCTTCGAAGTCACCGGGAGAGCTATAGGCAAATCCCGCCTCGATAATATCGACCCCGAGCCGTGCCAGCTGTTTTGCCACCATGACCTTTTCTTCCACATTCATGCTGGCACCGGGCGATTGCTCGCCGTCCCGCAACGTCGTGTCAAAAATTCTGATCATGCGTGTCATACTTGACCTCCGATACAAGCTGCTCAAAAAGTCCTTCCGGCAAGGCCGCAAGGAGTGAGAACCCCGAGGCGTACGCGTGTGGTACGTTGAGGGGTTTGAACGACTGAGAACACAGCAGGAAGGCTTTTTCAGCAGCTTGCAAAAGAAAAGCCCTCATCCCATGAGACCCAGGGACGAAGGCTTAACGCACTTCGTGGTACCACCCTGATTTAGTCTGAGGATCACCTGCCCCTCAGACCCTTCTTTCAGCCTCTTACGGAGGCGAGACGGAGTCTCTTACTTCCTGTTCGGAGACTCAGCTCAGAGGCGAGTTCGGCGACGCCCAGGCTGGTTTGCACCATCCACCAGCTCTCTCCAGAATGTTGAAACCGGATCCTCACTGCGGTCTTGCCGGATCATGGCCCTGAACATTCTGCTTTCTAAACAGTTCGCCTACTACTCCTCATCCTAGCCGTTCACACCCTTGTCGGTTTCTCTCCCCTCCCTATTGCTATGGGTTTGATTCCACCGGTGGCAGGTCAACTTTTCCGACAGCCCGTTTCCCGGAGACCGGAATGAGCAGCCCAGCAATCTTTTCGACCGGTCCCATCAAGGCATAGCCCGCGAACACAACAAATAACATGACGGCCGGCCACGCGGCGACCATCATCAGCGCCAGAATACCCCACACCAAGTACGTGATCTGGCGATGCCCTTTGAACTTCAGATCCTTAAAGCTCCGATACTTGATCGTGCTCACCATCAGAAACGACAGCCCTAACGTCATCAATAGAACGACAATCGACCGGACATCCGTTCCCATCTTCATGATGTAATGATCCAGGACGACCAAGGACGCCACGACCCCGGCAGCAGCGGGAATGGCCAACCCGGTAAAGTACTTGCCGTCGGACACTGCCACGGTGGAGTTGAACCTCGCCAATCGGACGGCTCCCATGGCCACATAGGCAAACATCACAGCCACACCGAATGTGCCATGCCCGCTTAACGCCCAGGAATAGATCAAGATCCCTGGGGCCACACCAAACGACACCACATCAGACAGCGAATCGTACTCCAACCCGAACTGGCTGGTGCTGTTGGTCAACCGAGCTGATTTTCCATCCAGGACGTCGAAGATCATGGCGACCAACACCGCAATTGCGGCTTCCAGGTAGTTGGCATTGAAGACCGATAGAATGGCGAACACCCCGCAAAACAAGTTGCCCGTCGTAAAGAGGTTCGGGATCAAATGCATCGCGGCCTTCCTCCGCTTCCCTTCCTTTCCAAACGAACTTCTAAAGCTCGTTGTTTTCATGGCAACTCTCCTAGGATGGTTTCCCCGCCTTTCACCCGCTGCCCGACCGCCACCCGAATGGTGGTGCCGATGGGGAGAAAGGTGTCCATGCGCGAACCAAAACGAATCAATCCGTATCGCTCACCTCGAACAGCTCGTTCCAGCGGTGCGATCCAACACACGATGCGCCGGGCAATCAGCCCTGCCACCTGTACGCACAAGACCTTGATCCCCTCTGGCGTCTTAATCATCAGTGCATTCTGCTCGTTCATAAACGTGGCTTCCGGCTTACTTGCCACCATGAACAGACCGGGCTGATACTGCACATTTTCAACCATCCCGTCGCAGGGCATCCGATTGATATGGACGTCGAACACATTCAGAAAAATCGTTACTCGAATGCCGCGTTCTTTCAGATATCTTGGCTCAAATTCTTCTTCGACGGCGATCACTTTCCCATCGCCCGGAGCGACGATGAGATTCGGACCCTGTGGAATCACTCTAGCCGGGTTCCTGAAAAACCAAGCCGAAAACAGCGTTGCAACGCCACCGAGGAACGCAACGAAGGACCAGCCCAGCAATCCCGTCAACAGTGTAACGCCGGCGGGAACCGCAATGAAGGGAATTCCTTCTTTTGCAAAGGGAACACCGACTGCACGATCCGCCATGGAGTTGCCTCAGTTCTTCACCAGGAGATATTCAAACCGACTGTCCAGCGCGGCCGCAGTAAGTGGATAACGAGCCGTACGCTTTCATTGTCCATAGAGCCACTGAACGATACGAGAACGAAGCTGAGAGCCAGTTTCAATATCTCTAATTTTTCGTCTTGTCGACCAGCTGATCTTTCTTGAGCCACGGCATCATTCCCCGCAGCTTAGCCCCCACCGCTTCAATGGGATGCGCCTCCCCCTTCGCGAGCAGCGCATTGTAGACCGGTCGATTGGCCTGATTCTCAAGCACCCATTCCTTGGCGAACCGCCCGGTCTGAATCTCATCGAGAATCTTCTTCATCTCCTGCTTCGTTTGCTCGGTCACGACTCGTGGGCCGCGAGTCACATCCCCATACTTTGCCGTCGTACTGATCGAGTAGCGCATATTGGCGATACCCCCCTGATAAATCAGGTCGACGATGAGTTTCACTTCGTGCAAACACTCGAAGTATGCCATCTCAGGTGAGTACCCGGCTTCAACCAACGTCTCGTAGCCCGCTTGAATCAAGGACGTAAGACCGCCGCACAACACCGCTTGCTCACCGAAGAGATCGGTCTCGGTCTCTTCGCGAAAATTCGTCTCGATAACACCGGCACGTCCTCCGCCGATCGCACTCGCATACGCCAATCCCACTTGCTTGGTTGTCCCGCTGGGATCCTGGTGAATCGCCAACAAGCACGGCACGCCACTGCCCTTCGTGTATTCGGAGCGAACGAGATGTCCCGGGCCTTTCGGCGCGACCATGAACACATTGATGGAGGCAGGCGGCACGATCTGCCCAAAGTGAATATTGAAACCGTGACCAAATGCGAGATAGGACCCTGGCTTGAGATTGGGCGCAATGTCTTGTCGATAGATGGCGGCCTGGGCTTCGTCCGGCGCCAGAATCATCACGACATCGGATGCCTTGACGGCATCGGCGACGGGCATCACTTTCAATCCACTCTGTTCAGCCTTTTTCCAGGACGCTCCCTCGCGCAGCCCAATCACCACAGAAACTCCGCTTTCCTTCATGTTCAGGGCATGCGCATGGCCCTGGCTTCCGTAGCCGACCACCGCCACCTTCTTATTCCGAATCTGTTGAAGATCAGCATCCTTATCGTAGTAGATGTTCATGACCGACCCTTTCCATGCTCAGGAGAAAAACTTTTGCGTTCGTTGTGGGTTGCCCGCTATTCGCGAGCGACTTTCTTCGCTTGGACCGCAGCAGGACGAACCGGCTCCCGCGCAACAGCGACTCGACCGGTACGGACCAACTCCTTGATCCCAAGCGGCTGAAGCAAATTAATGATCGCTTCTATCTTCTTCGGATCGCCGGATACTTCGATCGTATAGGTCGTCGGTGTCGAATCGATCACGTTCGCGCGAAAGATATCGACGATTCTCAGCGCCTCGGCTCGATCCACATCCTTCGTATGAACCTTGATGATCGCGGTTTCTCGCGAGACGAATTCCGTCTCGTTTAAATCGACCACCTTGATCACATCGATCAGCTTATTCAGTTGTTTCACGATCTGCTCGATGATCCGCTCATCTCCCGAGGTCACAATCGTCATCTGGGACATGGAGGGATCGAGCGTCGGAGCCACCGACAAACTTTCAATATTGAATCCTCTCCCGCTGAACAACCCTGCAACCCGGGACAAGACTCCAAACTTATTTTCAACAGTTACTGAAATAATATGTTCCATTCTCAACTCAAAGAGCTTATGGCTCGGAGCCGACGACAGTCTCCCGCTTCTGCCATCAGCGAGACGCCCTGCGCTCTCACTCCTATGCCGTTAGAACTGTATCCTTATCTTCCGGCGTCACTTTGGCGCCACCGGATTGTTTCATCTTCAACTCAGGCGGATCTTCCAGAATCATCTCATGGTTGCACCCGCCGGCAGGAATCATCGGATAGCAATTCTCATAGGGATAGGTCGGCACATCCACAATGACGGGTTTATCCGTTGCCAACGCCTCTTTCAGAACCGCATCGAGATCACCGACCTTCTTGACCCTCAGCCCCACCGCCCCATAGGCCTCAGCCAACTTGACGAAATCCGGCGTCGTACCAAGATTGCTCGACGCGTAGCGCCCTTCATAAAATAGATCCTGCCATTGCCGAACCATGCCGTGGAATCCGTTGTTCAGGATGATAATCTTCACCGGCAGTTTGCTCAATACCGCCGTCGCCATTTCCTGCATGTTCATCTGAATGCTGCCATCACCTGCGATACAGAGCACCAGGCGATCTCGGAAAGCCGCTTGTGCTCCCATTGCCGCGGGGAATCCGAAGCCCATCGTCCCCAGCCCGCCTGAGGTCAGCCACCGGTTGGGTTTCGCCAGCTTGAAATATTGCGCCGCCCACATTTGGTGTTGCCCGACATCGGTAGCGACGATCGGATCCCGGTCTTTCGTCAACTCATACAACCGCTTAACGACTTGTTGCGGCTTGACCGGCCCATCCTTCTCCTGGTGATACGTCAAAGGATGAGCCTGTTGCCACTCTCGGATCTGATCCCACCATGGTTTCCGAAGGTCCTTCTGTTCGCCGTTGACCGTCGCACGAAGAATCTGATTCAGCTCGCGAAGCACGGTCCGGCAGTCGCCGACAATCGGGATATCGACATGGATGTTTTTGCGGATCGACGTCGGGTCGATATCGACATGAATCACCTTCGCGTGGGGGCAGAACTCCGACACCTTCCCCGTCACCCGATCATCAAACCGTGCCCCGATGGCAATCACCAAATCGGAATAATGCATCGCCATGTTGGCTTGATAGGTCCCATGCATCCCCAGCATCCCCATGGACAATGGATGTTCCCCAGGGAAGGCACCAAGCCCCATCAAAGTCATGTCGACCGGGATCTGCGTCATCTCAGCCAATTCAAGGAGCTCTTGCGATGCGCCTGAAAACACGACCCCACCGCCGACATAGAGAATCGGCTTCTTGGCCTTCATAATGGCTTCGGCCGCCTGCTTAATCTGCCACTTATTCCCCTCGACAGTCGGGTTGTACCCGCGGATCGAGACCGAATTCGGATAGGTAAAGTCGGCTTTGGCCATCGAGACATCTTTCGGGATATCGACCAGGACCGGACCCGGTCGGCCGGTCGTCGCGATATAAAACGCCTCTTTAATGGTAGCCGCCAAATCGTTCACGTCTTTCACAAGGAAGTTATATTTCGTGCAAGGTCGGCTCAGCCCGATATTGTCGGCTTCTTGAAAGGCATCATTCCCGATCAAGCTCGTCGGGACCTGACCGCTAAAACACACGACCGGTACCGAATCCATATAGGCATCGGCCAATGCCGTGATGACATTGGTCATCCCCGGGCCGGAGGTCACCAGGCAGACGCCCGCTTTCCCTGTCGCCTTGGCATAGCCTTCGGCCATATGCCCCGCACCCTGCTCATGACGCGTCAAGATCACTTCAATATCTTTCTGCTGATGAAGCGTATCGAAAATCTTCAACACGACTCCGCCGGGAAGTGCGAACAGCGTTTTCACCCCTTCCCGCTTCAGGCATTCGATGAAGATTTCAGCACCGGTGAGTTTCATGACACTCCTCCCTCCGACCGCACGTGCATAAGGCCTCCGATCGATCGTGAGACCTGACAACAGCACCCCTCGCGGAAGCACGCATCATCGTGCACAAATGTGTTTGAAATCAAGGGGAAAGATTTCTGATCCTAGCATTCCCGCATAGGAGCGTCAATATAGCCCTGTGGGCACCCAGCGACCGCACAGAACAATGTGTCGACGGCTCAGAAAGACTCTCGTTGAATAAAGTGCGTAGATGGAGGGCCTATAAGCCGGATTCTGTCCCGCAAAGAAGTCTCCCCCCTTTGCATGGATGATCATTTCTCTGGGATTCGAGTTACCTCGAACCTCAAGCGACCTACCCGAAGACCTCGACCGGGCAGTCGGCGTCCCGCAGTCCGTAAGGAGCACGGGACCTGTCTTCCTATTTGGCCTTGCACCGGGCGACGCTTACCGTGCCGGTGATGTCACCATCCCCGCGGTGGGCTCTTACCCCACCGTTTCACCCTTACCTGATCCGTAGCAACCAGATGGGATCCCGTTGCCTTGGCCATCGGCGGTTTGTTTTCTGTGGTGCTGGTGTCGGATTGCTCCGCCTGGGAGTTACCCAGCGCCCTGCCCATGGAGTCCGGACTTTCCTCTCGGTGCCGAAGCCCCGAGCAACCATCCAGCCTTCCACCCACGCCCAGCTAGTATAAAGAATGGCGCCGGTCAGTCACAAGCCAACACACTGCCAGTAATAAACAACAATGGCTTTACCTACCGCCAACTTCCGGAAGTGGAGTCGTCGGCATGGGCGTTCGCTTCTGATAGATGTCCATGGCCTCGGGCATCCACTCTTTCAATTGCTCAATTCTGGTGTCATGGCTCGGGTGGGTCGACAAGAATTCACTCTGTCCCCCGCCGCCCGATGCCTGTCCCATTCGTTCCCAGAGTGCAACGGATTCGCGTGGATCATACCCGGCATCGGCCGCAAGAAGAATGCCGATATAGTCTGCTTCTGATTCATGTTTCCGGCTGAACGGCAGCAACACACCCACCTGCGCGCCAACACCCAGCGCCCCCATCGCTGCCTGGCCAAGTGCGGGATTCTTAGTCCCAATCCCAATGGCTGCCCCTAGGACCTGCATGCCAACATTCGCTGCTTGCCCCTGGCTCATCCGCTCCGCACCATGGCGGGCCAGGGCATGCACCACTTCATGACCCATGACTGCCGCCAACCCAGCCTCCGTCTTCGCCATCGGAAAGATGCCGGTGTAGACCGCCATCTTCCCGCCGGGGAGAGCAAAGGCATTGGCGGTCTTATCGTCTTTGATTACCGTCACTTCCCACTGAAACTGTTGCGCCATCTGCGCATACTTCGAGCGTTTGGCCGCTTCAACAATGCGAGCGGCCACCCGCTTGACTGGTTCAATCTCGCGCGGATCCTGTGAGAGTCTCATCTTGGGATCACTCCTCACCTGATTGTAGGCCTGGGCCCCCATCTGCATTTCTTGACTAACCGAGGTCATCAACAGCTGCCTTCGCCCAGTATAGGGATTGGTCTCACACCCCACTAAGCCGACCCCTCCTGCGATCAAACAACAGATCGTCACGGCACGGGTAAATCGCTGAGCCCGCATGTTTATTCCTCCAGGAAATACTCCGGACACGATCGAGGCAAGATTGACCAACATGGATTCGCTTGATAGATTACCGTCCCCCAAACAAGATTTCCAGCTAGCGTAGAAGATCATCATGAGCGAGCCTCATTCCCGTAACCGAATCGAACGCATCGGCATCGACGAATCGGGGAAGGGGGACTACTTCGGCCCGCTCGTGATCGCCGCCGTGTTTGTGGATGCGACCACGCAAGGGGAGCTGCGGCTCATGAAAGTGCGGGATAGCAAGAAGATCTCCGATGGACGAGTGCTGGAGATGGCGATCGACATCAAGACCATTTGCCCGCACAGCGTCATCGCTATCGGCCCCCAGAAGTACAACGAACTCTACGCCAAGATCAAAAACCTGAACCGGCTCCTCGCCTGGGGCCATGCGAAGGCGCTGGAGACTCTGCTGGAACGAGGCATCACCTGTGAGCGAGCCATCTCCGATCAGTTCGGGGATGAAAAGCTGATTCTCAATGCGCTGCAAGAGAAGGGACAGAAGATCGTATTGGAACAACGGCCAAAAGCCGAATCTGACCTGGCCGTGGCTGCGGCATCGATCCTGGCCCGCGCAGAGTTCCTCATTCGCCTGAAACGACTGTCGAGCGAAGTCGGCACCACCCTGCCCAAGGGTGCGTCACCAGCGGTCGAACTCGCAGCCAAGATGGTTATCAAAAAGCATGGCCAAGAACGACTGGGCTTAGTGGCGAAACTGCATTTCAAGACCACGAAGGCTGTGCTGGCAGGACGAATCTGATCATCCACCACACATTACTTTCCTATGACTTTCTGAGATCATCCGGTCAGTGGCTGACAAATTCAGGAACAACTCATGCCCTTCTCGTTCTGGCAGCTCGTCTCCATGGAGCCCCTAGAAGGGACACTGCGTCAGACCTCTTCAATGCCTGCAAAGAACCTCTTAGGAACCGATCGACCCGTCTTGTTGAGTTCAGGACTCCGATCGCCGCACCGTGTGACGATCGACCAGTTGTACGATCTCCTCAGCCAAGGCATCTGCGATCATACGATTACCTCGAGGGCTCAGATGCACCCAACTCATCAGGACATCTCTATCTTGATCAAGTACCTTCTGAATATTCACAAACGGCACATGGTTGGAAACCGCCCACCGCTCGAAATCGGTCGTGAGCACACCGTGTGTTAGGAGGTGGAGTTCCCTCGCCTTGATTGCACCTTCTTTTTCCAGTTTGTCTTTTATCATTTGAACTTCTTGAGCATATGTCACGCCCTTCATATCCGCTTCTTTGACCATGTGAGACTTCGCCTGCTGCTTAAGAGCCACAAAAATGATTCCGCGTCGCTGACATTCACGATACAGCTCGTCAAGATTCACCATGAAATGTTCGCTGGTGCCCGTCATGTGCCGTTCAACCTGTTGGCGGTTGAACGTTGGCTCGGCGATCATGTTCTGACGAATGCTGTCGATAAACGCGACCGTCACGAAATGTTCACGCACCATCCCATACCCTGCCTGCAACGGCGCGATCACCGACTGTTTCTGTCCCTGGGTGGAGTTCTTGCTGTCGTTCCCCTTTATAGTGGGGTTTCCTCTGGCCGCATCGTTGACCCCCTCATAAAAGGTAACCACATCCGGGTGCAACGGAATCGCCTCCGCATAGAAGAGAGCAAGGATCTCCTCCGAGTGAAGGTGAGGAATACCGAGATTGATGACTTCAAATTTGCCAGCTGCTGCCGGACCCGTGTTGAGTTTTTGTTCAAGATAGTAGGGATAGGTTTCATTGTCGCGGTCATAGTAGCCGAACGTAGACGAGGACCCGAGCGTGACAATGCGCGTGACTCCTGGTTTCTTGGGTTCGTCGATTTCTTTACCGCGGAACCCACGCGAATTGATAGAAACCGTAAAGGTTTCGTTCGTCACTGGGTCATGGTCGACCTTCAATTCATGCGGAAAGAACTTCGTGTATCCCTGTTGAAGATTCCCGTGCTTCATGACCGTGTGATTATCCGTGACGGTAGGAACGTTCTGTCGCTGGAAGCTCGTGCCATAGTAAAGCACACTGGGCCCTACACGGAAGGCGAGCACCGCTCGAAAACCGGCCTCAATCACCAGGAAGCTGACGAGAGCCATCACAACATAGAACGTCATTCTTCTGCCTGGCGAAACTTGTACGCCCATCAGCACTCTCCTACGGTGTACTCTGCCAACCGTCTATTTCGTTCGCCTGCTTGAGAGGGGGAGATTTCCTGTTTCTTCCACTGACAGGAAAGTACGTCGCTGGTTCTTTCGTAAAGTCTGACTGTTCCACAGACTCGCCTCTCACCACGGCCCCCGCCAATAGTCATTTGTTTTACTACGTTACTTGTGACTCGCAACCGTAGTTGGGGAAACTGTCTGGGCATAGACGTTCGCAATGCCATTGGCCATGTGTTCCGCCATCACGCGATGCCCCTCCGCATTGTGGTGCCTATCGACCTTGGAATTCTCTACTGACGACTCGTCGAACCCCTCAAACCAGGGGGCCATATCCTCGACCGGAACTCCATTGGCATGTCGCACCACATCCTTGAGCAACAAATTATTATCGTTCGGACGCATACGCTCGAAAAATACTATCAGTGGGATCTCTCGTGCTTTGCACAACGCCACCAGCTCTTGCAATGCAGCCATGGACTGCCGCCACCCCGCCCCTCCCTGCGGAGCGACAACGGCCCGCTCGGTCTGACGCTTGGGCAAAACATAGGCATAGGTATGATAGGCCAGGCGATAGAGCCAGAGCTTCTTTACTATGGAGCTGACCATTTCACCAACTGATTTCTCAGGAAGCGAGCTGGAGGCCCATGGATTCCAGGCTGGGTTAAGCTCTTCGATATCATTTTGTACATATGTCAATATCACCAGATCTGGTTGCAGGGTAATCCCCTCCTGTTTGAAATAGGTCAGCTCCTGCACCGTGTTGTAGCCCCCCACCCCGCTGTTGATGACCCGTACCGGCCGGCGCAACCGTGGCTCTAGCAAGGACTCGAGTCGGACAGGGAAGATTTTATCCTGGTCCACACCCCATCCAAATGTCACTGAATCTCCCAGTGCGAGAATTCGATATTCCCCAGAAACTTTGGGCAGAATAGGCCGATCACGCAACCCCCGCTCGTTAAAGGTCACACGCACGTCTCCATACCGGGTCTCCCACGACGATTTGTGCTTAAAAACCAACTGCTTATCGAGCAGTTTGTCACGCATATAATTGCCGATTGTCTCGTAGTACGATATCCCGAGCGGATCGATCAAACGGATCCCCATTTCGAGCGCCGCAAGCGTCAACAGCAGCGAAATACCACTCACAGCGAGACCAACTCTTGCCTGATAAAGCCTCAGATACCACGCAGAGCTCGCTAGTGAGAGCGTCAGCGCAACAGTGACAAGCACGCCCAGCAGCGCAATGTAGCTCCAACTATACCGACCGAACACCACCCCAGTGTGTGACTGATAGGTCGCCGCGAGCAAGACACCGGCCCAGGCTA
>FKKE01005396.1_pt1 | contig 14019 bp, 28 predicted proteins | sample 1106331 | NCBI WGS metagenome assembly FKKE01 (sample SAMEA3931202, study PRJEB13176) | freshwater metagenome | biome: Drinking water system; feature: drinking water; material: freshwater | place: China | collected 2013-02-06 | reverse complement strand
CTGGATGTTATCGGCTATGGTTCCGAGCCAGAGGTGTGCAGGGTTAACACACCGACGGTTATCCCCTCCGGGGCAGTTATGGCAAACGATAAGGCCAGGTGGGATTTGACCTTTATGAAGTTCCCAAGAAGCGCGATGTGCGAGCTTCATGCCCTCATGTTTACGTCCGATCCTAATAAGCCCATAGCCAGTTGCGAAATGTGTTGCCCCCTTCCAAATCCAACATCCATTTTCTGCGGATTCAAAGAGCGCATCAAACCTCTCTTTAAGGGTCTTGCATTTGCGCTGGGTGCGCTTAGAAGTTGTTGTAAGCTTCATAGGAAACTGTTCCTTTCTTATGTTGCGCCTGGGGTTGTCGTTTATCTCGACGGCCCCGGGCATTATGGGTTATAGAATAGACCTCAAGCGCCACATAAGCAACAGAATAACCGATATGAAAAAGCTAGCAGGACTGTTTGTATTCCTAATCGCCGCCTGGGTTCAGGCCGCCTCGTTCGTGGTCGAGATCCATGATTGGTCTGTCATCGGCACGACAAAACCGCATGCATCGAGCACGTATGACAGATGGGAATTGAACGAGCGATGGAAGATTTCAGGGTATGCGCCGAACTGGAAAATAACTGAAGTGTTTCTGCCGGGTGTGTTCAACTCGGCTTGTGGATATGTGAGTGGGACACACGGTTGGAGCCGGGATTGGACATCCGCAAGCGCGACAACATGCGTACTAAAGGAATGGTGCAACAGCAACGTTATATGGTCGCAGAGCCCAAGCACACCGACTTGCGCGAGTTGGTTTAACGCCGTCCAAGGTTATTACGCCAGCTACACTGACGTTGTTGGCTCTAACGGGTATCAGCATACCCGGAATGCGTTCACGAAGGCGCGACTGCGATTAGTCACAGGCAACCAGAGCACTAACTACACAGTGACATTGCATGCGACTGCGCAATACCTGGACGTATGGCCTGGATCGGATGGGTTCGATCCAGGTGGTCCGTCGGGGTATTCGATCCCGTATAGCAACATCAAGGTAGGGGGACAGTCCGTGAATTCCCAGACTGGATTTATCAATGTTCCGATCAGCTATAGCCAAAACAACAAGGATGTGACCGTTACAGTCACGGACGCGAACTACACAAAACATTTTCGGTATCAGCTGACGATAACGGGCTGGACACCGCCTTAAACACAAGGCCGACAATGGACGGAGTTGTATTGCTAGGATTCATCGGATTCTGCGCGTTGGTCGGGGTGTTGTGGCATGTTCTGTCTAATCGCGATTTATGAACCCGCAACCTGCAATGAACGTGTTTTTGGAATACGGCATGGCCGGGGCAGTTATCGTGCTGCTGATCATTGCTGTTGTGGCGCTATGGCGGCATTCCACAAGCCTAGAAGCTATTGTGGAACATACAAAATCCGCAATAGAAGAGAATACACGGTCCAATCAAGATGTTGCTGTAGAAAGAAAAGCGGCAACAATGGCGTTGCAAGAATTGGCTCAAGAGATTAAGCGTAATACCGATACGATACAGCACGGGAATGTGGCGCTACTAGCCGCGTTCACCAAGGCTTTGGAGAAATGAATAAGTTACTAGGTATCGCCCTGTTAATGTCGGCCTTTTCTTTTGGGCTGGGATTCTTCGTTGTGCTCAGGGACATGAAGCTTGGACATCTTAAGATGTCTTTGCTTGGTACAATATTCTTCTGCAGTTTATGGAATGTGGAACGAGGCATTTCGTATCTAATTGGATGGGAAGTGCCGGAGATCGTTGTCATAGTCCAGAGGTGGTTGTTCTCGGCCATTGGAATATTCTTCGGCCTTTCCTGCGTTGGCATTTTGAGAAACGGAAAATAGTAAGGAATCTCATGTCTGCAACACCTACTGATCCAAATACCGGAAGCGATCCTGAGATTCGAAATCTCGCTATTACACTTGCGCGCATTGAGATATCGATGCGGCATATGGATGGCAGGTTGGCGAACGTCGAGTCCGACATGAAATTGGTAAAGACGCCGAAGTCAGTTAACTGGATAGCGCTTGCTGGTATCATGGTTGCAGTTTTGACACCCATGTTTACCGCAGCCGGGTTTACGGCAAATGCGTTGCTTCAGCCAATGAGAGACCGTCAACTGCGATTCGATGAGTCGCTTACAGCCCTGAGGCGAGACGTAGAGGTCAAGCAGGACTATATTCAGCGCAAGCTGGATACAGACTTCGGCAATTACAAAGACCGTCAGGCACAGGAAAACAGATGGTTTTTTGACAGTATTAAGGTGCGGCAAGAATCTTGGCAATGGGCACTGGAGCGGGTATGGGCTAAGATGTTTAACGAACCTTTGCCGGAACAGAAACAGCCGAAGCTTTAGGAGATCATGACATATGGCGAAATCAAAACAACAAGATAGACCTGGCAAAAGACCTGGCGGAAGGCGTCCGAGGCCGTTAAGCGATCCTATAGATCCGCCGCATAGTCCTCCGCATGACCCACCGCATTCGTCATCATCCTCTAGCAAATGACACTTTTGGCCAGGTGGTGCGGTTAGTAAGATGCCGCCGGGGTTTTTTCTCTGATTATTCTCCCTCATGAAACGCCTGGCCAAACTTTATGACAGAATTTCTGAGCAGAGCAGGTCGCCGGATGCGGCGGCATAAGGGCTTGGCTGGCGCTGGCAGCGGATTGCTTGGGTTGCTGGTGCTGGGAGTGCCTGAATACATGGAACTGAGGAAAGCCGCGGATGAGCTAGAGAACGTGAAGCGGCAGTTAAACACAGTAGAAATGACGCAGATGAGCGTTGTGACAGAACAGAAAGCTGCGGCGGAACGCATCACGCGGCAGTGGGAACGAATCGGACAGATCGACCGCGATGTAGCGGCCATGAAACCGAAGGTTGAAAGGATACGATGAACGAGATTAAACCGTTATTGGACTTGCTCGGAGGTGAGCAAGGTTGGCCGGCGCAAGTTGTGACATGGATCGGCGCGCTACGGCTGGCCGCAAAACCGTTTGGGACCTGGATACAGGGGTTGTTTACTACGCTTGTCGCCAAGGTCCTGGAAACACCAGAGCCTGAGGACGATGCGCTTGTGTTAGGCATACTCAAGAGCTGGCCGTATCGGTTGCTATCGTTCCTTGTGGACTGGTTGACAAGTATTAAACTGCCGACAACAGATAGCCTGAAAAAACATGCGGAGGAGACCAAATGAAGACCTACCATGACGGGGCCAGGGAAGAACGGCGCGCTTGGATGCGACATTTGCGTTGCCTCAAAGTTGTGGTCGTTTCCGTCAAAACGCTACTAGCTTGGGGTCAGGAACGCCGGAAACGATACGAACAAAAACCGCTCGGTTTAGGCCGGGCAAAAGGAAAGGCAAAGAAATGAACCGTAACATCGCGGTCTTAGTACCGCTCATGCTCATGCTGGGTTGCGTGAGCTTATTTCGTGGAGTCATCACCATTACCAAAGTCGTTGATGGCGCAATGCGCGAAGCCGCTGCGCTGAAGCAACAGGGGTTCCTGCCAGCCGATGTTGAACTTCGGCTCATTGAGGCGCACAACAAATACAGAGCGGCTGCAGGAACGGCTGCGGATGCGCTGGAGGCATACAAGATCAATCAGGACAAAGCCTCGTATGTGCGGGCTCTGGAGGCAGCTCGCGCTGCGGCAAGCGGAATAATCGACATTATTGTCCCCCTGGTTGGCGTTGAGAAAGTCACTTGGATGCGGGAAGACCTAAAGAAAGCGAGCGAATTATGACCGAGGCACTGCTAATTGCCATCCTTAACACAGTGGCGCGAGTTGGCATCGACTCGACCTTGATACTCTTGGACGCGATGAAACGACCTGCGCCAACCATCGACGACGCCATTGCTGCGCTCCGAGCCGCGCAGTCAAAGACCTGGGAACAGTATCAGGCTGAGGTAACGCCCAAGTCGTAAAAGGAAATATCAGGGCGAATTGACCTTATAATCAGTCGTTCGACCTACACGCGCTCCACACCCGGATGGGTTTCGAGCATGAGGCAGGGCACATGAATCGGTTCGTTTTCGGACACGTCGAGAGGCTTGAGCGCATACGTGCTTTCTTGGTGAGTTGCGCCGAGGTGCTGGCCTGTCACCTTCCACACACGGAAGCCGCCGGCGGTTGGGTAGTTATTCATGCGGAGGGCATCTCCGACTTGGAATTTAGTTGTCATACGATAGGTCGAACAATGCGCCGGACCGAACCGCTACCCGCCCCTTGGCTTCGGCCATGCGCTCTGGTTGTTTGTTTGTTCACTTTGCTTTCCACGCTGGCCGCCGGGTAGCGGTCGGTCAGCTTGTCGTTATGCGTCATAGCAGCACGCCCTGTGATAGTTCGCGCCCGATTCTTTCGCAGGCAGTCTCGAAGTGGCGCACATCCTTCTCGATGCCGATGAATTTGCGTCCGGCGCGGATTGCCGCCAGACCAGTTGTTCCGCTCCCCATGTATGGATCGAGGATTGCTAGGCCATCAGGCGTCAGAGATACGCACCATTGCATGAGACTCACCGGCTTTTGAGTCGGGTGGTAGTGTTCACCGACTTCCCCATCACGGCACAGGCCGCACCACATGTAGTTGTAGATTTTCGCAGTGCCGCCGATGTTTGTCCATGCCAGTTCCACGTCGCTGCCCACGAATCCACGCAAGATTGTCCCGCCGCGTTTCTTATCCCAGACCAGCCAGCCGCCGCTTGGCGGGAGTTTGTCCGCGTAGTGGTTGCCGCCCCACATCACAAGCGGCACGTCGAGCGCGAGCAGGTGTTCCGGCTCGAAGTCCTCATCATCGTGTTGCACCGCCTCGAATGGTTTTTGGCTCTGCCACTTCTTGCACTTCGCCAGCGAACGCTGCGGCTTGTAGTTCAGACCATACGGCGGGTCGGTCACTACCGCTTGCACGTCCAGACGCGGCATGATTTCTCGGCAGTCTCCGAGATAGAGTTCCACGCCATCGAATGACGCATAATCAGACGCTGCAGCGAATGCCGCCTTCGCGTCTCTCGTGTTTTCGGATGTCATCGTGGGCGGCATCGCTGAGCTATTTGTTCGGCGGATAGATGCTCACGATGCACCGAGCCGTCACAGCGCCGCTCAGTTGCGTGTTTTCTGGCCGGTATTTCGCGTCAAACTCGCGCAGCGATTGGAGTTGAGATTTTGCCTGTTCTTGAGTGTCGCAGAACACGTCAGTCGGCTGCCATCCTTCGGGTGTGTCGAGAAGGACGGTCCACATTTCCTTGGTGATAACGCCGAACAAAACGCTGCTGCCAACCCCGCCCCCGCTCTCCGATTCATGCTGATTGCTCATTCGCTTGTCCTTTCTGCGCTCCGGCCTCGCTGTCGGCGGGGCGGCAGAGCTTCACGCTCGGCGTTATCACTCGAAACTGTGTGTCGTCGTGGGATTTTAGGAACGCATCCTTTGTTTCCCACCGCTCATCACAGCAGCCTTCGCCGCATCTGAAATACATATAGTCTTTTTGTCCATTAAAGCTGCCAATGCAGCCTTTTGCCTCCAGCAGTTCTCCGGTCAGGTTTACGCATAGGCGCTCCCATGCTTCCGCCGCGCCGAACCATGCGCTGCTGCCAACAGGGTGGGGCGTCTCATTCGTGTTCATGCGTTTTTGTGCGCCGGGTCGCTGAGCTTTTGTCGTTCGACAAATCAATCAGTTGGTTCGGCGCAGGGTGGTTGCGCTGGAATGCAGATGGGAAATCATTCATGCACCGGAGCATGTCTTCCGACTCTTTCACTGCCTCGCTCATCGTTCCGCATTGGATATCCCCGATCACTCGTCCGCCGTGTGCGTATTCAAGCGTTGGATACCAGCCGCCCGCTTTGCGAGTTGCAGAGGCGCGAATTGTCGAACAACCGGATGCAGGTAATCCGGCTTGGCTTTGGGCTTCGTTCACGCTGCCTGCTTGGTTTAGGTTTTCAGTGCTCATAAAGGTTTCTGGGTGTTTGCGCCGGATACCTGATCCGGAGCGGCCGGCGGATTCAGACGCGCTCGCAGTTCATCGCGCTCGCGTTCCTTTCCCGCCGTCGCTTAGTTTGTCGCAGGCGGAAGCGCCTTTTTCAATGCGGCGAAGGTGCATGTGTCGCCGTTTGCCATGTGCGCGTTCTCTCGCAGTGTGATTTCCGCGGCCTCAAGGAGCGCGTCTCGCTCGCGGCTGATGCGGTTATAGCTGCGCATTAGCGCCTGAGCGGCTGCGGGCGTGTCTGGCTCTGTTCGCCACCAGAAATCAAGGTGGTCTTGGGTATCACGAAGCTCATGGGCGGCGCTTATCTCCCTGCGCCACGCCCACGCCGACAGCCGCCTAACCCGGCGCTGGATCCAGCCGGCGATAACGTTTCTAATTTGTCTCATATGGTCTTGGGTTTGCCTGCCGCCGCACCGGATCCTCGCCCCGTTTGGCAGACCGGATGCAGCAGGTTTTTGTTTGGTTGTCATACTCGGTTGCCGTCAATAGCCTCACGCATCTTCGCGTACCCCGCCAGGATCTCCTTGGGTGTTGTCACTTTGCTCATGTTCGGTTCGGATACGGGTTCAGTGCGGCGAAATTCTTTCAGGACACGTTGCGCCGGCGTGAACTTTATTTCGCGTTCACGTGCTGCGGCCTGAGCTTGTTGCAACCAATCCCTCCACGTATCAAGTGTGAGCAGAACCCGGTTCAGGTTGATGGTCCCCCAGCTCCAGTTGCGTTTCTTGCGCTGGCTCATGATGTATTTGTAGACCAAAAGCACGTCATTGACCGTGTAACCGTTGACCAGCAACATCTCCCATCTGCGCCGAACGTCGAGGGACAGCGGTACGGTGCGCGGGTCTGTTCCGGTTACTGCCAGGTAAGCATGGTGCATTTCTTGGACAGTTGAGAGGTCGGGGATGTTTGTCATATTTTTCTAGAAGGTTTCGCCGTGGAGCGCATTGGCTGGAATAAATAACCGTTCACATCTATCGGCATATCAGCGAACCGGAAGTCGTAACCGCGCACCCTGAAACTGACTGAACCATTGGCGCGGACCAGCATTTGCGCTCTAACGCGCTTGCGGGGTGGTGTGATTGCGGTCTTGGTCTTAATTATCCGCTTATTCGTGCATCTCAGGCAGTTCATGGAGGTGAAAGCAGTTCTGGTGAAAGTTCACGTATTGTTCGGCCGGCGGAAACAAAATCCCGAATGTCCGGTTATTTGGCAGGAGTGCGTATCGCAACGCTTTTAGTTCGTCCCATGTCGGATATCGTTTCGGATGGCTTACCGATAAATGCCATAACCCAGCGTCAACCGTAACGAAGCATTGCAACCAACCGTTCACATGACAGCAACGCACCAACCTGGACCCGCAAGCCTTGGCATGTTCGATCATAACATCCGGCCAAGGAATGTCTTTGACTTCCAAGTTCATTGTCTTATCTGAAAAACGCTATCGATTGGTGTGATTAACACAGTTGGACGAAAACAGCGTGTCGCCGTCTCTCTCCTCTTTTACGATGCGCTTGACCTGCTTTTTGAGTTCTTCGGTAACTGCCTCACGCACGATTTGCGGCGCGAGTTGTAAAGCCGCAGATTTTACGGCGTCACGGATTTCTTCGGATGCCGCGAGTGTCAGTAAGTGCTTTTGCACTTCAGCGCGGATAGCCTCGTATCCTTCGCCACCTTCTCGGTGCGAGTATTCCGGCGCTCGAAAACTTGATTTCCATGCGCGGATTGCGGCGTCTGTGATGACGCTTTCCGGGATTTCTATTTCGATTTTCATAGTTTCCCGCATTTCCGATCATTGCCTACTCCCTGGCCTCCAATTCCATCTTGTCTGGCCTGACACGTCCTCAAGATACTTGCCATCCACCTTGTCAGGCCGCACATATTTACCCAGAAAATCCACGGCCCCTTTTCGTTCAACTCTCCAGACAGCTCCCTCAACCGGGTCCAATGCTCCGTGGCCGCTTGGCTCTAGCACTTTAAGCACCGCTTCAATGCTAATCGCTCCACCGACATGGATCAGTCGCGGCGTTGTAAACCCATGTTCTAAGCAGCGCTTCGCTACATCGCTCGCAACCTGTCTTTCGTGTCCAACCATAATATCGAAAGCAACGAATGGTTCATGTTTAAGGTCGTATCGCGTGCCGTGTGCTTGCATTAACCACTCGCCAACACAACGCTCCCCTTCTTCCAGCAACGACTCGAACCGCGTTGCGTTTGCATACACCCAGTACGCAAAGTGTCTGTGCTGCTCGTAATGAGACTGAATCGCTAAATAACCGGCTCGTATTAGCGGAACAATTATACCGTCCAGCTTCGCTACAGCTACGTTGCTGCCGTCCAGTTTTTCTTGGACGATCACAGTGTCTTGATTGTCGCGCGTCTTTTTCAGGCAAATAGCTGCCTGCTGATCGCCTAACCCTTTGTCGCTATACCCTCTTCGCGATCCAGGCAAATGCGGAATGCTCCCGTACGCTTTATGGCCAAGCGGTTTAGTGAAGTCGCTGACTATCATATTCTCAATGTCCAAACCTTGCCACGTTATGCACCCGGCTGTGCCAGTGTATTGTCCACGGCATGCCAGGCATATCCGTAACCAGCACGTCGATGCACATATCCCGCAACTCCCGCATAACGGGACTTTTGCACTTCCATCTCCCAGATAACTGGTTGACCACAAGAACTGCATCCGACATGATCCGCAGTCTTTCAGGTCTCAGATCGTCGCTCGCCATCGTCACTAACCCGTCCAAAAGCGCTAGCCATTCAGCCTGGTTATTCGTTTTCCCAGCTCCAAACTCTATCCGGCACCGGCAGGAGTACACATTCCCATCGCCTTCAACCAATTCCCAGGATCCGTAACCAAACCCAGGGTTAGGCTTGCAGCCGCCATCAAAATACAGTGTCCAGGTCCCGGCTTGGTTTGGTTGTTTGAGCACATCTAATGACGCTAGGCGCAGGTTCATCTGGCTTGCTGTGCATGTACCGGTCATGTCTTGGCTGGGTTAACCTGGGTTGTACTGTACATGTACTGTACCCGTACTGTACTTGGCTGTACCTTAACCATGCTCAGCATGGCCGAAGGGGACAGCTTTGAGAGAGGGAGTGAGCTGGGCAAACCACCCCTATGACAGAGATGGTTTGCGAATACGGGACAGCCCGTCGGTCGGTCGTTTCGCAGTCTTGAACAGTCTCGGCTTACGGTCACCTTACCTAGCCTGCCGTTGTATCGCCCGGCACTGTTACACCTCGCGCTTAGGCTAAAGGAGCCCATCACGCGACTTATTAAGCTGGGTCGTTCGTGACACCACACCCAGCGCCGTACCTTCGCCAGNNCAGACCGCCTAAAAACGATTTCTGTTGGCTACGCGGTTCAAGAGTGGAAATTAAACCGCCAGGAGCCAAGCCCCTGGCGGCTCGAATCGCCGTTAACCGGGTGACTCTCCAGGTGTAACTTGGAGTCGCATGGCACAAAGCCTTAGCGAAACGGAACGGGACCCTAAAACTGGGAAGCTGTTCAGTATATGATTCATAGTTACACCCAAGCCAGCCGCGGGCTTGAACGATGCGAATATCCGGTAGCATCATAGACTATGCAACAAAAAAATGCGCCTTAAACACATTTTGTTTCTATGTGCCTATAGGCCAATGTCTTGTTCTCGGCTGAAGCACGTAGAAAGCCTCATACATTTCGTTCATGCACTCCGTGTCCAGCACGCTATTGTAAAAACCCCGCATCCATTGCCTATCCCGCGAACCCAATTTCTTGGTTATGGCGAAGAATTTACGCGAGCGCTGGCACAACGAGCAATTACAGGCTGGCTTTTTCACGGGTCAGGCTTTCGGCAGCATCGTCTCTTTCCATTCCCCGCCTATCCACTGAGCCAGCACAAAGTCGAACTCAGGGAACATAGCCGCAGCTATTTTGGGTTTTTGCATGGCTCTGTCCCGAATAAACGGGCCTTTCACTTCCCAAAACGTGAGCCGATCATTGTGACTCAGGCCGTAGAAATCAGGGGTATACGTGGTCTTTGGAGCCAGCCTGAACCGTATCGCTTCGTATCGAGCCACTATCCCCCGTTCCTCAAGCACTCCAAGCCAGCGCTGTTCGGTTTTATTGAGCTTGCGCTGTCCTGACCCCTGCCGGGGCTTAGGATGGCTAGAAATGGCTTTTCCGGCATCCTCAGGCGGCTTATCCGGCCCAGGCACAGCGTCAGCCGGGAACAAATGGGGGTTCCTGGCCCTGAAGCTGGCGCTGGCCTGGGCAAATTGGTCGCGGGTTAGGGGCATGGTTGCGTTACGGCATTGGCCAAATTGTTGACCGCCCGTTCCCTGGCTGCCTGTGCTTTCCGCCGAGCGTTCGCCAGCTCCCGCCTCTCCCTGGCCCTGGCTTCAATTTTGGCGCAGGTCTCTTCCTTTGTGGGCTTCGGACTACTGCTGCTGCTGCTCGGCAAAGCGTAGTTCCCGGCCGAGCTTGACGATGGATAGCGCATCAAGCCTCGGCGCATACAAATTTCCATCGCTTCTTTCAGGGTCATGGGGGATGTGGCTGGCATAAGTTAGGGAATCAGGTCCACCTGTTCGTCATTGGTTTCATGGCTACCATCGGCTGTGACCATAGTTTTCGGCGCAAAAGCGGCCTTATTCGCCATCCAAGGATCAGGCGCAACTATGCTCCAACCTTGAACGGCTTCATCGGTGTCATCATACCCAGGCCAGAACCCAGCCTTTAGGCAGCGGCAATACAGCGCCAGTGCCCGGCGATAGTCTGACCGGCCCAGGTCCATAAAGTCTTGCGACAACATCCGCTTCGCGGACTGCCACGGCGCGTAGTTCTCAACCAGCACCATACACCATGTGTTTCTGTCTTCGCCCGTGGCGGCTACATACAGGTCTGTGTCAAACGCAGCCTGGACATGGTAGTCCATCGCATAGGCAAACCGGCTGAACGGTTCAAGTCCAGCGTTGCGCGTTGTCTTTACGTCCCCCAGGCATTTGGCGAATTCGGAAGCGACTCGCGGAACCATGTCGATCAGGCAGCGGACGGGAACTTCAATGCCCGTGTCTTTGTCCTGCCAAACCCCTGTTACCATGACTTGGGTGAGACACGCCTGCACAAACGCTGCTAGTGTTTCGTCGGCGAGTATCGAGTCCAACGCGGCCCCGGCATTCTTGAATTCCTGGCTCGAAATGACTTCTTTCCCGGCTTGTTCGGCGTGCCAGGCGCGGCAAGCGTCGGCGTTATTGTTCCAGGGTTTCAATTCCCCGGTCTTAGACCGATACTCGGCAGGCTGAATGGCATAGTGGCTATCGAAGTCCCCAGGCGTTAGCAGCATACAGTCTAGCAGCTTCCCAAAGTCTTTAGCGGAACTGTCTGGTGACGAGTAACCCTTAACCCATCGCGCTGGGCACCGAACGAACTCTTTGAGTGCCGATGGTGACATCTGGAAGTTTTTCTCCCCGCGTTTGGCGTTGTCGGCATGATATTTTCTGGAGTCAACGCCGACTCCTTGAAGCTTAGCTTTTGCGAGCATCGAGTTTTGCTTTGGTTTTGGTGATAACGAGTTTGAAACGGTCGGCGGTGAAGTCTGGGGCGGCTTCGGTGTCGTCGATGATGCCTTCGTCCCATAGGAATTGGTTAGCCGCGTTCCAGTTCATCTCCTTGCCGCGCACAGGTTCCAGAAGTTTCCACAGTTCCCGCGCTAGGTCTTTAACGCTGGGTGCGCTGGCTACTGTGCTTGGGCCAGCCGGTTTAGGTTTTGCGGCGGCATCGGTGTCTTCGTCTGCGGTCAGGATGCCGAACGAGTTACACACCGCGTAGCGCTTGGCAAAGGTCATTGCTCCAGCGTAACGTTGTGGATCCGACATAGCGTTCTCCTTCGAGTCGATGGGGACCTTAAACTCGGAAGTTTCGGAATGACCGGCGGCGTGAGTGACAGTGCAGACGGCCTTAACCCATCCGGTGTCAATATCGGTCGTTATCTTGTAGGAGAACCCGTGTTCCTTTATAAGCCCACGCACCTGCTGGACAATATCGTCAAGTGGCGCGTACCTGTAATAGTTCTTCGCGCCAGCCTTCGACTTGATGATGACGGGGCACTTAGACTGGAAGCTCGCCATTGCCATATCAAACTCGGCTTTGGCTTGCTCGGCTTTCAGTTCGCGGCGAACGGCCATTATGCGTTCGATGGTTTCGACAGATGCGCCGTGTTCGATGGCAAAGCGTAAAATGCTTTCCGGGTCTTTGGCCGGCGCGGTCAGCGCTTCTTTAGACGGGGCTAGGACTTCGAGTTTCTTTTCCATACATTTCAATTCACAAGCCAGGCTCTTATGCGCTCCCCAGTGGGATAGGGGCGGGCGTTCGTGGTCCGTGCTTGTCCTGTTCACGCGGACCATGAACCCGCTGCTTGTGGTTGTCGCCAGCGGCCTTGGAGTCGCCTGAATCCGCGCCAAGGGGCGAACTTGGACGGTGGGGACGTGCTCCCGGCTCGCGCTGGAAAGTTGTGGTTGTGGTTAACAGCCGATATTTTGTCCGGTCAAGGAATTTCATTGTTCTTTCAATTCCGTCCCGGCCCATGCAGCGAATGATGACAGCGATGTATTGTGAATGATCTGGCCGCGAAGCGGGTTTGGCATGCTGAATTCGACAAGCATCGTTCCAGCGGGATACCAGCCACAGCCGTCAATATGCTTGCCGATGTCAAGCACGGTGCGCCGTGTTCTCTTGGTGCCTTTTTCGTTTACGTATGTCTTGCCAACCTGAATTTCGTGCGGTTTCATTTGTTCCTTAGCTTCCTTCCGAATTTCTTGTCCTTACTCAAACAACTTTCACACACGTAGCTATTGGCCAGCTTCTTAGCTGCGCGTTGTCCGCAAGCGCAAAACCGGATCACGGCATACGGCAATGGTTTAGCAGGTTTCATTGGTTGTCTTCGGCTTGGATCATTGCGGCGATGATTTCCGCCGCGACTTGCCAGACGATGCTATTGCCCAATGCTTGAAGTATGCTGCGGTGTAGCCCATCAACCAGCACGACAGAGTTGCTAGGCGCACGCCGAATTTGTCCGTCTGCGCAAGGCACCCATACGTAGCTGTCCCACGGGCCGGAAGATAGTCTGGCAAGTTCTTGGCATGGCCTCGCTGAGCCGGAAGATTGTTCGACCTGCCCCGGTTGGCCATCGCTGCATTTGGGGTTGGCCAGATTGAATGCAGAACCTCGTTCAATGGTCTCGCGTTCCTCTCCGCCGTTGACTGGCTCGAATTTGGACTTTTCCAATCCCTGCTTGCTGGAGTTGGCCACATTCTTAGCGCGCCCGGAAGCGAGTTGCCGTGGCCTGGATTTTGGTGACTTAGCTTTTCGTCTGTGCCGCGCGGCGTCGGCCATGATCGCTTTACCTGGCCTTCCAGCGTTATGCATTCCGCACCGTTCTTCCCGCTGCAATACTGGCCCCGGCTCACTCGTGGCGTGCCCCACAATGTAATATCTGTGCCTGAGTTGCGGGGAGTTAATCGCGCAAGCTGGAATATCGAATATCGGCGCGATTTCGTAGCCAATGCTCTCCATCTGAGCAAGTATTCCGTCGAGCCCCACGTCTCCGATTCCAGGAGGATTCTCGAAAATGCACCAATCAGGCTTTGCTTCGGCAAGCACGCGCAAAGCTTCCGGCCAGAGCCAGCGGTCATCAGCCTCGCCTCGTTGCTTGCCGGCTCGACTTGCGGGTTGGCAAGGAACTCCTGCTGTGAGTAGCCATCGCCCTCCCCACTCTGACCCGTCAAAGTCTCGGATATCTTTGACAACTGGCCGCCCCCAGGTTTTGACGAGGAAGTCCGCGCACCGTTCGTTAGACTCGCAGAACACATCTGTTTGGACGCCGTTGGCATGGCAAGCAAGGGCAAATCCTCCGATACCAGAGAACAGGTCAATACAGGATCGCATTTAGCGGGCATCATGGTCTCTGGGCTGCGACCAACCGCAGCAATTCATCGGCATATCGCTTATAGGCGGCGGACCTGGCGGCGGACCAGGCGGCGGA
>FKKE01002330.1_pt2 | contig 14019 bp, 12 predicted proteins | sample 1106331 | NCBI WGS metagenome assembly FKKE01 (sample SAMEA3931202, study PRJEB13176) | freshwater metagenome | biome: Drinking water system; feature: drinking water; material: freshwater | place: China | collected 2013-02-06 | reverse complement strand
AACTGCTCGAGGACAAGAATCGGATCATTGATCAGCTCGAAAAGTCGAAGACGGGACCGGTGAGAGTACTCGATCATGTGAGCCAGAGCATCGAGCCGCTCAAACTGTGGCTGACCAAGCTTGGTATGGCAGCTGACACAATTGAACTCGAAGGCAAAGCGCTCTCGAATGACGATGTGGTGGAGTTCGTAAACAACTTACGCCGGACGGAATACTTCACCGGAATCAATCTTCAGGAGAGTAAGGCGGCGGTCGAAAACAAGGTCAATGTGTACCAGTTTCGACTGGCGTTCCGCCTGAAGGGGTGAGCATGGAATTGCCCTCAGTGAATCTTGACTCACTTCGCAATGTTCCGGCCCCACAAAAGGCAGCGCTGCTGTTTCTCATGGTGGGGAGCATTGTGGCTGGGTTTTACTTCTACATTGCAGAGCCGAAATCGGGAGAAATCGCGACGCTGCAGTCTGGGAATGGCCAGTTGGATACTGAGATCCAGACATTGACCATCAAAGTGAAGCATCTCGATGAGTTGGTCGCTGCGAGCAAGCAGCTCGAAGTCGAGTTGGCGAAGAAGAAGGAACGCCTCCCTCCCGAAGAAGAAGCGATCATGCTGCTGAAACAAGTGTCTGATCTTGGAGTCCGGTTGGGATTAGATATCCGGCTGTGGAAACCCGGGACACCATCTGAAGATGCGTCCAAGCTATTTGTCAGAATGCCGGTCAATGTGGAGGTGTCAGGCGTGTATCACACGGCGGCATTGTTCTTCGATCGCATCAACCGACTTCCGCGGATCATTACCGTGTCTGGATTGAAAATGGGAATGCCGAAACTCGATCAGGGACGGATTGTGTCGCAAACAACGTTTGACCTTGTCGCGTACGCGGCTCCACAAGAAAAACCAGCGGCGGCTGCCAATCCTGGTAAGCCGGTCTCTGGAACTGCGGCTAGGTAGGTGAGGGCTCTGGGAGATGTTTATCAGGAAGCACGACCAATTATGAGATATCGATTCTTAATGCAGGCAGGTACGGCGGTCGTTCTCTCGCTTGTGTGCCCCCCGATCGGGAGCGCGCAGCCCGACACGCTGATTGCCCAAGCGCCGATTGGTGCAATGAGACAGGAATCCATCATGCCGCCATCGATGCCAAACAACCCTCCAACGATCCCGTCTGCATCCGACACGCTGCCGTCTGGTATGGTCGGTCAGCTTCCGGCGGTGGTGTCATCGATAGAGGGGATGGTTGGGTCAGGGTATGACCCGTCTGGCCGTCGAGATCCCTTTGCCCCAGTGATTCTCGAACTCCAGCCTGGAAGGGTTGATGAGAACCTTCCCCCACTTCAGCGGGTCACGATGACCGAGATCAATCTGATCGCCATCGTGTGGGGGGCCTACGGGTATACGGCCATGGTTCAGACCCCGGACGGGCATGGGTATACTGTGAGGCGAGGAACGAGGGTTGGACAGAACAACGGCGTTGTCAGCGCAGTCACAGAGCGGGGCATCATCGTGCAAGAACGGTTCACCGATGTGTATGGCAAGAAGCAGGAGCGGGAGTACGTCAAGCTCCTCCATCCGAAAGAAGGCTCAGAATGAAACCAATACGACCCAGAGCAGATGGTTGGATGATGGCCACGCGATTGGTAGGAGCCTTTGGGCTGGTACTGATTGCCTTAGGTGTACAGGCAGGGGCGATGCCGCTTGGCGAAAGAGATGAGCATGTGGTGGATCAGTCTCGGCCGGAGAGCAACCTTAGCCACGCGGAAAACGCTAGCCTTGGGTTGCCTGCCCAGTCAGTGACTCACATCGAAGTGCGTCCCGAGGACGACCAGGTCACTGTGGCCATCGTCGGTGACGGAAAGTTGTTTCCTACAGCGTGGTTGTTAAATGACACCCGTCTCGTGGTCGATTTGCCGTCGGTATCATCGGCGATTGGACAACCCGTGATTAACGGGCGCCATGGTTTGCTGAAGAAGATTCGAGTGGGGCACCATGCCGATAAAGCTCGGATCGTGTTCGACTTGACCCGTCGCCCGGTCTATTCTCTGAAGGAAGATGGTGACACGCTACTGGTGACGCTCAGGCCGGATCGGGAGGGAGAGATTCCTCTCACTGTGGTTGAACCAGCAAGTGAGGCAGATGTCACGACAATCGATCGCGAGCATCTCAAGGTTCGTGTAGAGCCGGGGACTCGTTTTGCGAAGCATACAGCCAAAATGATCGGTCCCGCAGCATCCACATTTCGAGTACAGCCGGTACAAATGGCGTTGGACAATGCGGCGCCTGAAAAAGATAGCCGCGCAGATGACGTGGTTGTAGGCCAGACTCGCTTTGTGGGGCGGCGGATTTCCCTCGATTTCCAACAGGCAGATATCAGCAATATTCTGAGACTGATCGCGGAGGTGAGTGGATTCAATATCGTGGTTGGAGAAAGTGTCAAGGCCAAGGTCACCATGAAGCTTGTCAGCGTGCCCTGGGATCAAGCACTGGACATGCTGTTGAAGATGAACGGGCTTGGAATGATTCGCCAAGGATCGATTGTCTGGATTGACACGCTTGCAAGCCTTGCCAGGCAACAAGATGAGGAAGCAAGGGCCAAAGAGTCCAAGGTCAAGGCTGAAGAGCTTGTTGATCGGGTATTCTATATCAGAAATATTCCGGCGCAGGAGTTGATGACCTCATTGCGACAAAACTTGAGCCCTCGCGGCGTTATGCAATTTAGCGCAGGAACGAATGCGTTGGTTGTGCGAGATACGGAAAGCAAGTTAGGCGTCATTAGGCAGCTCGTTGAGGGGCTTGATCTGGAAGTGCCGCAGGTTCAGATCGAGGCGCGCATCGTCCAGGCGGACACGGTCTATGCCAGAGGATTAGGGATTCAGTGGGGATTCCAGGCTGGAGATCGCACTGGTCCCGCGTTCAGTTCGGTGGGCAATATCACTGGCCCGTTTGCCGCGGGGACAGGAACTGGAGCAACAACGGTTGCCAGAAATTTCCTGGTGAACTTGCCGGCACAGGTTGGTGGGTTACCGGCTGTACCGGGGATTGGTTGGACGTTTGGAAAGCTCGGCGAGGGTTTTGCTTTGGATATGCGTCTCTCTGCCGGTGAATTACTGGGGTTAACCAAAGTTATTGCCGCGCCGAAGATCACCACATTGGATAAACGGGAGGCAAAAATCTCCCAGGGTGAGTCGATACCGTTTCAAACGACATCTCTGCAGGGCACACAGACGACATTCGTGGATGCTAATTTGGAACTGAATGTCACACCGCAAATCACCTCGCGAGATCCGAAGGAAGAGGGCAAGCGTATTCTGTTGCGTGTGCGGGCCACTCGTAACGCGGTCGGTGCCCGGAGTAATCCGGCTGGTCCGAGTATTGATCGGCGAGAAGCGAATACTCAGGTGCTTGTCCGGGATGGGGAGACCATGGTGATCGGTGGAGTCTTCGTCGATACCCAGAACAACAACGTCCAGGGAGTGCCGTATATGTCCCGTATCCCAGTCTTTGGGTGGTTGTTCAAAAACAAATCTGAGGCAGTTTCTAAACAAGAATTGCTTATTTTCCTGACGCCGAGCATCGTTAAGACCTAATCAGTTCCTCTGTGCCTGCATTCCTTCGCATCGGGGAAGAAGGCGGTGTGGTTCCATGGTGAATCACGCCGCCTTTTCATTTGTGACGGATGAGCAAGAGTTCGCGTGTTTTTCGGTAACCTCTCATTAGCTTCACGTCTCGGCTTACTCACCAGTGACCCCCCCTCTCACAGCGGATCAGAGGGTTCTTTTAGTTTGAGCGAGGCCGTGCTACGATCACCTTCCTGTTTAGACGCGCGGCCCGCATTCACAGGGGGCAAGACGGCAGTGCTCCTCGTGGGCGGACCCAGTTTCCCCCATTTCATAAGGCGATGCGATGGGTACCTCAATTGTTCCCGTATCTCTTGGCGAACGAAGCTACAAGATCCTGATCGAGCCTGGATTGCTGAAACGGCTTGGGACGAGGCTACAGGAGCTCAGGGTAAGGGGAAAAGCGGGGATTGTGACGGATCGCCATGTCGCGCAGCACTATCTTCCCGAGCTGGTGCGTACACTCAAGCGGAACGGCATCGATGCGGTGCCGATCGTGTTGGCCCCCGGTGAGCAGTCCAAGACGTTCGATACTGTCGGACGCATTCTGGATGTGCTGGCGCGGTACCGATTTGAGCGCTCTTCCTTTCTCTTTGCGCTCGGTGGAGGGGTGGTTGGCGATTTGGGTGGATTTGCCGCAGCGATCTATCAACGCGGTATCCCGTTCATCCAAATTCCGACGACACTCATTGCGCAAGCCGATTCGAGCGTCGGTGGAAAAACCGGAGTTGATCACCGGCTCGGGAAGAATCTCATCGGCGCGTTTTATCAGCCCAAGGAGGTCTGGATCGATCCAATGACGCTCCGTACGTTGCCGATGCGTGAGTGGATTGCCGGGCTTTCGGAAGTCATCAAGTACGGCATTATTGCCGATGAAGAATTCTTTTCGTATCTGGAACGGAGAATGCCCGGCCTGCGCAAGCGGGAATCTGCCATCGTGGCGGCAGCGGTCAAGCGTTCCTGCGAGATCAAGGCTCATGTGGTGGCATCGGATGAACGGGAGTCGGACCGCAGGCGTATCCTCAACTACGGCCATACGATCGGCCACGCACTCGAAACATTGGGTGACTACGAATCTCTCGTTCATGGTGAGGCTGTCGGAATCGGCTTAGTTCAGGAGGCCGATCTTGCCTGCTACTTGGGAATGTGCGATCGGAGCGTTGTTGAACGAATTCGGAAGGTCGTCCAGGCCGCCGGCCTCTCTGATGGCTTGCCTGCCTGGCAGCCAGGGAAAATCTGGAAGGCAATGCTCCATGACAAGAAAGTGTCTCATGGCCAAGTAGTAGGCGTGTGGCCTGAAAGAATAGGGCAGGTGCGAATGACGCCAATAGACGAAGGGGCATTTCGGCAGTGGCATAAGGCTGTCCACAGGGAGAGTTCCGATGGGAGGACGTCTCGACCGAGGGCGGCTTCCCAGAAAAAGTAGGCATCGCGTGCGCAAGCTTCGAGTGGCATTGGCACAGATCAATCCGACGGTCGGTGATCTCACGGGAAATACACGGCTCATCAAGTCGTGGATCAAACAGGCGCAAAAGGCCGGCGCCGACCTGGTGGCCTTCCCGGAGTTGGCGGTGACTGGGTATCCTCCTGAAGACTTGCTCTTGAAGCCGCGGTTTATCTCGGATACTCGTCAGGCGCTGACTGAACTCTCGCGGAAGTGTGTCGGCATCGTGGCGGTAGTCGGCTATGTCGCCCAAGGTTCAGCCTTGAAACGTACAATCGCGACCTCTTCGGTTATATGCGGAGAACAGCATGAACTATACAACGCGGCGGCAATCATGGCGGATCGGCGCTGTGTCGCTACCTCTTGCAAGCAGCTGTTACCGAACTATGGAGTCTTCGATGAGCGACGGTATTTCTATCCCGGTAGCGCGCTGTCGCTCATTACGCTCCGTGGCGTGACCCTGGGGATCAACATCTGTGAAGATATTTGGTGTCCCGAAGGGCCAACCTGTGTGCAAGCTATGGCTGGCGCAGAGGTGATCGTCAATATCAGTGCCTCGCCGTTTCATATTGGCAAGAGCCGGTCTCGTGAGCAGATCCTGGCCACAAGGGCGAAAGAGAACGGCGTCATCGTGACCTATACGAACACAGTCGGCGGACAGGATGAATTGATTTTCGACGGCAACAGCGTGATCGTGGATCAGAACGGTGCAGTCGTTGCTCGTGCCAAGGCGTTCGAAGAAGATCTGCTCGTGGCGGATCTCGATGTAGAAGGCAAGACGCAGGGTCGCCTGCTTCCTGGGCGGGGCAAGAGGCTCAGCAAACGTCTGTCCGAGTCAATCGAGCGTGTCAGGGTCAAGGCCGGTGCTCCGATCAAATCGCGCATGCGGGCTATTCCCCATGTGGAGCCGGCCCTCAACGAGCTGGAGGAGGTGTATCAGGGGCTGGTGCTGGGCGTAAGAGATTACGTCCACAAGAATGGGTTTAAAAAGGTCGTCATCGGATTAAGTGGAGGCATCGATTCCGCGCTGACCGCCGCAATCGCGACTGATGCGCTCGGCGCCGAGAACGTGATGGGCATCTTCATGCCCTCGCCCTACACATCACAGGATAGCGTGGAAGACGTTGCCGAATTGTCCCGTCGATTGTCGATTGAGTGCCGGACCATCGCGATTACATCCCTGTTGGACATCTACATCCGTTCGCTCGCACCGGCGTTCGAAGGAAGGCCCGCGGGTACGACGGAGGAGAATCTCCAGGCTAGGATTCGAGGCAATATCCTCATGGCCGTTTCGAACAAGTTCGGCCATCTGGTGCTGACGACTGGAAACAAGAGCGAGATGAGCGTGGGCTATGCTACGCTGTATGGCGACATGGCCGGGGGATTTGCAGTGATCAAGGATGTGCCAAAAACCATGGTATATGACTTGGCCGCCCTACGGAACCGGCAAGGCGCCATGCCGGCGATTCCTAAACGCATTATCGACCGTCCGCCGACTGCCGAACTAAAACCAAATCAGAAAGACGAAGACAGTCTGCCTCCCTATCCAGTCCTGGATCCCATCTTGAAAGCCTACGTCGAAGAAGATCGGTCGATTGAGGACATCATTGCCCTCGGGTTTGACCGCGGCACAGTTGTCCAGGTAGTGAATCTGGTTGATCGGAGCGAATATAAACGACGACAGGCCCCAGTGGGTATCAAGATTACCCATCGTGGTCTCGGAAAGGATCGGCGAATGCCGATCACGAACGGCTACCGCAGCTCTTAGTCCTGTTCATGGCCGATCACTAAGACCTTCCCTTCGGCCATTTCCTAGAATTATCCGTTGCAGAGAGCATGCTTTTCGGCGTTGTGCCGAACGTGGGGATTACGCTATGATGGGGCCCCGCTCATTGTCGGAGTCCAGTATCGGTAATCTTGTACGCGAGTCGTGTTTCATGCATGCGAGCTACTTGTGTGGGGGAAGGTGTTTTCGCAAACAAATTCACTGGTTACGTTCACATTAGGTCGTTGGGATCTGCCGACTGACCAATCAAGCTAAGGAGCGAAAACGATGAAGCTGGTGGAAGCGGTCGTCAAGCCGTTCAAGCTTGAGGAAGTAAAAGATGCCTTATTGGAAATAGGCGTGCAGGGCATGACGGTGTCGGACGTGAAAGGGTTTGGGCGGCAGAAGGGACACAAGGAAACGTATCGGGGGCAGGAATATACCATCGAATTTGTGCCGAAAGTCAAAATCGAAGTGGCGGTGGCCGACGCAGCAGTGCCTCGCGTAGTTGAGGCGATCATACGGGCGGCCAAGACAGGCAGCATTGGGGACGGGAAAATATTTATTCGCGATCTCACCGATGCCGTGCGGATTAGGACGGGGGAAACGGGAGACGCAGCGTTGTGATCGCGGGTTTAAGATGAACGTGGGCGCACTTGTTAGACCGGCAGATCATGGTGAAGGATCTCTGTAAAGGAGGAGCGGATGAACGTGCGTGAGGTAATGGAGTTCGCCAAGAAACACAAAGTTCAAATGGTGGACCTGAAATTCGTCGATTTGCCGGGCGTGTGGCAGCATATGACCATCCCTGTCAGCGAACTGTCCGAAGATCTGTTCAAAGACGGTTCAGGCCTTGATGGGTCGTCCATTCGCGGGTGGAAGGCCATTAACAACAGTGATTTGTTGATGGTGCCGGATCCGGCGACCGCCTGTCTGGACCCATTTACGGCCGTGCCGACACTCAGCTTGATTGGCAATGTCGTAGATCCCATCTCCCGCGAGAACTATGAGCGGGACCCTCGATTTATCGCGCAGAAGGCCGAGAAGTATCTGCACAATACCAAGATCGGCGACACCTCCTTCTGGGGACCGGAGGCGGAATTTTTCATCTTCGACCATGCCCGCTACGATCAAACCAGCCATAGCGGCTACTACTTCCTCGACTCGGAGGAAGGCGCGTGGAACATGGGGCAGGAGGGATTCAACCTGGGTGGAAAGATCCGCCATAAACTGGGGTACTTTCCAGTGGCACCCGCTGACACTCAGCAGGACATCCGTAGTGAAATGGTGCTCGAGATGGAGAAGGCGGGCATTGCAGTCGAAAAACATCATCATGAGACGGCGACGGCCGGCCAGGCCGAGATCGATATCCGATTTGATACCCTGGTTAAGACGGCGGACAAGATGATGATGTACAAGTACATCGTCAAGAACGTCGCCCGTCGCCATGGCAAGTCTGTGACGTTTATGCCCAAGCCGCTCTTTGGCGACGCGGGGTCCGGGATGCATACGCACCAGAGCATCTGGAAAGATGGGAAACCGTTGTTCGCTGGAAAGGATTATGCCGGGGTGTCGCAGATGTGCTTGTATTACATTGGGGGCATTCTGAAGCATGCTCCTGCACTGGCGGCGTTCACCAACCCGACGACGAATTCGTATAAACGCATCACGCCGGGGTTCGAAGCGCCGGTCTTATTAGCCTATTCCAGCCGGAACCGGTCAGCAGGGATTCGTATTCCAATGTATTCACCGAGCCCCAAAGCCAAGCGGATCGAAGTACGGTTTCCCGATCCCGCGTGCAATCCCTATTTGGCGTTTGCCGCAATGCTTATGGCCGGACTGGATGGTATCCAAAACAAGATCAATCCGGGCGAGCCGGCCGAAAAAGATCTGTATGATCTTGATCCAAAGGAAGCCGCCAACATTCCAACTATGCCCGGCAGTCTCAACGACGCGATCGATCATCTGGAACAAGACCATCAGTTCCTGCTGAAAGGGGAAGTGTTTACGCAGGATCTCATCGACGCCTGGATCGACTACAAACGGAACAAGGAAATCGATCCGATGCGTCTCCGTCCGCATCCCTACGAGTTCTTTCTGTACTACGACGTATAAGGTACGGATAGATGGCCTGTCGGGGGGCGATATTCCCTGGTGTCAGGGTTTTCGGTAGGCTGCTTCCCCAGGCCCTGTTCGTGGGGCTGCCCCGGACCGGTTGCCAGCTGCCGGTCTCAATGTATCCGCTGGAAGATTTTTCAGTGGCCATCTGCCGGGAAGTTTCAATCACAGCCAACATGCGAAATCGTGTTCGTGTGCAGTCAGTCGAATCGCTTGTGGGTCTTGGCTGACAAGAAGCGCGGCATCGGCGACTCTCCCATCCACTTGGTGTCAGTCAACTGTCACAGGGTGACGCACATTTCTTCCCAGCGATTCGTATCAGGATCGAAGTATACCGTCTGTGTAGCAGGGAACTGGTGGGGCTTCTCCAGCACAACCCACCAGGCATAAGTAAGCGGATGACTCAGCCGTACGATCACGATGAGAACGATCCGGATCACGTCTGCACCTCTCGGCTGACAATTGGGTGAACGGTTCGAATCTCGCGTGTGGTCGTGCGTGTGTCTTTCTTACGGAACTCAGGGATCAGCTTCAAGCGCATCCACAGTCTGGGAGAATTGCCATGGCGAAACGAGTGTGCACCAGCTTGACGCGGAGCGACATTCTCGACCGCAATGTCAAACGGGTCACCCCGCAGTTGATCAAATTCCAATAGCATCTGCTTTGTTCTTCTGTCTGTGGCGAATCTCCTCCTTGCACTCGAAGATCGAATCTTGTGTGACACGCCGCTGAATCAACTCGCCAGGTTGATCTGACCCCAGCGCGTACGAATGAGTCCGCTCCGGCCTGGTTTCCCTTCTGCTTCGCCATTTCGTGTCTTGTCAAGTTATTGAAATATCGAGCTTGTGACGAAATTTGTCAGGGCCCCGTTCTTGCTCGTACAGGACCCGGCAATCGTACCATCTGTATGACTTGAGAATGGAGGATCTGAGATGCACTCACGAATGGCTGCTGGCGCATGCTATGAGCGTGGGCTTGTGATGAAGCAAATGCGTATGTTTCGACCAGCGATCGAGAACTTTCAAAAAGCCGTGCAGGACCCATCGTATACCGGAAAAGCGCATGTACAGATTGCCCTCTGCCTCAAGGCAGAGGGGCAGCTTGAAGAGGCCGTCACGGCATTCCGCCAAGCTGCCACTGATCCTGCCTTATCGCCGGACGAACGACGGCACATTTTCTATCATTTGGGTCGGACGCTGGAATCGTTAGGCCGGTTTGCGGATAGTCTGGAGGCGTACGGTCGGGTGAGACAAGAGGATCCTGGGTTTCAGGATGTGACACGGAGGATCAAACACTTGAGTTCGGGCAAGCGTGGCCCGGTTCCCCAGTCTTTAGGCTCGTGGCAGGCCTGGATGGCCACGACGCTAAAACCTCAGATGGCGGCCTTCTTGGAACAGACGGGACAATGGTGGAATGGACAAACAGAAAGCGCAAAGACCGATCGGATAAGACAGATTGATCGCGCGACCGTCCGTGGTTCGATAAAGGGCTGTGCTAAGCCAGGGGGCCTTGCGAACGGTCGGGTTCCCCCAGCGCCTAAAAAACAGACGGTCGAGTCCCGTCGACATGTTCGCGTGCCGGTTCGGTTGGATAGCTACTTTACAGTGAAAGGCCGAACAGTGGGAGGTAAGGGAGAACTGCTCGACTTGTCTCCGTGGGGGTGCCGTGTGGCGAGCAGTATGGCGTTTCCCGTCGGCGCGGATTTGCAATGTTGCATTTACCCTCACAATTCCGCCCCAGCTTTCGTCATCGAAGGAGCGACGGTGCGATGGATCGGCCCCAAGGAATTCGGGGTATCCTTTACCAGTGTACGTCCGATCATACAGCAGCAGATCGCGCGACTATGCCAGGCCCAAGCAGCCTGACTAGGCTGTTTGTCTGCCGTCCCAGAAAGCCAGGATGGTCCACTCTTCGCAGCCGAAGGCGTTTGTAGCGCATTAGGCTCACATCGGGGCGATCGTCAGTTGAAGAAGAAAACCCTCCGTTTGCTCCTCCCGATCGGCTACACTACGTGCTACCGACCATGCCGCCAATCCTGCTGCTCAGTTGCGAGTCCTTGGGGAAAAGTTATGGTGTGAAACCATTGTTTACCGACCTATCGCTCGGACTCTGTGAGGGTGATCATGTCGGGCTCATCGGCCCCAACGGCTCCGGGAAGTCCACATTGCTCAAGATTCTGGCGGGCCTCTACGAACCGGACAGTGGGACGAGGTCCGTTCGAAGGCAGATCCGTATCGGGTATGTGCCGCAAGAGCCTGTGTTTGACCAGCGGCACTCCGTCGAAGAGGCGCTGGCCCAAGTCCTCCTGGACGAGGGGTTAGACCCGCATGAGCAGGGTGGGCAAATCGCGAAAGCACTCAGCCTCGGAGCCTTTGTCCGAGCCGAGCAGGCAGTTGCGACCCTATCGGGCGGCTGGAAAAAACGGCTGGCGATCGCACGGTCGCTGATGTTGGAACCGGATGTCCTGCTTCTGGACGAGCCGACCAACCATCTCGATCTCGAAGGCATCCTCTGGCTCGAAGGTGTGCTGAAAGCCGAACCTCACGCCTTCATCGTGATCAGCCACGACCGGCGATTCTTGGAGTCGGTTACCACGCAGATCTGGGAATTGAACCGCCAATACGCCAACGGTGTCTTCCAAGCGAACGGTCGGTACAGCCTGTTCCTCGAACAGCGCGATGCCATGTGGAAGGCGCAGGCCGACTATCAGGCCTCACTCTCCAATCGGGTACGGCGGGAGGTCGAGTGGCTTCGGCGTGGCCCCAAAGCCAGAACGACCAAAGCCAAGGCGAGGATCGATTCGGCAGGGAGGCTCATCGACGAGCTGCATGACATCGAGTCCAGACAGCAGACCTTGTCGGCGGGCATCGACTTCACAGCCTCAGGAAGAAAATCCAAACAGCTGTTAGTCGCGAGCGGCATGGGGAAATCACTCGGCGGCAAACCGATCGTAGCCGATCTCGATTTCATGATAGGGCCTGGCGAACGGATTGGTCTACTCGGGTCGAATGGCAGCGGGAAATCCACACTCCTGAAACTTTTGGCAGGGACGTTGGAACTGGATTGCGGCACGCTGACCAGAGCTGACGGGCTGCGGGTGGTGGCTTTTGAGCAGCATCGGGAATCGTTGGACCAGCACACCTCGTTGCGGCGGGCTTTCGCCCCGGCTGGCGGAGACGCCGTCGTCTATCAGGACCGCTCCGTCCATCTCGTCTCGTGGGCCAAGCGATTTCTCTTCAAACCCGAGCAACTGGATTTGCCGGTTTCGCGCCTCTCCGGGGGCGAGCAGGCTCGGCTGTTGATTGCGCAGCTCATGCTTCAGCCGGCGGATCTCTTGCTCCTGGACGAGCCGACCAACGATCTGGATATTCCGACTCTCGATGTGCTGGAAGAGAGCCTGTTGGAATTTTCCGGGGCGCTCGTGCTCGTCACGCACGACCGTTGGCTCTTGGACCGTATCTCAACCAAACTCCTGGTGCTGGACGGTACAGGCCATGCCGAGTGGTTTGCCGACTATGCTCAATGGGAGGCCACGCAGGAGCGAAAGGCGGAGGAAGCCAGACGACCGCAGGCTGCAAAGGAGAATCCCATGCTGACGGGGTCGTCCAAACGAAAAGGCCTGTCGTACAAAGAGCAGAAGGAATGGGATCAGATCGAAACCACCATTCTCATCGCTGAAGAACGAGTCGCCGCCTGCCAAGCTGCGGCAAACGATCCCGCCATTGCCTCGTCCGCCGCTGATCTGCAAGAGCGGTATGCGGGACTCCATGCCGCCCAGATCGAGGTCGAACGACTCTATGCTCGTTGGGCCGAGCTGGAGGAAAAGCGCACTCAAGCGATCAGCCGCATACAGTAACGACCATCAACAATAGACTGGCAACCTCTTCTCGCCTGCTACGTGTGATCGACCCAAGTGCGGCCGGTTCTCATTCGACAGCGGCCAGACTACAGTATTACCCGTTGGTGGCCGATAGAGACAGTGGACGACTGGCTCACACAAGTACCATCTGGGAGGGTGATCCCCCATGCCATCGGCGCACGAATTGGTTCAGTCCTGCACCACTATTTTCACACTGCCGGATCTGTACTTCCGAGTGCGAGACGTGGTGGACGATCCCAAGTCAACCGCAGACGATCTCGCCAACGCGATCAAGCTGGATCCCGCGATCTCGGCCCGACTCCTCCGCATCGTCAACAGTCCGCTCTATGGGTTTTCCAAGCAGGTCGACACAATCACGCGTGCGGTAAACATTCTCGGTATGCTGGCGGTCAACGATCTTGTCACGGCGACCACCATCGGCCGGACTTTTTCTGGCATGACGATGCAGCTCATGGACATGCCCATGTTCTGGAGAAAAAGCGTGCTCTGCGCGGTGTTGGCTGCAAAGATCGGCAAATCGTGCGGCATTGAGGATAGCGAGCGCTTCTTTATTGAAGGGCTGCTGCGTGATATCGGCCATTTAGTGCTCTATCAGACCGTCCCGCAAAGAGCTCAGTCTGCGCTGGTCGAAGCGGGGTACCTTGGGGCCGTGCTCGCGGAGGTGGAACAGTCCAACATTGGATGCGACTTCGCCGAAGTAGGTGCCGAACTGATCCAATCTTGGGGGATGCCTGCCCAGATCGAACAGGCGGTCCGGTACCAACTACGCCCCAGCGAAGCCGGTGAATATGCACTGCATGCGTCCATCGTGCATTTGGCCGGCGCTGTCGCGGATCACGAGGAACTGGATCCGAATCGGCGGCAAGCGATGGTACCGTTCGCTACCCATGCCGTTACGACGACACAATTTGTCCAGGCCAATCTTCCGGTTGTACTTGCTGAGGCGCGCGCCCAGCTGCATGACACCCTGACACTGATCTATCCCCACGCGATGGCAGCATAGCCGTTGAAGACATCGTCTGAGGCAGAAGCACCTGTGAGACTCTCTGGGCGCGACCTTGTTGTCGCCGTCGGTGAGGTGAGGTGGCTTGTCGAGTCCGTGCGCTGCTCGTCTTCGGGAGCATAGGCGGACAGTCATGTGCTAGCAAGAGACTCCTGCTGTTCGGGAGGGAATACCTAGAGAATGCCGGCCAGTCGATT
>FKKE01001196.1_pt2 | contig 14023 bp, 10 predicted proteins | sample 1106331 | NCBI WGS metagenome assembly FKKE01 (sample SAMEA3931202, study PRJEB13176) | freshwater metagenome | biome: Drinking water system; feature: drinking water; material: freshwater | place: China | collected 2013-02-06 | reverse complement strand
CCGATACCGTCCTTTCGTGGCGCGGATCGAATACGTGGGCCATGCGTTACGGTCTTTGGTTCGGCACGCTTTGAGGAAAATCACCGTTACTACGAGCTTTCGCGCGCGGTGGGACGAGGAATAGCAAAGCTTGGGCTCACCGTCATGACTGGTGGGGGACCCGGCGTGATGGAAGCTGCAAATCGTGGAGCGAAGGAAGTGGGTGGACGGTCCGTAGGTTGTAACATTCGACTCTCTCATGAACAAAAACCGAATCCACATCTTGATCAGTGGATTACGTTTAAATATTTCTTCGTTCGAAAAGTCATACTCCTTAAATACTCCTATGCCTTTGTTGTCATGCCCGGGGGATTTGGAACCCTTGATGAAGTTTTTGAAACACTGACTCTCATACAAACAGGGAAGATTCGTGACTTTCCGGTGATCATGATGGGCCTAGACTACTGGGAGCCGTTTAGGGCGCTTCTTGAAATTCGTCTTTTGGGAGAAGGAACCATAGATCGACGCGACCTCACTTGGCTTCATTTTACTGATTCTCCCGAGGAAGCGATGCGCTGCATTGCAGCGTGCGGGAGCACAAAATTCGGTTTGAAGTTTAATAATTCTTCGGAGGCATGTGCCCTTTGCTCAGAGGCGATGAAGGATCGGTGATAAGATAGGTAGTTAAACATTACGGAAAGGAGGAGATATGAGGAAAATTCTTGTTCTTGCTTGCTTATTGATTGTATCAGCGTGCAGCACTGGCCGTGCTCGCGGTGTGGTGGCGATGAGGATTGACGATGAAACGGCTCATGTATGTGTTGGAAAGACGGAAATGAAGACAGGTGACCGCGTCGAGCTTTACCGAAGTGACTGCTCACCAAGTACTCGAACCGGAAAGCCGGGAACAACAAAGCTTGGTGCTTGTACGCTAAATCGTATTGCCGATGGAGAGATTACTTCGACGCTAAACGACCACTATGCGGTGGTGAAGCTTTCTCGACCATCAGTGTACAGAGAGGGAGATATTGTCGAAAAGGTGCTTCGGTAAAAATGTCTTACTAACTGAAATAGATGGAGGAAATTATGAAAAACATTGGTGTTGCCATTTTGCTGCTTTCGCTTTCTGCTTGTGCCGCAACGCATCGTGGCTCGGTTGCGATGAAGGTATCGGACACGGAAGCGCATGTTTGTTTGGGACCAGATGAGGTCAAAGTGGGAGACACGGTAGCGGCGTATCGAAACGACTGTAACCGTGTAAGCCAATCCAAGACCCAAGCTCGTGTTCCACAAACGTGTGAGAAAAAGTTTCTTGGGAACGGAATGATTACCCAGCTCCTAAACGAACACTATTCTCTTGCACAGTTCCCAGCAAGCATCGGGTTTAAGGAAGGTGACGTCGTTGAGCGCATCGGTGGGTAACGTTGTGGTAGGCTAAGAGAGCAGAGAGAGAATAACTCTCTCTGCTTTTAGAGGTGAGATACTGATGGGGAAATTCAAAGCACGTTGGCGTTTAGGTTTAGGCCTTATGTTGTTGATACTTCTTATCGGCGAAGAGCAAGTGTTTGCTCAAAGTGAACTGAGTGAGCTTCAAAAGAAGTTATCAGCCCAAGATGCTGTCATTCTCGAACTAAAAGCAAAGCTTGAGGAAGTAACACAGGGTCAACAAGAGACAAAAGCAAAACTTGAAGAACTCAGTCGCTCACAAGTAACAAAGAGTGACGTTTTTAGCACTGTTGACCGTTGGGACCAGCAAGTTGGGTCAAAGTTTTTCGTCACCGGCTATAGCTCCGCAACGTATAACGATCGACGGGGTGAAAACGGTAGCTTCGATGCAAGTCTCAATCCGGCGTTTCACTTTCGGCTCTACGATAAGCTCCACGTTAACTCAGAGATTGAAGTTACCCTGAAGGAAGATGAAGGAACAGAGGTCGAGCTTGAGTTTGCCGAGGCCGATTTTTTTGCGCACGACAACGTCATTCTCAGTGCGGGGAAAATGCTTCTTCCGTTTAACGTGTTTAGTGAGCGGCTTCATCCTGGCTGGATTAATAAACTTCCTTCGCTTCCACCGATTTATGGAACTCATGGGGGAAATGCCGTAAGTCCTGGCATCGTTCCCGTCCTTACCGATTTAGGTGTGCAGGCTAGGGGCGGTTTCGAGCTTGGTGAAGAGAGCATGGCAAACTACGCCATCTTTCTTGTAAACGGCCCTCGTGCGGTGGAGGAGGAAGAAGGTTCTATGGACGGTGGCAGTGAGGAAGGTTCTTCCGAAACGCCAGAGCATGACGAACAAGATCGTTTAAGTCTTGAATTCGGAGAGAGTTCTCGGGACAATAACTCAAACAAAGTGCTCGGCGGAAGACTTGGCCTCATTCCGATAAGCGGTGTTGAATTAGGTTGGTCTGGTTTTGGAGGGAAGTATGATGACGAAAACAAGTTTTTCGTCTGGGGGTCCGATGCTGAATGGCGCTACAAGGGACTAGAGCTTCGCGGAGAGTACATAAATCTCTCTGCTGACCTGAGTGCTGAGAAGGAAATTACACAAGATGGATTTTATGCTCAGGCTAGTTTCCGGCCGGGGAGAACTTCCTGGACGAGCGGGTGGCCGAAGCTTGTAAGCGATTGTGAACTCATTGGACGGTTTGGTTCTGCCGAGACAAGTGAAGGCGAAATTGATCAGACCGCGCTTGGACTCATATACTGGGTTGCGGAATCAGCACCGCTTAAATTCTCGTATGAATTTAACGACGGAGATGGTGGTCTCGGTGATGACCGCTTCGTCAGTGAATTTGCGTATGGATTTTAGAGGAGAGGATATGAGACAGATTGCGCTCGTTACACTTTTTCTCATTACCGCGTGGACTCCAGGAAATTTGTCCGCTGAGGAACTGAAGGGAGCTCTTGTTTATGAGCAGCACTGCGGAAGATGCCATAACTACCGTGCACCCGATGAGCGAAGTGATCGGGAATGGAGCATTATTGTCGCTCATATGCGAGCCGTAGGTATGATGACCGGGAGACAGACTGAAGCTGTACTTCAGTTTCTTCAAGAAAGTAATAACCCCCCACTTGAAGTTTCCGTGCAAGAGGCAAAAGGAGAGAGACCATCTCCTGAGGCTGGAAAGACTCTTTTTGAGAAAAGTGGTTGCGTGGCTTGTCATGCGCTTCACGGAACAGGTGGTAGCGTCGGTCCAGCGCTCGATAATTTGTTTAAAAACCGTTCGATCGATTACGTAAAGGGGCAGATTATAAACCCCAAAACGAACAATCCAACCTCAATCATGCCGTCCTACCCTTTCTCAGAGGGTCAGGTGCAGAGCGTGATTGAGTACTTACGAACACTGAGGGAGTAACGGGCATTGAAGAGTAAGATATTTCTCACCGCTTTATTACTTTCGTTTCTGATGCGAGTGCCACTTGCTTATTCCGAAGACGCTCCACATCGACCAGTCGATACCGTAACTCTCGGGGAGGTGCTTGAGATTGCAAAGCGAGCGAATCCGGAAATTATGGCGGCACGTGAAAAATGGCGTGCTTCTCAAGCTCGAATTACTCAAGAAGGGCTTCCTGAGAAACCTAGGATTGATATCGAGCGGATGTACGGGCCGCAGAGTTTTAAGGTTTTTTCTGATGCAGAAGAGAAAAATCTGGCGATCACGCAGGAGTTTCCTTTTCCAACGGTGTTTTCTCTTAGGAGTAGAGTAGCAGAGTCAGAAGCAAACATGATGGAAGCGGCGCTCGATGCAAAGGAGCTTGATGTTCTTTCACGAGTAAAACTTTCCTACGCGATGTTGTTTCTGAGCAGACATACCATCCACATCTTTGAAGAGAACGCGGATCTTATGCGACGTTTTTCAAAAGTGACTGAGTCCAAGTACGCAGCGGGTAAAGCTTCTCAAGGAGATGTGCTCAAGGCTCAGGTGGAATTATCCAAAATGCTAAATGTCTTGGTGACCCTGCACCAGGAGGAAGAGACACACAAGGCAATGCTTAATACCTTACTCAATCGTTCACCAGAATCAGTTCTTGGAACACCTGAAGACCCTCATCCCGAGCCCTTAACGCTAAGCCTTAAGGAATTAGAAAGTTTAGCTTTAGAAAAGAGACCCGATCTCAAAGAAGCTGACTATTCACTAAAGAAAGGCGAAGCCGCGCTGAAGCTTAGCAAAGCTCAATATCTCCCCGACATCATGCTTCAATTTCGGCAGCGCGATATGGAAGCGGAACGGGATAGCCAGGATTTTATAGTCGGGTTTACCGTGCCGCTCTGGTTTGAAAAGCAGCGAGCGGGGGTGAGAGAAGCTAAGGCAAACCTAAAGATGGCTGAAGCCGAATATCACGTGATGAAAAACATGACGCTGTTTGATGTAAAAAATCTTTACGTGAAAGTCCAAACTGCTTTTCGCCTAATCGAGCTTTATCGGACAAGTGTGATTCCTCAAGCTGAACAAGCCCTGCAAGTAACTGATTCGGGATATCAAGCGGACAAACTTGGCTTTTTGGATCTCTTGGATGCCGTGCGCTCACTGCTTAATTTTAGAATGGAGTATTACCAGTACATTGCAGACTATGAGCAGTATATTGCTGAGCTTGAACGTTCAATCGGGGTGAGCTTAAGAGGTGAGAATAAATGAGACAAAGCGCTATTCGTTTTCATACAGCAGTGTTGGTTTTATTCGGGACACTTCTTTGTTTTTCTGCTTGCAAGGAGTGGCGAGAGAAACTTGGCGGTAAATCTGAGATGTCTCAGGAAGCGCGTGCTCAATATCATTGTCCGATGCACCCAACGTACATCTCAGACAAGCGAGGAGATTGTCCGATTTGTGGAATGGCGTTAGTGGAAACCGACGTGTTACAGGAAAAGCCCCAAGCAGCAAGCGAGGGAAAAACTTCGGATCGCAAACTTCTTTTCTACCGTCATCCGATGCAACCGGGAGTAACCTCTCCCGTTCCAAAGAAAGATGAGATGGGAATGGATTACGTTCCGGTCTATGAAGAAGATGTATCAGTCTCAACAGTCAGCGATCGGGCTTCGGTAAGTCTTCCGCGTGAAAAGCAACAGTTAATTGGTGTTCGGACAACGCCGGTGACGACTCGTGAGCTTAAGTTGACCGTAAGAGCAAGTGGGCGCGTAGCTTACGATCCAGACCTCTATAACGCCATTGCTGAATATAAAGAGGCATTGAAGTCAAAGGAACGAATTAAAGAGAGTCCGTGGCCAGATGTACATGAGAGATCAGAGGCGCTTATCAGGTCTTCAGCGCTGAGGTTAAGGCAGCTTGGTCTTTCCGAAGATCAGATTAAGACGCTCGGTAAGAATTTTGAAAACCCAATCAATCTCCTTTTCGGACAGGCTGGTGGCTCGGTTTGGATTTACGCTCAGATCTATGAATACGAGATTGGGTTGGTGAAAGTTGGGCAAACCATTGAGGTAACTTCATCCGCATTCCCCGGAAAACACTTTGAGGGGGAGATTGTTGCCGTCGATTCCGTGCTCAGTGCTGAGACGAGGACGATTCGTGCTCGAGCATTGATACCTAATCCAAGCGGACTCTTAAAACCGGAGATGTTCGTGAACACGCTGATTCGTGTGAACCTCGGCACAAAACTGGCAATTCCTGAGGAAGCAGTGATCGACACCGGAACGCGTCAACTCGCATTTGTTGTGAAAGACGGCGGGACGTTCGAGCCGCGAGAAGTTCAGATTGGGCAAGAAGCCGACGGCTATTTTGAAGTCCTCTCGGGGCTAAGTGAGAACGAACAGGTAGTGACATCGGCAAATTTTCTGATTGATTCGGAATCGAAGCTCAAAGCTGCCATTGGCCAAGCTACGAGCGGACATCAACACCAGTGAGGTATCAGTGCTGATTGAAAAAGTCATAGAGTTTTCTGCCAGAAACAAATATCTCGTCATCCTTTTTACTTTCGTGGCAATGGCTGGAGCTTATTATTCGCTGAAGCACGTTCCTCTCGATGCGATACCAGATCTTTCAGATACACAAGTAATTATTTATTCGAGATGGGATCGAAGCCCAGATATTATTGAAGATCAGGTTACCTATCCAATCGTAGCTGCGATGTTGGGCGCGCCTCAAGTAAAGGCCATTCGGGGATATTCAGATTTTGGATTTTCATACGTTTATATCATTTTCCATGATGGAACCGACCTCTACTGGGCAAGGAGCCGCACGGTTGAGTACCTTTCAAAAATCCTTCCGCGCCTTCCAGAAGGCGTAAAAACAGAACTTGGTCCAGATGCGACTGGAGTAGGGTGGGTGTTTCAGTACGCCTTGGTTGATAAGAGTGGCCAGAACGATCTCGCCCAGTTACGGAGTTTTCAAGATTGGTACCTTCGCTACTGGCTCCAATCCGTTCCGGGAGTCGCAGAGGTTGCCTCAATTGGTGGGTTTCAAAAACAGTATCAGGTGAACCTAAACCCAAATGCGCTCGTTTCTTACAACATTCCTTTGATGACAGTGGTGGAGGCTATTCGTGATGGAAACAATGATGTTGGTGGCCGATTAGTAGAATTTGGCGGCGCTGAGTACATGATTCGCGGTCGCGGATATATAAAAAACATTCGGGATATTGAGAATATCGTTGTGGGGCGAGACAAGAACGGGACACCAATTCTAATTAAAAACCTTGGTCGTGTTGTAATTGGGCCCGAAATTCGCCGCGGTGTTGCTGATCTCGACGGGGAAGGGGATACCGTTGGCGGCATTGTCGTGATGCGCTTTGGTGAAAATGCGTTAAACGTTATCAATCGGGTCAAGGCAAAAATTGAAGAGATAAAACCTTCTCTTCCAAAAGGAGTGGAGATCGTTCCCGTATACGACCGCTCTGAGTTGATTCTGCGAGCGATCGACACGCTCAAGGAAGAACTTAAAGTGGAGATGGTTATTGTAAGCCTCGTCATCCTCTTTTTTTTGTGGCACATCCCATCTTCGCTCATTGCGATAATGACGATTCCGGTATCGGTGCTCTTGGCCTTTGTTCCGATGTATTTCATGGGAGTAAGCACCAATATCATGTCGATTGCAGGCATTGCGATTTCAATTGGTGTGTTAGTAGACGGTGCGATTATCGAAGTCGAAAACGCCTATAAACGTCTTGAACAGTGGATTGAAGGGGGACGAAAAGGAGATTTTCATGAAATCCGTCTTCAAGCGCTTAAAGAAGTAGGACCATCCGTATTCTTCTCTCTCCTCGTGATTGCAGTTGCCTTCATGCCTGTCTTTACACTTATTGATCAAGAGGGAAGACTTTTTAAACCACTGGCTTACACAAAGAACCTCTCCATGGCTATCGCCGCGATCTTGGCAATTACCCTTAATCCGGCAATGAGGATGATGTTCACCCGCATGGATTATGTCCAATTTAAACCACGCTGGTTAGCAAGCATCTACAATGCCGTTACCGTTGGGCGGTATTATAGCGAGGAGCGACATCCAGTGAGTAAAGTGCTCTTTCGTATCTATGAGCCAGCATGTCATTTCGTTCTTAACCACCCGCGAAAGACAATCGTTGGAGCGGTGCTGCTCATTTTTACAACCATTCCAGTATACCTTCGTTTAGGTTCTGAATTCATGCCGCCACTCTACGAGGGAACGCTTCTTTACATGCCAACAACGTTACCGGGGATATCGGTTACCGAAGCTCAGAAACTGATGCAAACGATGGATCAGATCCTCAAAAGTTTTCCAGAGGTAGAGCGAGTGTTTGGCAAGTCTGGGCGCGCAGAAACTTCGACCGATCCGGCTCCCTTTTCGATGATGGAGACAACAGTGGTTCTAAAGCCAACGTCTGAATGGAGGAAGAAAGAACGCTGGTATGAGAAGTTTCCTGAATTTCTCAAGGCACCATTAAGGCATATCTGGTCGGACCGAATCAGTAAAGATGAACTTATCGAGGAGATGGATCGGGCACTTAAGTTCCCTGGTGTGAGTAATGCCTGGACTATGCCGATCAAGGCACGGATTGACATGCTTACAACCGGCGTTCGAACTCCGATTGGAATCAAGGTATTTGGGGCAGATCTCAGAGAGATTGAGAAAATCGGCACGCATCTGGAAATGATTTTAAAGGATATCCCCGGAACGAGAAGTATTTATGCCGAGAGAAGTGCTGGCGGCTATTTTCTAGATTTTGTTCTCAAGCGAGAGCAGCTTGCCCGTTATGGCCTGACCATCAAAGAAGCCGAGATGGTAATAATGTCGGCAATCGGCGGTGAGCCGATTACTACTACTATCGAAGGGCGAGAGCGTTACACCATTAATGTGCGCTACGCCCGAGAACTTCGCGATAATCTTCCTAAGCTCAGACGAGTATTAGTTCCCACGATGTCTGGCGCGCAAGTTCCCTTGGCGGAACTTGCCGATATTAACCTCCTTTCTGGACCTTCGATGATTCGAAATGAGAATGGGATGCTCTCAGGGTATGTCTATGTGGATCTTGCTGGGCGTGACGTGGGTGGTTACGTGGAAGAGGCAAAACGCATTGTCAGAGATAAGCTTAAGCTTACACCTGGATACGCGCTAGTCTGGAGTGGTCAATATGAAAATATGCTTCGAGTGAGAGAACGCCTGAAGGTAGTTGTTCCGATTACCATATTTCTCATCTTCGTTCTTCTTTATATGAATACGAAATCTGCGGTAAAGGCGGGAATTGTCATGCTCGCTGTTCCGTTCTCGGTCATTGGTGCGGTGTGGTACCTGTGGCTGCTTGAGTACAACGTCTCGATTGCTGTCTGGGTGGGAATGATTGCGCTAATGGGACTTGATGCCGAAACCGGAGTGTTTATGCTTCTTTTCTTAGATCTCGCTTATTACGATGCGGTGAAGAAGGGAAAAATGAGTACATTGGAGGATCTAAAGGAGGCAATCATTCACGGTGCTGTAAAGCGAATTCGTCCGAAGATGATGACAGTGTGTGCCGCAATGATGGGATTACTTCCGATCATGTGGTCGATGGGAACCGGTGCGGACATGATGAAACGAGTCGCGGCTCCAATGATTGGTGGTTTGGTGACAAGTTTCATTCTTGAGCTTCTCGTCTACCCTCCGGTCTACCTGATCTGGAAATGGCGATATGAGATGAAACACGGTACCATTGATGTATCGAAGTTAGCTGTCCCACATTTTGGAGGGCATGGAGCATAGCTAATGAGCAGTAAAGAGAAAAACATTGCCGCATGCTGTCATGACCAAACAGCGCATGAAGGAAGCGTTCCGGAAGCAAAGAAGGCAGCTTCGCCTCAACACGGTATAATCTATACCTGTCCGATGCATCCCGAGATTAGACAGGATCGTCCCGGTTCCTGTCCAAAGTGTGGGATGGCCCTCGAACCACAAGGAGGAATCGGTCAGGATGGCGAGAATCAAGAACTGCGTGACATGGAGCGGCGTTTCTGGGGGAGCGTGATTCTAACCGGTCCTCTTTTTCTCTACGCTATGGATGACCTTATTCCCGGGATGCCGCTTCACCACTTGTTGCCAGCCTGGCTCGCCCCATGGCTTCAGTTTGTTCTGGCAACACCAGTCGTTCTCTGGGGCGCTTGGCCATTCTTCGAACTAGGATGGAAATCGGTCGTAACGCGAAATCTCAATATGTTTACCTTGATTAGTCTTGGGGTTTTTGTTGCCTATGGCTACAGCGTTATAGCGGTATTTTTTCCGGACCTATTCCCCTCAGCCTTTCGCGGAGAGGGTGGCATGGTTCCTTTGTATTTTGAAGCAGCAGCCGTAATTACCACACTTGTTCTTCTAGGACAGGTGCTGGAGCTTAAGGCTCGCGCCCAAACAAGTGGTGCGATTCGAGCGCTCCTTGAACTTACGCCCCCAACAGCACTTCGGCTAAAGGCGGACGGTTCTGAGGAAAAAGTTGGGCTGGGCGATCTTAAAGTAGGGGATCGATTACGGGTCAAGCCAGGTGAAAAAGTTCCGGTTGACGGGGTTGTTGTTGAAGGGATGACGCATGTTGATGAGTCGATGATTACCGGTGAACCAATTCCTGCTGAGAAAAAGAAAGGCTCAAAAGTTACCGGGGGCACCGTAAATGGAAGTGGTAGCTTTATAATGGAAGCTACTCGTGTCGGAAACGACACCACTCTCTCCCAAATTGTGCATATGGTGAGCGAAGCCCAGCGCTCACGTGCTCCGATTCAACGCCTCGCAGATTCTGTTTCAGCTTATTTTGTGCCAGCGGTGATTGGGATAGCCATCCTTACCTTTATCGTATGGGCGAGTTTAGGGCCTGATCCTGCGTTTGCCTATGCGCTTGTGAACAGTGTTGCTGTCCTTATCATCGCCTGTCCTTGCGCGCTCGGCCTCGCTACTCCGATGTCCATTATGGTCGGCACTGGGCGAGGCGCACAATTAGGTGTGCTGTTAAAGGATGCCGAAGCGCTCGAAATGTTTGAAAAGGTGGACACTATTGTTGTCGACAAGACAGGAACGCTAACCGAGGGAAAACCTAAGCTTCTTTCCCTTGAGGCTTTTTCACCATTTCAGGAAGACGAGATTTTGACCCTTGCCGCGTCGCTTGAACGTGCAAGCGAGCATCCACTCGCTCAGGCTATCGTGTCAGGAGCCGAAGAAAAAGGAATCAGACTTAAGAACGTAACAGATTTCAAAACTCTGACTGGTAAAGGAGTGCGGGGTCTAATTGATGGCCGAGATGTTCTCATTGGGAACAAACAACTTCTCGCCGAAGGCAACATTGATGTGAGCGGATTTGTCAAACGCGCAGAGGCACTTCGCGCAGAGACACAAACGGTTATGTTTATGGGAGTAGACGGAAAGGCCGCAGGATTGCTTGGTGTTGCGGACCCAATTAAGAAATCTACCGAGGAAGCACTTCATCTTCTGCGAGAGGAAGGAATTACCATAGTAATGCTAACAGGCGACAGCCGCACTACGGCAGAGGCAATAGGAGCGAAACTCGGAATCGATGATATTCGTGCAGAGGTTCTCCCCGAGGAAAAAAACAGAATAGTAAGAGAGCTGCAACAGAAAGGTCACATTGTTGCCATGGCCGGTGATGGAATAAACGATGCTCCAGCACTTGCGCAGGCCAATATCGGGATTGCTATGGGCACCGGCACCGATATCGCGATGGAAAGTGCCGGTGTCACCTTAGTGAAGGGAGATCTTCGCGGCATTGCGCGGGCTAGAAAACTCAGTCGCAGCACAATGAGAAATATAAGACAGAATCTCTTCTTTGCTTTTGTGTACAACGTGCTTGGAGTTCCAGTGGCAGCGGGCGCATTCTACCCGTTCTTTGGCATTCTTCTCAATCCAATGATTGCCGCCGCTGCTATGAGTTTTAGTTCTGTGTCGGTGGTTGGGAATGCACTTCGTTTAAAGAAAGTGAGTTTATGAGTGCGATGAAAGGAGATTTGCCATGCATGAGATGAGTCCAACAGCATACGCTTACGGATTATGGACGACGGTGTTCTTTAATGTTCTCCTTGTAGTTTTTTTTACTGCAAGCTTCATTCGACCAAAGCAAAAATTTGAGTGGAAATCGATGGGAACATTTATTGGGTTTATCGCGGCGCTTTTTACCGAAATGTATGGATTTCCACTAACGATTTATCTCCTCACGAACTGGCTTGGAAACCGATATCCCGTTATCCACCCATTTTCACATTCTAACGGGCACTTGCTGCTTGTAGTGCTTGGATTATCACAGTCTGATGTTGCAATGACAGTTCTGCATCTTGTTACGAATGGCATCATTCTTTTTGGTTTTTATTTACTCTATAAAGGCTGGATATTAATTTACAATGCCGGGGAAAAGGAGCTCGTGACCGGAGGGGTCTATTCCTATATACGACATCCACAATACCTCGGGCTATTTTTCATTACAGGAGGCCTCCTCATCCAGTGGCCAACACTGATAACGGTCATTATGTGGCCTATTCTTATGTATGCCTATTACAGGCTCTCAATGAGTGAAGAAAAACTCTTGGAAGAAAAGTTTGGGGAGCAATTCTTCAAGTACAAACGAAGCGTTCCCGCCTTTATTCCCAGTTTAAAGAGGGAGCGCCTATGGCAGATTACTTAGACTACTTAATATCTCGTAGGAAATTCCTTTGGCATGCAGGATCTTTAGGCGCTTATGGAATGCTTTCTCCCCTTTTACCTGCATGGGCAAGTTCAAGTAGTGAGAGTCTTGGGGCGTTAAACAAAAGGAGCAGCCCAATTGATCTCACCATTGCTAGTTATCCATTTCAGGTAAACGACCGTATAGGTAATGCAATCGCTATTAACCGTTCTATTCCGGGTCCGCTCATACGCTTGAAAGAAGGTGAAGATGCTGTGATTCATGTCACAAATCGGCTTACCGAGTCGACATCGATTCATTGGCACGGCATTATTCTTCCACCTGAAATGGATGGAGTACCTGGGGTGAGCTTTCCAGGAATTAGACCGGGCGAGACTTTCACCTATCGCTTCCCCGTTAATCAAAGCGGAACCTACTGGTGCCATAGTCACTCTGGTGGTCAAGAGCTTCTTGGAGTGTATGCGCCACTCATAGTTGATCCCCGAGAGCCTGAACCTTTCCAATACGATCGGGACTATATCGTTGTCCTCTCCGACTGGAGCTTTGAGTCACCCATGGAGATCATAGGAAAGCTAAAGAACCTTGCAAGCTATTACAATTACGAAAAGCGCACGATCATAGACCTCATCGACGATATAAAAAAGCAAGGCTTCTCCGAGGCAGCAGGTGAGCGCCTCATGTGGGCGGAGATGAACATGGACCCCACAGACATTGCAGACGTTACAGGGGCTACCTATGCCTATCTTTTAAATGGACTTCCCTCATCAACCAACTGGACCGGTCTTTTTCGGCAAGGAGAGCGGGTGCGGCTTCGATTTATTGATGCTGCTGCAATGACTTTGTTTGACGTGAGAATTCCAGGAATCCAAATGACTCTCGTTCAAGCCGATGGTCAAAATGTTCAGCCTGTTGTGATTGATGAGTTTCGAATTGGCCCAGGAGAAACTTATGACGTGATTGTAGTGCCGGGAGATGAGGGTGCTTATACGGTCTTTGCAGAAGCGATGGATAGAAGCGGATGGGCACAAGGAACTCTTGCACTACGTGAGGGGATGACCGCTCCTATTCCTGAGCGACGCAAGCGACCTCTTCGTTCGATGGCTGATATGGGTATGGATATGAAGGGGATGGAGGCTCATGGAGGACATGGCACTCCCAAACCAGAGCATGAAAGTCATCCCAGTCCAACTGACACATCTAATAACAGCGACAACATGGCAAGTCACACTTCACAGGCCGACTCTGGCTTTACAATGAAAATGGGAGCTGACATTCCAGGAGCGACTCCTGTGAAGCACGGTCCTGATCACCACGGCGTAGGGAATGCCGCAGTGGCTGAATTCTCGAAAAGTCGGCTGCACGAGCCCGGTACAGGTCTTGGAGACTCCGGCAGAAGAGTGCTTGTATACACTAACCTAAAGGGTCTAACGCCTGGATACGACAAGCGACCACCTACACGAGAGATCGAACTCCATATGACCGGAAACATGGAGCGCTATATGTGGTCGTTTGATGGAAAGAAGTTTTCAGAAGCGAAAACTCCTATCCCCTTTAAATATGGAGAGCGCCTTCGGCTTACACTCGTAAATGACACCATGATGGAGCATCCAATGCACCTTCATGGGATGTGGATGGAACTGGAAAATGGTGCTGGAGATAATAAGCCGCGAAAGCACACCATTGTTATTAAGCCAGGAGAAAGGTTGTCGGTTACGATATCTGCTGACGCAGTAGGGAAGTGGGCCTTCCACTGTCATCTTCTTCTTCATATGGAGATGGGAATGTTTCGTGTGGTCGAAGTTTTGGATGAAAAAAATGGGGAGCCGACATGAAAGCAAGGGTGCTACTTGCACTATATGCGATATTGATAGTCCCTGGTCTGGTCTTACCCCAGCTTGCATTTGGTCAGACTTATAGCCCAAAGGAGGCTACTTCTTTACCGAGCGGATCGATAGCGTCTGGACAATCAAATCTC
>FKKE01001537.1_pt2 | contig 14041 bp, 18 predicted proteins | sample 1106331 | NCBI WGS metagenome assembly FKKE01 (sample SAMEA3931202, study PRJEB13176) | freshwater metagenome | biome: Drinking water system; feature: drinking water; material: freshwater | place: China | collected 2013-02-06 | reverse complement strand
CCATCTTGACAATTTGAGCGAGCAACGTGGCGCTGCCGATTTTCGTCGCGGTAAACGTAAACGAACCAGCGGTGTTAATCGTTCCGGCTGCAACGTGGTCGCCCGGACCTTTGGCGACTGGCATCGGCTCGCCAGTAAGCATGGCCTCATCGACGAACGATGTGCCCTCTACTATCTGTCCATCCACTGGAATTTTTCCTCCGGGGCGGACAAGAACAGTATCTCCCGTGACGACATCCTTGACATCGACCTCCTGCTCGACGCCGGAGCGAATTACGCTAGCCACCTTGGCTTGCAGGCCCAACAGCGCTTCGATTGCATTTCCGGTTTTGATGCGCGATCGCGCCTCCAGATATTTTCCGAGCGTGATGAATGCAATTAGCACGATCGTTACGTCATAGTAGCGGTGCTGAACCTCGATATAATCCTTGAGAAGCCCCTCGAAGGCGGAGACGGAGAAGCTGTACACGAACGCCGATACGGTTCCCAAACCGATCAGCGTATCCATGTTCGCAACGCCAAATCGCAAAAACCGATAGAGACCCTGCAAATAGGGCACTCCAACAACCACAAGCGCGTAGGTTGCAAAGACGGGAAGCGCGGCGCCGAAGAAGGTTTTCCAGTCAGCACCAGGCCCCGGCAACTTCTGGAATTCCGCAAGAATCTCCCAAACCATGACTGCCGCGCTGAACAGCGCGAGCGGGAGGACGGATAGCACCCTCAATTTCTGCGCTCGTAGCTCTTCTAACTTTTCTTCATTCCGTGTTGGCTCTGCCAATTTCGAGCCATCAGCCGCACTTTCCTGGGGAAGCAAAGTATAGCCAAGAGGGCCGACGGCTTTGGCTAGCGCCGACCAATCATCCTGCTCCTTCAGAAACTGAACGCTCGCCGTTTCCGCCGCATAACTGACAGCAGCATCAGCGACGTTCGGAAGTTTCTTCAACGTTCGCTCGACAATTGCAGCGCAGGAAGCACAGTGCATCCCTGCGACCTTGAATCTCTGATGAACAGTCATTGCGCGCCTTCTCCCCCTGCATGACAGCGGGGTAATCGTGAAACCTGCTGACGTCGTACCTAGCGGAGCACTGGGAAGTGCCCGCCTTACGCATCAGCGTTCGATTTCTTGATTTACGCGCGGGGAGGATGAAACGGCGGAGCCGCCGAGAACAGCGGGACGAAGTCCATGAAAAATGGCACGCCTACCCTGGAAGTCCAGTCAGGACGGCAGTCGTAACATGGATCGAACCCGGAAAAACTGAAACACTTCAGCGCGCAGGAGCCCATCGCGACACAACCATCGGAAGATTCATGACAAGGTGGTTGGCTTTTGTCATGGCAATCGATGTGATCCGATATCGCCGACTTTGCGTTCTGCGTCGCAGCGAAGCTTGCGCTCGCCGGCAAGGTGGCAACCGACAAGATAATAACCGCAGCCAGAACGCGCCTAATCAGCATTGCCAGACCATGCCTGAACAAAAATGACCGGTCAATCAGAGGTAAACCCATTGTTCCAACGCGATGTTTTCCTTGGTCTGGCGAGGACAGAAGACCGCCTCACCTTACGCAACCCGTATCGTGGTTTTCATACCGCCCGCGTCATGGTCGAGCACATGACAATGAAACATCCAGTCTCCCGGATTATCAGCTAGGAATGCGATTTCTGCTGTTTCTCGCGCAGGAACCAGCACGGTATCGCGCCATTCCTTTCGCTCCACCGGTTTTCCGTTTCGCGACAAAACCAGAAACACATGCCCATGCAGATGCATCGGATGCGGCCATCCAGTCTCGTTTACGAGATTAAGCACGCAGCTCTGCCGCCTGCCGAGCTGGATTGATGGCGTGTGTGCGTGACCTTTTGCGGCAACTCCATTCAGCGCCCACATCAAACGCTGCTCAATGAGCGATCGAACATCTGTCTCAACGCCATCGACGATCGCCGATCGCAATCCGCCCATCATGCCGCCGGCCATCAAGATCTCGTGTCGCACTGCATTAGCAATGTCCGGAACCGGCAGCGACGCGGCGGGAGCGAGTCTTGGCGGGTTGGCGAAGCGGCCGCTAGCCAGTTTTTGTTGGCTGTATTTAAAAATACAAAGTTCGTAGTCGCGCCCGCGATAAAACCGGTCAACGACCTCGTAGGACGTCCCGGGCTCTCCTTCCATGTCGATTACAACGTCAGCCCGCATGCCGGGACCAATGATAAGTAATTCATCGCGTAGCTGGTATGGTTCGATCGCGTGACCGTCCAGACTGACGACAACCGGACTATGCCGCTCGAACTTCAGACCAAAAATTCTTGCCGTCGCCGCATTCACTATTCGCAAACGCAAGCGTTCGCCGGCCGTTGCGCTTAATTCCGGAGAGGACACGCCGTTTACGGTAACGACATTACCAATCCTCCCCGCGTGAGTCAGATCGTGCAAATGACCGAAATCTTCAACAACGGAACCGTCTGAGCGAAGACGCCAGTCTGACAGCACCCAAGTCTGCTCGCGATCGACTGGAAGCGGCGTCCTCTCCTCCACGATGAGCGCGCCGAATAAGCCTCTTGCGACCTGCTCAAAGCTGCGCACATGCGGATGGTACCAATATGTACCCGCGTCAGGACATTCGAACTCGTAAGTAAACTGGGCGCCAGGCTGAATCGGACTTTGGGTTACGTGAGGCACTCCGTCCATTGCGTTTGGAAGTCTTATTCCGTGCCAGTGAACCGTTGTTTCCTGTGGCAGTTGATTTTCTACTACAACGCGAAGGCGATCTCCTTGTCGCACTCGAATTTCCGGGCCCGGCACAAGATCCGAGTAACTCCAAGCCTCAGTGACCTTTTTGTCGCCGCCGATCACATGCTTTACCGGCTTTGTGACGAGCTTAATGTCGTGTGTTTTTTCCGGGACTGTGCGGCTGAATGCAGGAGTGGAAGCCAACGCGATGAGACTGGCACCTCCAATAAGCACCGAACGGCGGTTTGATTCTGCGGGGCGACGCATGAAGCCGAACCTACTTTTGCCTACGATATCTCTACTCATATCTTTGTACAGTCGCGTTGCGCCAGGATAGCGGTCGCGCTGATAGAGCCCGAAGTGGGGGAGGCCCCGGGCTCTATCAGGAAAGGCGACTATTGTTACTTACGATGCGCAAGCAAACTGACTTTGCGACAAAGTCGCAAGTTTTAGCCGCCCAGGTTACCGAAAGTCCGACGAATTTCCAGACGAACGTTTGCGTCAGAGTCCTTGCCGGCCAGCTCGTTGCCAACCCAAACTTCATCGGACATATGCTGAACAGCCGGGCGCTGTACGGGGTGCGCCTCGGCCGTCGAAGCACCAAGCACCGCTCCGAACGAACCGACAGTCAACGCCATAGCAAAAGCCGTCTTGATTGCGGTAAACATTCACGTTCTCCATTTCACGCGGGATCATACCCGCTCGAACACACATTCGTCCGAAATCGGAGAAAGGTTACACCTGCCATTAAAGTATTTTCATTCGCAGACTTCTTAACCAAAAAAACCCGCTATCAATGCAAGAGAAGCACGACAAAGCAGAGGAACGACTCGCTGCTCTCATGCGTTCCGCCCAGCAAGGAAACGCACAGGCGTATCATGACCTTTTGCATCAGTTGACCGGCTACTTGCGCGGGATCGTTAGAACCCGGCGGTCTTTCCTCTCATCGCAAGATATTGAGGATATCGTGCAGGAGATTTTGCTTTCGGTGCACTCCGTTCGGGCAACTTATGATCCGCGGAGACCTTTTCTACCGTGGCTATATGCCATCGCGCGAAATCGGCTCGCGGACAGCGCAAGGCGATACACCCGCACCGGACGCCATGAAACGCTCGTGGACGAACTACCTGTAACCTTTGTCGACGAAAGTACGAATATAGATATCGACGGTTACAAAGATGCGGAACTTCTCAGACAAGCGATCGAGAAATTACCGCCGGGCCAACGGCAAGCGATAGAGATGCTAAAGTTGAAAGAGCTATCATTGAAGGAGGCGTCAGTGCAGTCGGGCCTGAGCGTTGAGTCTCTCAAAGTTTCGGTTCATCGAGGCATCACCAATCTGCGCAAACTCTTCAATAACGCAGGAGGCCGTCGTGAAAACTGACTCATTGATCGACAAGCTTTCGGCAGATGCCGTGCCCGTCCGACCGTTACCGGCGCCGTGGCAGCGGGCGGCGATTTGGATGGCTGCATCCCTGCCCTATGTAGTGCTGATTGCGTTTGCGTTTGGCTTTCGGGATGATTTAGCTGCGAAGGTCTTTGACCCGCGGTTTGCCGCCGAGCAGGTCGCCGCTTTGGCGACAGGATTCACTGCGGCAGCCGCAGCCTTCGCCCTCGTGGTTCCCGGGACGTCGAAGAGATACTTCTTGCTGCCAGTGCTACCGCTCACGTTTTGGCTTGGCAGCGTGGGCGTCGGATGCTTCCTGGATTTATCTCACTCAAAGTTTCACAGCGTGACATTTCACGCGGATTGGCTTTGTCTGCCCGGAATTACTTTGGCTGGACTAGTGCCAGGAATTTTAATTGTATACATGCTTTGGCGCGGCGCGCCGTTGTATCCGCATAAGTCGACAGCCTTGGCTGGGCTTGCCGCCGCTGGTATCGGCGATTTCGGTTTTCGCCTTTTTCATCCAGAAGACGCTGGTCTCGTTGTCTTAGCATGGCAGATGGGGACTGTTTTTCTGCTGACTGGTATTGCCGCTTGGGCCGGAAAATACCTTCTGACTTGGCGAAAGGTCGTTGTATTGAACTAAGTCGAGACACCATCTTTTGCGTTGTCGGCCGAGGATTGCGCCAAAGAAGCCACGACCTGCAAACGCGATTAGTGCTAATCGGACAACTTTCACTCTAAGAAGTAGAAAATCTAGTATCAAGTGAAAAAATGATGGCAGACAAAATGTTTGCAGCAAGCGCGATGCCCTATTCGGATTGGTGGCATTCGCTTTGGCCTGACCCCGGCAGATGTCGTCACTCTTTCCGGTTTACGTAATGAAATGAAGGCCGTTGACCTTTGCTGCGGCGATGGATGGTTTACGGTACCGATCGCGCAGAAAGCTACGTTCGTTGCCGGTATTGATCTCGACCCTGCCTTAATCGCGCAGGCCGACAAAAGGCTGGCAGCAGCAAAGGTCAAAAACTACTCCCTGGAAATCGCCGACGCCCGAGATATTAAACATTTGGCTTCCGATCAGGACTTCGTCTTCATCGCGAACACTTTTCACGGCGTCGATAACAAAACCGATCTGGCACGAGGAGTAAGAGCCGTGTTGTGTCTTGGCGGACTATTTGCGGTTATTAACTGGCATCCCCTGCCTCGAGAGCAAACTTGTCTTTTAGGAAAACCACGAGGACCCCATACAGAACTTCGCATGTCGCCGCAACAGACTGCTGAACTTATCGAACCTGCTGGATTTCGCTTGAGAACTCTATGGAACGTTTCTGATTATCACTATGTGGCAACTTTTGAAGCAAGTTGCTAGGGATGCTAAATCTACGAGTTTGCGATCACCGGCATCAAACGAACTTGTGCACACAGCTAGTCTAAACTCGTATCGCTAGCAGAATTGCGCCCAAGCCGATCAATCCAACACCAAGCCAGTTCAATGACGATAGACGCTCACCCAGAAACACGACGCCGAATATAGCGACGAGAACGATGCTAAGTTTATCGACGGGAGCAACACGAGCCGCATCTCCGATCTTAAGTGCCCGGAAATAACAAAGCCAAGACAACCCTGTGGCAACGCCGGATAGAATCAGGAAGGAATAGGTTTTTCCCGACACCGCTCCGAGTGGCTGCCACTGTCCACTCGCTACGACCAACAGGGTAAGCATCAGCAACACAACTACTGTTCGCAGCAACGTCGCGAAATCCGATCCGATCTGTTCGACACCAACCTTGGCGAAAATTGCCGTTAACGCAGCGAACGCCGCGGACAATAGAGCCCAAAACTGCCAGGACTCAGCAAACGATCGCATTTCCTGCGCAACTCCCTGCAAGGCATATCGAACCGCCCAATCCGCGCCTCAATTCGGGCAGAAGCCGTTCGCCACCACGGGGTTTAATTATGCTTCAGAATGAGCTGGTAAGCCAAGGCAATTGGCTTTTTCGTTGGCGGTCCTATCTGCCTTTTATCATCCTACCGCTCACTGCCACCGCTTTCTCCAACTCGCTATGGGTCAATGAGGCGTTCGGCAATACCTTTGAGGAAGGCTGGGATTACGCCTGTTATGCGCTCGCTCTCTGCGGGCTTGCACTTCGCATTTTAACTGTTGCATTCGTCCCGGCGGGCTCATCCGGGCGAAACACTGCAAAGCAAAATGCCGATACACTAAATACTACCGGCGCGTATTCGGTGGTTCGTCATCCTCTTTATTTCGCGAACTTCGTTGTATTCATTGCCTTTGTCCTCCTGTTCAAGAGCCTCGTCCTCACGCTTTTAATGGCGCTCGCTTATTTCTTGTATTATGAGCGCATCATGATCGCCGAAGAGAACTTTCTGCTTGAAAAATACGGCGATGCATATCGTTCATGGGCCGCGCAACTCCGGCATTCTTCCCGCGACTAAGGGGCTATGTCGCTCCGTCTCTTTCTTTCTCGTGGCGCAGTGTCGCTGTTCGAGAGCATCATACGCTTTTTCTTATTACCGTAGCGTTCGCAGTAGTGGAGATGCTCGAAGCCCTCATTCTTGAGAAACAGAGTTTCACAATGTGGGTGATCGAGGAGCCGCTGTGGCCACTCGTCGTGGGAATTGCGGGTTTGTTTTATCTTGCGGTGCGGCTACTTCGAAAGAACACAACACTCCTCAAGCAAGCAGGTCGATAGCGACCTAATGGAAAGCACCGGCAAACGAACGGCAATCGATCTCGGCCGAGTCCAGCTTTTGCGAAAGGGAATTTTGCTGACTTTCATCGTTCTAGGTGTCACGTTCGTCGTCGGCGACACACGATGGCCCTCGGGTTCGTTCGTTCACGAGCAAATAGAGTTTATCGGCCTGATCCTAGTCGTGATCTGTATTTGTGGGCGCATCTACTGCACGCTTTACATCGGCGGCAGAAAGATTGAATCACTCGTCACTACAGGCCCTTACTCGGTGACACGAAACCCGCTCTACTTTTTCTCTGTTATCGGCGCGGTTGGTGCGGGTGCGCAACTCGGAAGCTTTATACTTGCCTTCACGACGGGACTCGTGGCGTACCTAGTCTTCCTTCTTGTGATATTCAAAGAAGAAGCGGTGCTCGCAAGCCGCCTTGGCGACGCGTCTGCAGAGTATTCTTCTGTGCCGCGACTTTGGCCTCGGCTTTCTCTGTGGAGAGACTCCGCTTTGGTTGAAGTTGACCCTCGTCTTGTTCGCACGACTGCGCTTGACGCGAGCGTGTTCCTAGTTTCGATACCTATCGCCGAAGGTTTCGAACACCTCCACAACATTGGCTGGCTTCCCACACTACTGACTCTTCCCTAGATGTGATGTGCAATTGGTTCATGCGAAAGGTAGTTTTATTTCGAACGCACTAAATCTCAGAAAGATTTAGAGTATAGAGGTTAGTGATCACAGCAGATGCTGCACGATCGCCTCAAGACGTCGTAAATTGCGACGCCATTGACTCTCCCGAAAAATCTTCGATGATGTTGGCTGATGTGAAGGACGCATCGTAGCCGCGCTGGAATGTGCGTCGGCAGTTGCGCCCTGGGTGCGATGGCACCCGCATATCACGGATTGGAATAGGCAGAAAGACGTTGATTCCGTTGGCCTTTTTGGCCGACGGCGTTCGGCGTTTTTTTGCCTATTTCCGCTTTTGCGGGCGCCTCCGGGCACGGTGGCGCCGGTTCAGGTTCGGCTGTTTGACAGCGTGAACCCCTAACCAAGGACCCGAAGTCTCCTTCGGGCCAGTGCTTTCGCTCGACCTAACCACAGGAGGTTATGATGCATATCGAGCAAGTCGCGGTAGAGGCGCTTCGCCCCTACCCTCATAACGCCCGCACCCATTCGCGGGCGCAAATCCGGAAGATCGCAAAGTCGATCGAGAAGTTCGGCTTCGTAAATCCGGTGCTGGTGGATGATCAAAAGCAGATCATCGCCGGCCATGGCCGCGTCGAAGCGGCAAAGCTTCTCGGTATGAAGACCGTTCCGACGGTGCTGGTTTCGCATTTGTCGGAAGCCGAGAAGCGCGCCTACATCCTCGCCGACAATAAGTTGGCGCTGGATGCAGGCTGGGATCGCGAGATTCTTGCGATCGAACTTCAGGGACTCATCGATATCGGCTTCGAGGTCGAGCTTTCCGGCTTCGAGACCGCCGAGATCGATATCATCCTGGAGGACGTGGCCGAGGCGAAGAGCTCGTCTGGACCTGAAGATCAGATTCCAGAAGAGCCTGAAGGTCTCCCCGTTACCCGCACCGGCGACCTGTGGGTGCTCGGACCGCATCGGCTGATCTGTGCCGATGCCCGGGACGAAGACGCCTATCGCTCTCTCATGGATGGCGAGAAGGCCGCTTTCGTCTTCACCGACCCGCCCTACAACGTCGCGATCGACGGTCATGTTTCCGGTCTCGGCAAGGTGCGCCATCGCGAATTTGCGATGGCCTCCGGCGAGATGTCCGGCAACGAATTCACGGCGTTTCTGGAAGCGATTTTCCGGAATCTTGTGAAGTTCAGCTCGGATGGCTCCATCCACGATATCTGCATGGATTGGCGCCATATGGCCGAGGTGCTCACCGCCGGTAATTCCACCTACGCGGAGCTGAAGAACCTCTGCGTGTGGAACAAGAACAACGCCGGCATGGGCTCGCTCTACCGCTCGAAGCATGAACTCGTCTTCGTCTTCAAGAACGGCAAGGAGCCTCATATCAACAACGTCGAGCTCGGCCGCTTCGGCCGGTCTCGGTCCAACGTCTGGGATTATGCGGGGGTCAATACTTTCCGCCCCGGACGCATGGATGAACTCGCGCTGCACCCGACCGTAAAGCCGGTCGCCCTCGTCGCAGACGCGATCAAGGACGTCTCTCGCCGCAATGACATCGTGCTCGATCCCTTCTCGGGGAGCGGGACCACCATCATTGCGGCGGAGAAGACGGGGCGTCGTGCCCGCGTGATCGAAATCGATCCCGCCTATTGCGACGTCGCGGTCCGCCGCTGGCAGCAGTTCTCGGGCAAGAAGGCCCGGCTCGTCGACGGCGGCAAGACGTTCGAGGAAATCTCGGAAGAGCGCGTGACGCCTCTTCAGGCTTCCTCCTCGACGACTATCTCCAAGGCCAACTAAAAATACTGGCCTGAGGTGTTTGTCGTGCCGCAAAAGAATTCCGCGCAAAGCTGCGCGGGATATTCCAACAGCCCGGCCCGTGGTGGCCGGGCTTTTCTTCTTCGCTAGTGTGATTCAGATCATTACGTCGTTGTAATGTGAGCATCGCAACTGCATTGACATTCGCAGGATCTGTTACAGAATCCAGCATCTGCCGACGATATTTCCGTCTGCAGTTTTTGAACCCGGAATAGTCATAGCTGAATCATCGATATCGCTTGCCCGAGAGGGCCGGCGCATTCGATGTTTTCGCGACTTCTTCATGTCCTGAGCCAGCTCCGGACAGATCTCGGGTTTCGTGCCGTGGCCGGCGACGCTCCGAGAAACACCAAACCGGGCCGCACCAAAGTATAGGAAACACTCCTATGACTGATTCAAATTCTAACTCTCCGCCTATCGGCTATGGCAAGCCGCCGGTTCATTCCCGCTTCAAGCCGGGCCAATCCGGAAACCCCAAGGGTCGCCGCAAGAAGAAGCGAGGCGACTCTGGCAAGACCCATGACGTGCTCGACGACATTCTGAACGAGTTCGTCACGGTCCGCATCGGTGACACCGAGCGGAAGATCACGAAGCACGAGTACGTTATGCGTGCGCTTGCGAACAAGGCGCTGAAGGGTGACGTTCGTGCCCTTGAGCGGATTCGTTCGATCATCGAACAGCCGGACGAGATTCTCGAAAATCCCGGCGACGCAATCATCCGCGAGGACAATGGCTCCGTCACCATCGAGGAATACCTCGCGCGTGGTCACCGGCTGGATACGCTCGAAGACATCGATATCTTCGAGCGGCAATTCGATGCCCAGTGCAAGGGGATTCGGGAAATCGTCGAAGTGCGCGACGCACCGATGGAGATTCAGCTGCAGAAGCTTCGCAGTCCCGTTCCCCCAGTGCAGAACCAAGGAGGCTGAGATGACCGACGATAGCGGCTACAAGCGCCCGCCAAAGTCCGGACAGTTCCGGAAGGGCAAGTCGGGCAATCCCCGCGGTCGCCCGAAGCGGAAGAAGCCCGCTAACGAAAAGGAGCTGCTTCGCGAAATTCTTCGCGAACCAATGACCATTCGCGAAAACGGTGTGCCGCGGACGGTGCCGAAGTCCGAGGCCATGATCCGCATGCTCGTGCATAAGGGTGGCATGGGCGACTACCAGTCGTTCCAGACTATCCGGAATTGGCTCTCGGCGTTGCCTGAAAACCAGCCTGAGCGCGGCTATCTGGTGCTTGGTCTGGAGCATAAGACGCCGGGCGAATTCCTTGCGTGTGCCACGCTGCTCCGGAGCTTGCTCGAACATGACGCACTGGTCGCAGAAACGAAGGAGAAGCTCGAGGCTATGCGCGAAGCAATCGTGCGCCGCATCTACGAGGCAAAGCGCAAGCTGCACTAGACTCTAGAGACGCATGGCGTTTCTGCAAAGAGCCCGGCCCATGGGGGTCGGGTCTTTTTTTATCTACTCGCCGCCCCTATGTAATCTATAGTTTACAAGCCGCCTGCCGTAATATATAGTTTACACATGATCGAAGTCCGGCAAACTGGCACGTTCGCCAAATGGCTGAAATCCCTTCGGGATGCCGATGCGAAAGCGAGAATGAACGTCCGTATCCGTCGTCTTTCTCTGGGCAACCCCGGCGACGTGAAACCGGTCGGCGAAGGTGTGAGCGAACTTCGGATCGATTACGGTCCTGGGTATCGCATCTATTATGTCCGGAAGGGTAAGGCTGTTGTTGTTCTGTTAGCGGGCGGCGACAAGCGCACCCAGCAAAAGGACATCGAAACTGCGAAAACCTTGGCGAGAGAAGTGGAGTAAATCTTATGGCAGCTAAAACAACAAAATGGGATCCAGCCGAACATCTCGATAGCCCGAAAGCGATCGTGGCCTATCTCAATGCGGCCTTTGAGGATGGAGATCCGGAGCTTATTGCGGCAGCACTTGGCGATGTGGCTCGTGCCAAGGGCATGAGCAAGGTTGCAAAGACGGCCGGGGTTACGCGGGAAGCACTTTACAAATCGCTTAGCAAGGAAGGCGACCCAAGGCTGACCACGCTTCTCGGTGTTGCGAAGGCGCTTGGCGTGAAGCTCAGCGCGGTTCCGAAGAAGAAACCTGCAAAGGCTGCTTGATAACTGACGTCTGGCGCATGGCGGACTGGCGCTCTTTATCTTGCGACTTCACTCTCCGGGACCAGCTTCAAGGACTTCTCTCGCCATGAGCGGTAGGTCTCGTGAGACACAATATGTTTCCATTCCAGCGGCCCGCTAGCATTGCGGGCCGCAATCACGGACGCCGCAGCACTCGGGCTAGAGAACGTCACATCACGGGTGAAGCGATAGAAGCCATCGTCACCTTCACTTAAAGAGCCGTCCTGTAGCAGCTGTTGCCGCAGGATACGAAGCGCTTCGGGAAAGGTCTCGGTTTCGGTCACACGGGCGGTTGAACCTGCGAAAACCACGAAACCCTCATCGGAATCCCTGCCCCTGGCAGATACACTACTAACGTTCGTTTCGAAGATAGCGGATTCCAGATCGTCGGCAGCTTCCATTTCCTGCTCCGGCACAATGGAAGCCTCGGCTTCTTGAGCGCGGAAGAAGTCAAATCCCAGAAAGGGCAATACAAGCCGCGCTTCCTCCAGAAAGTGCACGGCTTCCCATCGGTCCGCATCGTTGATCCGACTAAAATCAGGATTGGTGCCGTTCTCCAACTTCACAAAGGTCGAAAGCCTTGCGAGCCTGATCAGCTCGCTTTCTACGAAGCGGATGTGGGTCTTGGTGAGGCTCTCGTCCTTGCAGACTAGGATCGCCGCGCGGTCGAAGAACTCGAGCCTCCCCGCATGAAACCCTAGTCGATCCCGGATTGATTCAGACTCTCCGATGTAAACCCTGAAGCGACCCGCGGAATCCGGGTCTGGGCCGGAGAGCACGTAGATGCCGGCACGCCTTGCCTCCTCGCGTTTCAGAAGCTCGCTCAAACGCACGCGAGGCGCGCGGAACGCAAGCAGATTGCGCCCGCTATTGGCGCTGACGATACCCGCCGGTGTCCCGCTCAGAAGCTCCAGACGGATCGTGCGGCCTATTTCAACCTTCTCAGAAAGCATGAGCGTTTCCAGCCTATTCGGCGAACCAGCTCCCAATCCACCATGAAAATCCCAATAAATCCTTATTTGGGATAATCCGAATCTAGGATCAGCTTGTCCGGCGCTCAATGACCTCTTTCCGAGCGCCGAATGCGGAAGTCCATCCATACCAAGGCTGAGGCGACGTTACGGGCTCTCCTGCGGGACGCCCGCGAGAAAGCCAATCTGACCCAGCACGAATTGGCGAAGCGCCTGAAGAAGCCGCAGTCCTTCGTCGCCAAGTACGAGACCGGTGAACGCCGTCTCGACATCATCGAGTTTGTGGTGATCACCCGCGCGATTGGCGCGGATCCAGCGAAACTCTTGAAGAGCATGATCGCTGAAGGCTTTTAGAGCCATCGCTGAACCGCTCACGCATAAAAATTTCCGGGTAAGTATTCCGTCAGATCGCGCCATGTCGCTGAGCAACAGCGCTTCGTTCCGCTGACGTTCCGCTTTGCGATCACAAGATGATCAAAGGCGGCGCAACAAAGCCACAAGATGGCTCCGATTCCGCTCGTCTTCCGAACGCAAGGAAGCATTCATGCTNNACGAAACGGAGCGAGCAACATGACCGAAGTAACGACTGACAACATTGTGAAGACCTGCCTCAGCACCATGCATGAGACGATCAAGGAAGCGGCAAGCAGCAGCACGGCAGCAATGGCTTGCATCGAAGCAGGGAATCATCGCCGCGCCTTCGAGATCGCGCTCGATATCGAGCCGCTTATCAACGAAGCAAACATGCTGCTGCAGGCCTGTTCGATCCTGCGAAGGCGACTGAATCCTTCGAGCGACTAGCTTCTTCCAGCAAGCTTCTCCCTGCCCCGCCAGCGCCAGTCGGCCTCCGCGGGGCTCCGGCAGTGACAGCGATCCGCTGTCGCGACCGAATGGAGAAGAAGATGACTAAGCGTAAGACGAATACCAAGGCCAAGAAGCCTAACGAGCAGAAGGTTGGCGAGCCCGCCAAGCCTCCGACGCAAAAGAAGGCGTCGAAGCCGACGGGAGACAAGAAGAAGCTCTACGTCAGCACCAAGCAGGAACTGCTGGTCGAGATGCTGCGCAAGAAGCCCGGCGCCAACATCGATGCGATCGTGAAGGCGACCGGATGGCTCCCGCATACGAGCCGCGCGATGATCTCGAACTTGCGCAAGACCGGTCACAAGGTCGAGACGGAGCCGGGTAAGGACGGCAAGGCGATCTATCGGATCGTCGGCTCGAAGAAGTCGTCTGGAAAGGCGAGCCGGTGATGCGCCGGACTCGTTCAATTACCGACGAGGCCGCGCGAAAGCGCGGCCTCGCAGAGGCCAAACACAAGGAAATCGCAGCCCAGATCGAGGAGATTCGTTCGCTGAACAAGGATCAGCTTCGGCAGCGCTGGGAGAAACTGTTCAAGAAGCCGGTACCCGAGGCGCTGACCAAGGATCTGCTGGCGCGGATGATTGCCTACCGGATTCAGGAGAAAGCCTTCGGCGGGCTCGACTGCGAGACCGAGAAGTTGCTGGAGAGCTATGCGCGAGGCGACAGGTCTTCTGTGCCCCAACGCCGCATGAAATCAGGCACCGTCCTGCTCCGCGAATACCAAGGCGTCCGGCATACGGTAACTGTCGCGGATGGCGGCTTTATCTGGAACGACAAGAAGT
>FKKE01000237.1_pt1 | contig 14042 bp, 14 predicted proteins | sample 1106331 | NCBI WGS metagenome assembly FKKE01 (sample SAMEA3931202, study PRJEB13176) | freshwater metagenome | biome: Drinking water system; feature: drinking water; material: freshwater | place: China | collected 2013-02-06 | reverse complement strand
CGGCGTGATGCTCAAGACCGCGATCGCGCTCGAGCACCCGCGCGCCGAGCTGCGGTGGCTCGCCGAGGACACGGTGTTCCACACGCCGTTCGTCGGCGCGTTCATGAACCGCATCGGCGCCGTGCGCGCGTGCCAGGAGAACGCCGAGCGCCTGCTCGCGCAGGACAAGCTCGTCGCCGTCTTCCCCGAGGGCGTGTCGGGCGTCGGCAAGCCGTTTCGCGATCGCTATCACCTCCAGCGCTGGCAGGTCGGCCACGCCGAGCTGGCCATCCGTCATCGCGTGCCGATCGTTCCGGTCGCGATCATCGGCTCCGAGGAGAGCTGGCCGGTCGCGGCGCGCGTGCCCGGCTGATTCGTGGGCGCGTCACTGCGGGGCGTGGTGGCCGTCCCCGAAGACTCAACCGAAAGTGGGCGTGGTGGGGGACTGGCGATGGCGCGCGCGCTGTTGGCACAAGCGGGCAGGGTCGAAGCGTGACGGGGCGGCGGGCTCATACACCGCCGCTGTACGCCCCGAACGGGGCGCGCCTTGATCCTACCGATCTGGAGCTGCTCCGCCGCTTGCAGACGAATGCGCGCATTCAAAACCAGGCGCTCGCGCGAGAGGTAGGGCTATCGCCCAGCGGGTGCCTGCAGCGGGTGCGTCGCCTGGAGGAGGGCGGCGTGATTCGCGGCTATGTCGCCGTCACCGAGGAGAGCGTGTTCGCGTCCTGGTCGGTGCTCTGGATCAAAGTGAAATTGCGTGGGCGCGCGCAGAAGCGGCGCGCGGAGTTTGAAGCCGCTCTTCAGGAGGCGCCCGAAGTGATGGAAGCCCACGAAGTGGCGGGGCGCTTCGACTATTTTCTGAAGGCGGCTTTGCCCTCGGTCGCAGCTTGGGGCGCGTTGCGCGCGCGACTCGATCCAGACGACGTTTTCATCAAGTCGGTCGATGTCATGGCGGGCGTGCGTACTGCGAAGCGAAAGAGTCCGCACCCTTTGCTCGCGTCAGGCGAAGGCAAGTAGCGCGTTTGTGTGCTCACGCAGACGCAACGTGTCGCATCAATGTTAACTTGAGCGTCTCGCGCGATTGTGCAATTCACCGCACGCGCTAATTCCACCTTACACGCAGGGTGCAGGCAGCATCTGCGCGCAAGCGCCGCGGATGCAGAAGCCAGTGCGCGTGCGGATCATCGATTGAGAATTGACTGCGTGCGATCAGCCGCATTTCTGAATCTGCTGCGCGATATGCGGTTTCTCCATCGTCGATTCGATGCGCGCGTTACGCGCATCGTGTTCAGAGCGTCGCAATTTCCGCGTGAGCCTTCGCTGAGGCGCAGGAATGAGCCTGCGGGAACCACGGGGCTTTTTAGGTGCGACAGTACGCAGTCGCATTGCTGTGTTCGGCGCTGATCGCGCTGTCGGGGCTTTGGTTCGCCACCGCCTTCATCGCGGACGTGTTCGCCCATCAAGCCGGCCTCGGCGCCCCGTTCATGATCGCCGGAGGCGAGCCGATCTATGCGCCCTGGGCGATCTTCGCCTGGACCAGCGCGCATGCAGAAGCCTTCCCGAGGCCGTTCGCAGTCGCGCGCCTCATCGTGTTTGGCGCTTTGGTCTTCGCACTTCTTCCGATCTTCCTCGCTGGCCGGGGCAAGCTGGGTGTGAAGCCATTCGGCGCCAAGGCGTGGGGCGTCGCCGCCGATGCCACGGCGGCCGGGCTCTTCGCAGATACCGGGACAGTGCTCGGCAAACTTGATCGCGAGATTCTGTGTTTTTCCGGTCCCGAGCATCAATTGCTTATTGGCGCATCGCGATCGGGCAAGGGGCGCGGTCACGTCGTCCCGACTCTGCTCGCCTGGCCGCAATCAGCGTTGGTGCTCGACGTCAAAGGCGAACTCGCCGACGGCGATCCGGGGCACGGGTTTCCCGGCACATCCGGATTCCGGGAGACATTGGGGCCTGTGCTTCGGTTCGCGCCGACGCGACTCGATTCCGCAGCGTTCAATCCGCTCTTCGAAGTGCGCAAAGGCGCCAACGAAATTCGCGACGTGCAGAACCTCGTCGAGATTCTGGTCGATCCCCATGGCGACGGCCGCAATCAGGATTTCTGGGACCGTTCGGCGAAAGCGATCCTCGTCGGAATGATCCTGCATGTGCTCTACGCAGAGCCCGAAGAGCGCAAGACGCTCGCCGTCGTGCGCGAAAAGTTGCGCGATCTCGACGCAACCGCCTTGGCCATGAAGGCGACGCTGCATCGGCTGAGCCCGGTCACGGGTAAGCCCGAGGTGCATCCCGAGGTCTTCCATGCAGCCGAGTCATTTCTGGCTGGCGAAGACCGTCTCAAGGCGGGTGTGAAAGCGACGGCGGAGAGCTTCTTCGGTCTCTTCGCGGACGAAATCGTCGCGCGCAATACGGCCACGTCGGACTTCCGCATCGGCGATCTCATGTGCGCCGATCGGCCGGTCACGCTCTATCTACAACCGCCGCCTTCGGATGCGATAAGGTTGACGCCGTTGCTGCGCTTGCTCGTGAACCAGATCGCGCGCGCCCTGATGGAGGACCAGAGCGCGGATGCGCTTGGGCGTCCGAAGCGGCATCGCCTCATCCTGGTGCTGGATGAATTCCCGATGCTTGGGCGCATGCCCTTCTTCGAGACCATGATGGGCGCCATGGCGGGCTATGGGCTCAAGGCGTTTCTTGTGACGCAGAGCCTCAATCACCTCACCAAGGCCTATGGCCGCGACAATGTCATTCTCGACAATTGCCACATCGTCACCTCCTTCGCCGCCGCCGATACCGAAACCGCGAAGCGTATCGCCGAAATGGCGGGCGAAGTGTGGGAGCTGCGCGAAAGTGAAACGCTGAAGCGCCCGCGACCGCTGCTGTGGTCGCACGGCTCGACCACGATTCGTGAGGAGCGCCGCGCGCTGCTGCTGCCGGGCGACGTGCGCGCTCTGCCGCGCGATGAACAACTCATCTTCGTGGCCGGCGCCAAGCCGCTCAAGACCAAGAAGCTGAAGTTCGACCGTGAACCCATCTTTATGGAGCGTCTCGCGGCGCCGGCGCGAAACGCTAGCAAGCTGACGACGACGCATGATTGGTCGAAAGTGCGCGCGCTGGGCGTCATGCCGCAGCCGGTGAAGAGAGCGCGCGCAAAGCCCGTTCTGGCTGCCGCGTCGGCGACGCAACCAGATCTCTTCTCCAAGGGCGCCGCGTCAATCTCACAGCGCGCGCTTGCGGGCTTCATCGACGAGAGCGGCGCACCGCTTCCGCATCCTTCTCAGGCCGCCGTGGTTAGCCAGGCGCAGGCTGGCGACGAGCACGTCGCCAAATCGACGAGGCTCTGACATGGCGCGCGGGGGCATCACCGTCTATCTGCCGCGCGATCTTGAAACGCGCATTCGCAAAATTGCGCGCGATCAGCACCGCTCTGAATCAAGCGTGGTGGCGGAAGCCGTGAAAGCGCGTTTCGAGCGCGGCGACGCTGGCGTCAAGGACGAGAGCGCCGATCGCCGCCTCAGCCGTGTGGACATCCGTCTCGACAAGGCGATTGGCGAAAGTCTGATCATCAAGGAAATTCTGTTGCTCTTCGTGCGGGTGTGGCTCGAACACAATCCGCCGATCGACGAGGAGATGGAGGAAAGCGCAGCGGCAAGCGCGGAAGCGCGGTTTGAGCGGTTTCTCGATTTCGTCACCCAGGCGCTCGGGCCAGGAAAATCTTTGAGCGTTGCGTCCGCGCTCGCCGGCAGAGAGCGGAACTCGGACATGGTCGGCGACGAGGTGAGCGCATGAACGCGCCGCTCATCTCCATCGGCGCAGCGCGACGCCGCTCGGCATTGGCGCGTGCCTTGGGACCGGCGATCGCGGAGGCGCTGGAAGCGCCCGATGTGGTCGAAGCGCTGGTCAATGCCGATGGGCGGCTGTGGCTGGATCGGATTGGCGCCGGGCTGATCGAAACGGAATATCGGTTGTCGCCGCAGGATCGTGAAGCGGCGATCCGGCTGATCGCGCACGAGGCGGGCGAGACCGTTGGCGAGCATCGCCCCTCGCTGCAGACCATTCTCCCCGACAGCGCTGCACGCGTGCAGGCGCTGCTGCCGCCGCTCGTGGAAGCGCCCATTCTCGCCATCCGCAAGCGGCCCGCATCAATCTTCACGCTGGCCGATTATGTGCGCGACGGCATCGCTACAGCCGAACAGGCAAGACGCCTCAGCGACGCATTGCGTGAAAAGCGCAACATCGTCGTCGCCGGCGGCACCGGCTCGGGCAAGACGACGCTGCTCAACGCGCTCTTGGCGGAGCCTGTCTTTCAAGATGCGCGCGTCGTCATTCTTGAAGACACCGCAGAACTGCAATGCGCGAGCCCGAATGCCGTGCAGCTTCTCGCGAAGCGCACGGAGCCGCCGGTCACGATGCGCGATCTCGTGCAGATGACGCTGCGCCTCCGGCCCGATCGTATCGTGGTCGGCGAGGTGCGCGATGGCGCGGCGCTCGAAGTCCTGAAGGCGTGGAACACAGGCCATCCAGGCGGACTGCTGACCGTGCATGCGAATGCCGCGGCCGATGCGCTGTCGCGTTTGGAAGACCTTTGCATGGAAGCGCGGGCCACACCGCCAAAGCGCCTGATCGCGCAGGCCGTCGACATGGTCGTCTTTATCGCAAGGCGCGAAGGCGGCCGGGTTATCACCGAAATTCTTGAACCCGCAGCAAGCGAAGGGGCGGCGCATGAGTAGGAAACAGTTTGTCAGGATCGGCGCGACCGCGCTGGCTTTGTTGGCGTTGGCGGCGCCGGCCTATGCGGCGGGGTCCGGCATGCCGTGGGAAGGGCCGCTCGAACAGATCGTGGATTCGATCACCGGGCCGGTCGCACGCGCTGCAGCAGTTATCGCGATCGTGATCGCTGGCGTCACCATCATCTTTTCGGAGGGCGGCGGTGGCGTTCGCAAACTCGCGTTCGTCGGTCTTGGCATCGCCATCATGTTTGCCGCGGTGTCGTTCTTCCTCGACTTCTTTGGCTTTGCGGGCGGCGCGGTGATCTGATGAGCGCGGACATCGAGCCCGAAGGCTATCGCATTCCTCTGCGCGCCTCGCTGACGCGCCCGATCCTGATGGGCGGTGTGCCGCGCGCCTTCGCAATTCTTAACGCGACCGTGGGCGCGGCGATCGGGTTCGGTCTGCAACAGCCGTTCATCGCGTTTCCCTTGTGGGCCTTGTTGCAGGGCGCCGCCGCGTGGGCGGCTGCGCGCGATCCGTGGTTCCTCGATACCTGGCCGCGTCATCTGGCCAAGCCCGCTTATCTGGGGGCCTGAGCGATGATGGATCTCCGGCCTTATCGCGACAGCGGCGCAAAGCTCGCAGATTATTTGCCGTGGGCCGCGCTGGTGGCGCCCGGCGTTGTGCTCAACAAGGACGGCGCCTTCCAGCGAACCGCCATGTTTCGCGGACCCGATCTGGATTCTTCAACGCCTTCAGAACTGATGGGCGTGAGTTCGCGCCTCAACAATGCGTTGCGGCGCTTCGGTTCTGGATGGTGTCTGCATGTAGAGGCGCGGCGCGCGCCCGTGCCGGGCTATCCCGATGGCGCCTGGCCCGATGCGCTCTCCTGGTTGATTGACGAAGAGCGGCGCGCCGTCTTCGAGGCGGCGGGCGCACGATTCGAGAGCCGTTATTTCTTCACGCTTACCTGGCTGCCGCCGGCCGAGCGTCAAACTAAGATGGAAGGCTTTCTGTTCGAGGGCGGCGCCGAAGCTGGCGCCAGCATCGACTATCGGCATCATCTTGAGCGCTATTGCCAGGAAACAGATTCCCTGCTGGCGCTGCTGGAGACGTTCTGTCCTGAGGCACGGTGGCTCAGCGATGAAGAGACGCTGACCTATCTACATGATTGTATTTCTGACCGGCGCCATCGCGTCGCCAAACCGCAGACGCCGTTTCACCTCGATGCGCTACTCTGCGATGCGCCCCTGCTTGGCGGCCTCTCGCCGAAGCTGGGCGCGCATCATCTCAAGGTCATCTCGGTCAGGATTTTCGTCACAGAGACCGAGCCGGGCCTACTCGATGCACTTAACCGTCTGCCGCTGTCCTACCGGTGGGTGAGCCGGTTCATTCCGCTCGATCGCGAAGACGCGCGCCGCGAATTGGAGCGCATCCGCAAACGCTGGTTCTCGAAGCGCAAGGGCTTGCTGACGCTGCTCCGGGAGGCGCTCTTCCGCGAAGAGGCGCTGCTCGTTGACAATGACGCCTCCAATCAGGCCGAAGACGCCGATCTGGCTTTGCAGGACTTGGGCGCCGATGCGGTGAGCGCGGGCTTTGCTACGCTCACCATCATCGTGGCCGACGCCGATGAGGAGGCGGCCAATGAATCGGTCCGCCAGATTCAGCAAGTCACAGACAGTCTGGGTTTCGTCACGCAGGTCGAAAGCGTCAATGCGGTAGAGGCGTGGCTCGGATCGCTGCCGGGCCAAGCCTACGCCGACGCACGCCGGCCGGTTCTGCTCAGTCCAAGTCTCGCGCATCTTCTGCCGTTGAGCGCAATCTGGGCAGGCCCCGAACGCAACGCGCACCTCAATGGTCCGCCGCTCATGCTGACGGCGACGGATGGCGCGACGCCCTTCCGTCTCGATCTGCATGTCGGCGATGTCGGTCACACCATGATCGTGGGCCCGACCGGCAGCGGCAAATCCGTGCTGCTGGCGACGCTCGCGGCGCAATGGCTGCGCTATCCTGGCGCTCAGCTCTACCTATTCGACAAAGGCCGCTCCGCGCGCGCGACGGTGCTCGGTCTCAAGGGCGACTTCTTCGACCTTGGCGAGGAAGACGCATTAGGGCTTCAGCCGCTCGAACATCTTGAAAGCGCCGACGACAAGGCTTGGGCGCTCGACTGGCTGACGGGTGTCATCGCATCGGCCAATGTGAGCGTGACACCCGAATTGCGCGCCGAAGTGTGGCGTGTTGTCGAACTCCTGAGCGAGCGGCCGCGCGAGGATCGCACCCTCACCTTGGTCTCGGCGCTTGTGCAGGATGCGAGCGCGCGCGCCGCGCTTCAGCCCTACACGCAGGCGGGACCGTTCGGCCGGCTTGTCGATCATGACAGCTCTTCGCTCACGCACGGCGCCGTGCAGGCCTTCGAAATGGACGAGTTGCTGCGCCAACGTCATGCGGCAGGCGCGGTCTTGGGCGTGCTGTTTCACGCGCTGGAGCGGCGTTTCGATGGGCGTCCGACCATGCTCATCCTCGATGAAGCATGGCTTTTCCTGAAGGACGCGTTCTTTGCCAACCAGATCCAGGATTGGCTGAAGACGCTGCGCAAACGCAATGTGGCCGTGGTGTTTGCCAGCCAGGAATTGGCCGACGTTGAGCAATCGCCGATCGCATCGACGATCATCGAAGCCTGCGCCACGAGCATCTTTCTACCCAATGACCGCGCGCGAGAACCGCGCTCGCAGGATTTCTACCGTGCGCTAGGCCTGAACGCGCGCCAGATCGAGCTGATCGCGAGCGCCACGCCGAAATGTGACTATTATCTGGTGAGCCGCGACGGACGGCGCTTGTTCGAGTTGGGCCTCGGCCCTGCGGCGCTCGCCTTTGTCGGCGCGTCTCGGCCGGAAGACCATGCCTTGATTGACCGCGTGCTCGCCGAGCATGGCCGGGATGGCTTTGCCGCAGCGTGGCTTGAACTGCGTGGCCAGCGCGATGCCGCCGAGGCGGTTCGGCGCTTCGAGGCGCATGCGTCAACCAGCAAGACGAACACAACCAGGCAAGTGGCGGTCGCAGCGGAATAGGGAGGCGCGCATGAAACGGAAATGGAGCACAAGGATTGCAGCTTTGGCTCTCGCTCTGAGCGTTGGCATGCAGCCGGCGCCGCCTGCGTCGGCGCAAATCCCGGTGATCGACCCGTCCAACCTCGCGCAATCGATCATGCAGGTCACGCACATGGTCGAGCAGATACGCAATCAGGTCCGCCAGATCGAACAGGCGACCGCCATGCTGCGGCAAAATCCGCTTCAGCTATCGCCGGAAATTTCGCAATCGATCGGCGAGGCGCGGTCATTGTTTGAAAGCGTGCAGGGTATCGCCTTCGAAGCCAACCAACTCGGCCAAGAACTCCGCACGCTCTATCCCGACACCTGGGAAGACTACGATCTTGAGCGCGTCCTTGGTCAGTCAGACCTTTGGATGCGCGAGAGCAGGGCGAGCCTGCAGCGCGCGATGGAGGCCGAAGCCCGCGCCGCTGAACGTATCCAGCAGACGCGCGGGCGCATTGACCGCGCTATGCAATCGTCCAGCAACGCCGAAGGTCAGACCGGCGCCATCCAGGCGTCGAACCAGCTCCTAGGCATTCAGGCCAGCCAATTGGCCGAGATACATGCGCTGCTCATCGCCCAGGGCCGCGCGCTTGAGACTGAACGCATGGAGCGTCTCGCGCGCGAGCAACGGGCGACAGAGATCCAGCGTCGCGCTTTCCCCACCGAACGCGGCGGCGATCTGACGCCGGCGCGCACGGCGTTCTGAGGGAGCGCGCGTCATGGACCCCACACAGGTCAATTCGTTTCTGGATCAGTTCCTGGCCATGGCCTCGAACGGCTTTGGACTGATCCAGGGCGACGTGACCTATGTGCTGAATGCGCTCATCGTCATCTCGATCGTCCTGGCGGGCGTGCAATGGGCGCTGATGCAGGAGGCGCCGCTGGCGCCTTTCTTCCGGAAGGTGCTGTTCATCGGCTTCTTTGCGTTTCTCATTAACAATTGGAACGCGATCGCCACCGCCATCAATCATTCCGGCGCTTTGCTCGGATTGCGCGCTGGCGGCTCGTCGCTGACGCTGGCCGATCTGCACAATCCCGGACGCATCGCCGGCATCGGCACGGAATTGTTTGGACGCACGGTCGCGCTCAGCGAAGGCATGAACATCATCACCGATTTCGTGCCGCTGATCACGACCTATGTCGCGGCGTTCTTCGTCATGATCGGTTTCTTCCTGCTGGCGCTGCAGCTCTTTGTAATGCTCATCGCGTTCAAGCTCGGCAGCCTTGCAGCCTTCGTAGCGTTGCCTTGGGGCGTGTTCAGCGGCACGGCCTGGATTGCCGAGCGGCCACTTGGCTGGGTCGTCGGCTCGGCCGTGCGGCTGTTCGTTCTGGGCTTCGTCGCTTCAATCTCGATCACCTTTGTCAACTCGCTGCCGGCGACGCTGACGCTCGATGCGGGCGGCGCGCTCAATGTGCTGCTGTTCGGCCTGACAGTGATGGCGCTCGCCTGGTTCGGGCCGGTGCTCGCAAGCGAAGTGGTGCAGGGCCAGCCACATCTGTCTGGCGCCGACGCCTTTCGCGCCGGTCTCGGCGCAACCGTTATTGGTGGCGGCACTGCGATTGCAGGCGGCGTGGTGGCGACGCGCATGGCGATCGGCGGCGCTCGTCTCATCGGTCGTGCCGGCGGCGCCATGAAGAGCGCGATGTCCAATCGCAGCGGTGGCAAGGGCGGCGGCGGCGGCGCGCGCCCCGCCATCAACTACGCCGCCATGCAGCCCAAACCCGCACCGCCGCCATCAACGCCATCGTCTGGGGGAAGCAATCCATGAAGACGCCATTCACGGCGCCCGCGCAGTCCTTTGCGGGAGAAGAAGGCGACACGCCCTACAAGCGGGCGCGTCAGGAATGGGACCGGCGTATGGGCGCAGCCGTCATATCGGCGCGCGCTTGGCGCATGATGGCGATTGCAGGTCTTGCGCTATCGGCCGGGCTCGCACTGGCGCTGACAATTGTCGCCCTTCAGCAGCGCACCTTCGTTCACGTCGTGGAGGTGAGCCCGGAGGGGCAGGTCATGAATGTGCGCGCCGCGAGTGGCGAGTGGCGCGCCAACGATGCGCAGACTGCGTATCACCTGGGACGGTTTGTGCGGCTTGTGCGCGGACTGCCGACGGACGGCGTGGTGCTGCGCGAAAATTGGCTCGAAGCGTACAAGTTCCTGACGCCGCAGGCGGCGGCGCAATTGACCGAAATCGCGCGCGAGGATGATCCGTTCCTTAGCCTCGGCCGAGTCGGACGCACAATACACATCCGCTCGATCATCCAGCGCTCGGATCATTCCTGGGAAGTGTCCTGGATCGAACGCGAGACCAATGCGACCGGCTCGCCGGACGGGCAGGCCTATTCGGGCGTGTTCACCGTCACGACCCGCCGGCCAAGAACCGCCGACGAGATCGCGACCAATCCCCTCGGACTTCTGATTTCCGAATTCTCCTGGAGCCGCGTGCGATGAAAGCCGCCTTACTGCTCGCTGCGGCCGCTGTCGCCGCTACGCTCAGCGTCGCGCCGACAGCGCGCGCGCAAGAGACGCAAAGCCAATGTCCCGCAATCAGCGTCGCTGCGCCGCAAGCGGCCGTGTCGCGGCGTGGCCGGGCCCAGACCTCGGTGGAAATGCTTGCGGCGGCCAATGGCGCGGCGCGCCAGCGGCCCGATGCGCGGAGCTTTGCGCAAGCGCGTCAAATCTACACTTACGCGCCGGGCGCAATCTACGAACTCTACGCCAACCCCAATTTCATCTCTGCAATCCTGCTTGAGCCGGGCGAGACGCTGAACGATGTCGCCGCGGGCGATACGGCGCGCTGGATGGTGACGGAAGCGCAGGCGGAAGCCGAAGTCGATGGACGCACGATCGTCTTGGTGAAGCCGCAGACCGCGAGCCTGCGCACGAACATCGTGCTCGTCACCAGCCGCCGCACCTATACGATCGAAGCGATCGCACAAACAGGGCAGACCTACTCGACCGAGATCGCATGGTGTTATCCGGAGCGGGCGGCGCCGAGCGCGAATGTGGGCGATCTCAGTTTCAGCTACCGCGTTCGCACGACGCGCGGTCGACAACCGGCCTGGCTCCCGACGCGCGTCTTCGATGACGGACGGCGCACCTGGATAGAGATGCCGCCGCAGGCCGCATCAACCGATCTGCCGCCGCTCTTCGTCATCACCGGCGAAGGTGTGGAGCTAGTGAATTACCGGCTGCAGGGCGATCGCTACATGGTCGATCGCGTCTTCGAAGTTGCGGAGCTGCGGCTCGGCACGCGCTCGCCAGTGATTGTGCGAATTGAGCGCGAAACCGATGAAGCATCCAGGCCGCGCCGGCTCGGGAGGCCCTGATGAGTTCGCTCGCATCAGCGCCGCAAACGCCGGGGCCGGACCTTTCCATCCGCGCGCGCGCGCCAAGTCCGCGCCGTCTCTCGCGCAAGGTGTTGTTGGCCGGCGCGATTGCCGCCGCTTCGGTTGTCACGTTGGCGTTGTTCTACGGGCTGAGCGAACGTCCACGCCGCAACGCGGCGGAGGCGGACGCTGTCGCCGCTGCTGGTGGTCCACCGGAATCCATTCGCAACGCGGCAAGTCAGTACGAGGCAGGCGATCTGCCTGACGGACGGCTCGATCCGCCGCAAGACATGCTCTGGGGCGATCATCCGCCGACGCAGGCGGCGGCCGAACTCGCCCCGCCGCAAGACGCAAGCTGGCGCGGCGGCGGTGGGAGCACGGGCGCCGCTTCCGCCGCGCCAGATGCGCAAACGCTGGCGCGCGGGTCGCCGATCATTTTCGCCAGTCGCGATGAGGCGCGCGGCGCCGAGCGCGAGGACGAGGGGCGTTTGGACTCCCGGCTCGTTCCTCCGCGCTCGCGTTATGAAGTCATTGCGGGTTCGGTGATCCCGGCGGCTTTGGTCACGGCGCTCAATTCCGATCTGCCCGGCAACGTCATCGCGCAGGTCACGTCGAATGTTTATGACAGCGTCAGCGGCGATTATCTGCTTATTCCGCAGGGCTCGCGTCTGATCGGCGAGTATCGTGCTGCGCCATCGTATGGCGACCGGCGCCTGCTGCTGGTCTGGAACAGACTCATCTTTCCCAATGGCTGGTCGATCAGCCTGCGCGGCATGCAAGGCGCCGATCCGTCGGGTGCGTCAGGCGTGCGCGACCGCACCGATAATCATCTCGGGCGGCTGGCGGGCGCTGTGGCGCTGTCGGCCATTGTCAGCGTCGTCGCCGACAATGCCGAGGACGACGATCAAAACAGCTTCAGCCAAAGCGTCGGCGACGCCGCAGCCGCTGAAGCCGCGCGCACGGGCGGGCGCATCATCGATCGCGAACTGCAAGTCCGTCCGACCCTGCGCGTGCGCGCCGGCGCCTCGGTGCGGGTTCTGGTGACGCGCGACATCCAGTTGAGGCCGTATCGAATGCAGTGAAGGAGCAGGACGTGAGCTTGGAGAACCAGGAGCGGCATCAAGTCATGGCGCCAATGAAGCGAGCGAATCTGAGAGAACGCGAGGCGGCGCTTCATATTGGCGTTGCGCCGAAGACGCTGGCCAATTGGCGCTCGGCGGGCAGGGGGCCGCGCTTTAGCCGGCTTGGCCGCGCCATCGTCTATCGCGTCGAAGATCTCGACCGCTTCGTGGAAGAGCGCCTCCAGGCCTAGCGGTCGCTCTTCTTGCGCTTCGCCGGTTTCGCCTGATCTTCACTGCCATGAAGTGCTGCGCTGCGTGCGCGCTCTCGCAACTTGGCGCTACGTCCTACGCGCAAGCTGTCTCCATCTTCGCTCTCTTCAATTACTTGCGCCAGTATGTCGGTCCGCCGGCGCGGCCGAGACTGACCCGCGCGACGCTTGGCGTTTTCCTCGGCGCGTTCACGCAATTCGCGCGCGGTCTCGTGCAGCTTTTCCGGCCGCAGATTGGTGTAGCGCCGCAGCATCTTCCAATCCTTGTGGCCCGTGACGAGTGCGACTTGTTCGATGGTGAAGCCCGCTTCGAACAAACGGCTGGTGCCTTCGTGGCGCAAATCGTGAAAGCGCAGATCCTCGATTTCCAATTCGCGGCAGGCGCGCCGGAAGGCGGCGCTGATCGAGCGCGGATCATACGGAAAAATGCGGTCGAGATGGCCGGTGATGGCGCCTTGATCCTTGAGGATGGCCCAGGCGTCGAAGCCGGTGGCCGCAAGCAATGGCACAGGCTGATGGTTGCCGTCCTTGTGACGCGGGTCTTTGCGATCGCGCACGATCACCGTGCGCTTGCGCTCATCGATGTCATTCCAGCGAATGCGCGTGATCTCTTCAATGCGCATCGCGGTGGCGACCGCGAAGCGGACGATGCGTCCGACCGGAAGCTGTTGTTTTGGATTGCCGTCGAGAAACGCCGTAAGGTGATCGAGTTCGTCCTCTGTCGGACGGCGGTCGCGTTCGTCGGCCTTGCCGATGAGGCCGAGCCGCACCAGCGCAGCCCGCGCGAGTTTGACCTGTTCGACCGAGACGAGCACGCCATGCACGGCCGCAGCGTGCGTGATGATCGTGTTGAGATAGGCAAAGTCGATCGCGAGCGTGGGAGGCCCTGCGCCTTCGCGGGCGCGTTCGCGGCCGTACTCGACAAGCCGCTCGCGCGTCAGCGCTTCGAACGCGAGCCGCCCAAGCCGATCCTTGAGCGTCGCGAGCACGAACTTCTTGGAGCGGGCGAGCTCGCGCCCGACATCGTTCATGTCGGCGATGTGGAGGTCGATCAGATGGCCGAGCGTGGTCTGGCCCTTCTTGGGCGCAGTCTGGCCGCGGCGGGGTGGTTTGAGGCCCCGGTCGATGGCGATCTCGGCTTCGCGCGCCCAATCCTGAGCCTCTGTCTTGCGCAGGAAGGTCTCGGCGACATACGCACCCTTGCGGCGAACCTGAACGCGCCAGGCGCCCGACCTCAATAATGTGAAACTCGCCATGACCCGTCCTTCCCGAGACCCCGTTTTCAGTCGCGCCAATGCCAGTCGCTCCAATCCGGAAGAGTCGGATTCAGTGCTGGCAATGCCAGTCGCTCAGATGACCGGAACGTGTGCGATCCGTGTGCACTCAGCCCGGGAAGACGCGGGACGTTCCGGGAACATGAGTGCACACAGAGTGCACACGTTCGTGCTTTGACCCATGACTCATAACGAAAAAATGTCCAATTATCAAATGCATAGATTTTGTATTGCACCTATGATGGATTGGACGGATCGGCATTGCCGCGCCTTCCACCGAGGCTTGACGCGCCGGGCGCAGCTCTACACCGAGATGGTGACCGCCGACGCGGT
>FKKE01012702.1_pt1 | contig 14054 bp, 13 predicted proteins | sample 1106331 | NCBI WGS metagenome assembly FKKE01 (sample SAMEA3931202, study PRJEB13176) | freshwater metagenome | biome: Drinking water system; feature: drinking water; material: freshwater | place: China | collected 2013-02-06 | reverse complement strand
TATTGCGAAGGTGTCAGAATACCCGCTTATGCAATTATCGATTCGTTGGAGGAAGTGGAAACAGCAACCCAACATTTAAAATATCCCTTGTTTGTAAAACCTGCACATGCAGGAGATAGCCTGGGAGTTGATGAACATTCATTGGTTCATAATATAGAAGAGCTGAAAGCAAAATGTGCTGAGATCATTGATCAGTATGGCCCGTTGATGATCGATGAATACATAGCCGGTCGTGAATTTACTGTATTGGTTCAGGCTGATCCGGACGATCCCAAACAATGTATTGCGTTCAAACCTGTTGAATACAGATTTCCCGAAGGAAAAGAATTCAAAACCTATTCATTAAAAACATCAGAGCTTCATCCTGATTGCAATTTTCCCTGCGATGATCCTGAATTAGATAAGAAACTCCGCGAAGCTGCAAAGAAAATATTCCTTGGCTTTGGCGCTGTTGGTTATGGAAGAATGGATTTCAGGGTAAATGAAAAAGGCGAAGTATTCTTTCTCGAAGTGAATTTTACCTGCTCTGTTTTTTACAGCGATGGCTATGAAGGATCGGCCGATTTCATTTTAAAGTTTGATGGCATTGGACAAAGCGGTTTTTTGAAACTGATCGTAGAAGAAGCCATGAATCGTCATGCACGCAAACAAAAATGCTATGATGTAAAAGGAAATTCAATTGCCGGCTTTGGTATTTATGCTAATAAAGAATTAAAAAGAGATCATGTGGTGTTCAATGGTGAAGAAATGGCGCAACGCCTGGTTACCCGTCGTCACGCCATGGAGAACTGGAATGAGAATGACCAGGAACATTTCCGTCGCTATGCATACCCTATCAGTAAAGAAGTATTCATTATCTGGGATAGCGATCCTACAGAATGGGCTCCGCAAAATCATAGCTGCGAACCGAATTGTGCTTATGATGGATTGAATGTGGTTGCTCTTCGTAAGATCAAAAAAGGAGAAGAGCTTACACTGGATTATGCCCAGTTCCTTGATAAGAATATGGAGCCATTTCATTGCAACTGCGGTTCACCAAACTGCAGGGGACTTATTATGGGAATACCCAACAACTCGGTTACCCACCGTGAATCTGCCCTGGAGAAGCAGAGAAGAGAATTGAAACTGAGAACAGGGCTCCGGTCAAACGGGCTGCAGCGGCGGGGGAGATAAAATACTTTTTAATTTAGCCGTATGAAAACCGTACGGCTCATAATCAAAGGAAAAGTACAGGGTGTTTTTTACAGGGCTACGGCCAAAGATGTAGCCGATCTCATCGGTGTTAATGGCTGGGTAAGAAATCTAACAAACAATGATGTTGAAATAACAGCAACTGCTGCTGAAGATGTTTTGCAAAAATTTATTGCCTGGTGCAAACAAGGTCCTCCTAAAGCAAGAGTGGACGAGGTGATAGTTGAAGAATTAAATCCTGAAGAGTTTAAGGGGTTTAAAATAATCCGGTAACTTTCATGAAACTTCATACATGAGATATTTTCTTTTTTGCGTTACACTTTTTCTTTCAATCGTTTCAAGTTCTCAAAACCTCAAATCCGGTGGCATACTCAAACCTGAACAAGCCATTATGGATATCAGGCATTATACTGTTGCACTTGATGTAGACCCAATTCAGAAAACAATTAATGGTTATACTGAGATCGATCTTAATCTTTCAGAGCCAACAAATATTTTGTTGTTTGATTTCTGGCATGGATTGACTGTAAAAGAAATTTTGGTAAATGGTAAAAAAGAAAACTTTGCGCATGGTGACGACGATCTTATAAGGATAAGTTCGAACCAAAAAGCAGGAAAGGTAAAAGTGAAGATCAGCTATGGCGGTAAGCCGGGTGTTGCGGAAAGAGCTCCCTGGACCGGCGGTTTTCAATGGGAAAAAGATTCAAAGGGTGATCCGTGGATAGCGATCACCTGCCAGGGCGAAGGGGCTAAAATTTATTTTCCCTGTAAAGATCATCCGAGTGATGAACCCAATGAAGGTGCAGATATGATCATTACGATTCCAAAAGGATTGGTAGCAACGGCGCCCGGCATATTACAAAAGATAACAACAAAAGGAAAAAAGTCAACCTATCACTGGAAAACTAACTACACGATCAGCAATTATTGCATCCTTTTCAATATTGGAAAGTATAAATTGGTAAAAAGAATTTATACAACAGTAGATGGCAACAAAGTACCGATGGAATATTATGTGCTGGAAGAAAATCTTGATAAGGCGGAAAAGCTGCTTGACCTGTATGAACAATCAGCAAGAATACTGGAGAAATATTTTGGTGAATATCCATGGGTAAAGGAAGCAATAAGAATTACAGAAACTCCACATTTAGGAATGGAACATCAAACCAATATTGCATATGGAAACCAGTATCGCTATGAAAAATTAGGCAGCAACGATTTTGATTGGCTCCTTCATCATGAATTCGGTCATGAATGGTGGGCAAATAAAGTGACCAACCGTGATTGGGCGCATATGTGGATACAGGAGGGTATTTGCAGCTTTGGGGATGCAATGGCTACAAGAGAACTGGCAGGTGAAGAAGCCTATTTAAAAAGAATGGCACAAACCGCAAGAAGTGCATCGAACCGTTTTCCCATGGTGAGAGGAGAGCAGGTGGATTCTGACAGTGCATATCATGGCGATATTTATGGCAAAGGAGCTTTCTTTATGCATACGCTTCGCTATATCATGGGTGATGATAAATTCTTTCCGGCATTAAAGAAACTGGCCACTGACCCGCAATACACATATGATAATATGGTAGTAACCGCAGATGTTGAAAAGCTATTCAGTGATGCTTATGGCAGAAGTTTAAAACCATTGTTTCATTTGTTTTTATACACAACCAATAAACTGGAGGTTCATGTAAAACAAACAAAGGATAATGAATACGTGGTAAAGTCATTAAACCTTGATATGCCCGTTCCTTTAGAGGTGCAGACAGATGCAGGTATACAAAAGATACTGGTTGATAAAAAAGGAGTAACCGTTACCAGCCAATCGCCGATCATAATTGACCCTAAAGTTTTTTACCTGAAAAAAGTTATTCTGGAATAACCGAATTAACAAAATTCATATTTCGGCCTGTTTAAATTTGCGCCATCCACTATGGCAAAGAAAAAAAGCAATAAGCATTTTAAATGGGCCATTTTAATTTTTTCACTTGTCGCCATTGCCGCAATTTATGGAGGCTATGAATGGTGGAAAGTTCGCAAATCCCGGTTTGTTCGTTACCCGGCTTTTGGTATTTCTATTCCCGAAGAGTATTTGATTCATGGCATTGATGTTTCAAAATACCAGGAAACCATTTCATGGGACATGGTAAAAGACATGCAGGTAGGAAAGATCCAACTTGGTTTTGCTTTTATAAAAGCAACAGAAGGAATTGAAAATATTGATCCGCAATTCAAGCGAAACTGGAAGAGATCAAAGCAAGCAGGGATCATTCGCGGTGCATATCATTTTTTTCTTACAACAAAAGATGGACGATTGCAGGCAGAAAATTTTATCACTACAGTTGATCTTCAACCCGGGGATCTGCCACCCGTCGTTGATATTGAACAAACATATGGTGTGAGTTCAATTGTTTTCAAAAAAGAATTAAAAGAATGGTTGGATATAGTAGAAACACATTATAACGTGAAGCCGATCATTTATACCAATGTTGATTTTTACAAAAGGCATTTAGGAAAAGATTTTAATAATTATCCTTTATGGGCTTCGCATTATTTTCAATATGATGCGCCGCGTATTGAACGCAACTGGGCTTTTTGGCAGTATAGTGAAGAGGGCAGAGTAAACGGCATTCTTTCAAAAGTTGATTTTAATGTTTTTAATGGTGACTCACTCCAATTCAGAAGCTTGCTGTTAAAAGAATAATTTCTATTCCGGCAATTAACTTACCTTGTTATCCTAATTTTCAAATAATGGCATTTGGTCTTGATCCTGAGGTGTCCAAATATTTCAAGAAGATCATCAACTCACTCTTTGCTGGCTTATTATGGTTATTTATAAATGTAACAGCAGGTATTTATTTTGAATTGGCATATAGTAAACGGTACCCCGCTATTGTGCATATACTCTTTTTTGCCTGGCTTGGTCTGAGTCTTATACTACTAATATGGTATTTGTATAAGGTCTGGAACAACTACCATCCCCGCTTCTAATTTTTTGTATCCAATATGACTGGCGTATTTCCTTTACCCATCACAATGATCTTGGCATTTTGTGATGTAGCAATTTCTTTCAGCGCTTTAATTTGTTCATATTGTAATTGCTGATCTGTTAAGCCTTGATTAATGATACGTTGATAATCAGCAATCCCTTGTGCTTCTACTCTTTTTCTTTCAGCTTCCTGTTTTTCTTTTTGAAGAATGAATTGCATTTTCTGGGCTTCCTGCTCAGCATTTATTTTTCCTTCTATTGTTGCCTTTACTGATTGAGGCAACGTGATATTTCTAACCAGTAATTGCTCAAGGAACAAACCTCTCTTTTTAAAATCTTCATCGATACTTTTAAATATCCTGTTTTGAAATTCATCCCGTTTACTTGAATAAAGTGAAATTGCATCATAGTATACTGAATTGTCCCGGATCTTGGTTCTGGTTAGTGGTCTTACAATTTTATCTACGTAATTGACACCCGTTTCCTTTACAAGCCGTGGTGCATCGGCTTCTGTAAGACGAAACAAAACAGTGAGATCAATTGTTACTTCCAATCCATCGGCGGTCAAAACCCTGATGGCATCATCTGCAGCTTTTACTCCTTCATCGTGAACACCACTCATGGTATAGTTTTGCGTTTTTATATCTAGTGTAGTTACTTCAACTAACGGATTGATCAGGTGAAGGCCGCTTTGCAACACATCGTTCTGAACTTTTCCGAAAAGTTTTTTTACACCTACTTGTCCTGCATCGATTTGAACAATTGATGAGATCAATATACCAACAACCACTATAGCAATAGCGGCAATCTTTATTGCTCCGCCATAGCGTTGAGCCGGGCCCGGGTTTCGGCCAATTACAATACCAATAATTAGTACGATGATCCCTACAATAATGAGTGCCATATACAGGTAGTTTTAGATTTATTAATAATTTATCAACTGCTGTGATCTGAAATGATTACCCAGTTTCCATTTTTTTTTCTGAACACAAGCGTAAAATGCCCGCTTGCGTCACCAATCGTTCTTGTTAAATAATATTTACCCGTTACATGAAAATATTCAGGCGAAAGCTGTTTTACCTGAATAAGTGTAAATGTAAGCTTTCCCATCACTGTAGTATCAGGATAATTCTTTTTATAATTAGCCAATGTGTTTTTATAACCATACGTAACTCCCGATTGACCAATGAACATCAGCGAGTCATTTTCCCAATAGCCAACCATAAACGCATCAATATCACCACGGTTCCAGGCGGCACTTTGTTTTGCCAAAATATTTCTTACGTCAGTTTCATCTTTTGTTTGACTTGCAGCGGCAAATGATAAAAATAAAGTAAGTGTAAATAGAAATATTTTCATTGTTTATGATTTAGAATAAATAAGCCGAATTTAAACAAATTACAATTAGCCCTTTAAGGTCCGTAGGTTAGTGATTGCAATCGGTAGTATGGCAATGCTTTGCCAGACGGCAATATCTCCAGTTAAGATAATAGGCGCTAATGATGAGAAGTGAAGAAGGAATAACCAACCAAAGAACATAGGCAGTAAAAAAATGCTTTATTATCAGCAAAATCATTCCGGTAACAAATAAGAAGAGGGGAATTAATTTATGATGATGCTTCTTGTACCCATGCCAAAGCGTAATGGCACCAATGATAAAAGCTACCGAGATCATAGCCACTTCTAAATAGATATTATCAAGGATATTGACCCCAAATAGGGGTAGAGCGGTTATGAATAATGGCAGCAATGCACAATGGATAGCACAAGCCAACGCAGCAGATACTCCTAATGCATTCCAATTGATCTGTAATTTCATTAGTTGACAAAGATATTTACATGCAACCATGTTGCAAAATATATTTATCTTTGTTTTCCACACTCAAAGGCAGAAGGAAAACTAAATTTATTTAAATGAAGAGGAAAACTATTTTTTATATCGTGTTTTTTGCTGTGCTGGTTATCGGTTTTTATTTAACCATGAGTTTTTTAGTACCGGGTTTTGGCAAATCAAAATTACCCCCGATCGGAAAGATGCAACCTTTTGCTTTTACCAACCAGGATGGTAATATCGTTACCGAAAAAGATATGGAAGGAAAGGTTTTTGTGACAGAATATTTTTTTACAACATGTAAAACATGGTGCCCCATCATGCATAACAATATGAGAATGGTTTACGACCGCTATAAGGATCGTAACGACTTTCTTATTTTATCACATACCAGTGACCCGGCAACTGATTCTGCAGCACGATTAAAGAAGTATGCAGATTCCATGAAAGTAAATACTGCGAAATGGATCTTTGTTACCGGAACGAAAGACAGTCTTTATAAACAAGCGAGGTATAGTTACCGGATTGACGACCCCAACAATAACCCTTTGGAAAATGAGATCGATTTTATCCATTCCCAATTCTTTGCATTGGTTGATAAAAAAGGGGTGGTAAGAAATATCTATGAAGGCAATATCAGGGGCGATGTGGAGAGAATGATGAAACAAATAGATGAGCTGCTAAAAGAAAAATAAATTTTATGGACACAAGAGTTCATGATATTCTCCGTCGTAACCAGCTTAGTGTTACAGCAAGCAGGGAAAAGATCCTTAATCTATTTTTAACGAATACAAGGGCTCTGGCTCATGCTGACATAGAGCATAAGGCAGGAGAAAGATTTGACCGGGTAACGGTTTATCGTACTTTGCAAACTTTTGTTGAAAGAGGAATACTTCACACCATTCCAACAGCGGATAATTCTGTAAAATATGCTTTGTGTAAGAATGATTGTTTTGAAGGCCATCATCACGACAATCATTATCATTTTGTTTGCTCTGCCTGCGGCAAAACAGAATGTCTTGAAGAGTTTGTGATCCCTTCAGTAAAGGTTCCCAAAGAATATTTAGCAAATAATGTTGAAATAGTTGTCAATGGAGTTTGTGCCGCCTGCCGGAAAAAGTAAGCCCCCATGTGGAAACGCGGGGACTTAGGTTAAGGCTCTGATTAGTAGCTATGTTAAAATGCGATAATTCACATTCATTTTTCTAATGTAAAATAAGGGGAGAAAATAATGCTCAGCAATACCACTTTAGTGGTATTTTGTATTACGCTTTGGTTAATGCGTTCATTTCATCGTGCACAAATGACATCAGATCGCCAACAATTGTTGGGGAAAAATCAAATTTCAGGCCTGCCGTATTGAAAAGTTCTGGAAGCGTTTGTGTCCCTCCTTTAGCTAATGCAGATATATAGTTGCTGATGGCTTGTTCTTTATTTTGTTTGTATTGTTTCCAGAGCCCTATGGCGCCCAGTTGCGCTATTCCATATTCAATATAATAGAAAGGCACTTCAAAAAGATGCAATTGCTTTTGCCAGAAATATCTTCTGTATTCTTCCAGTCCTGAAATATCGAGAACGGGTGAAGTAAACTCATTGAATATTTCTATCCATTTATCCGATCTTTCTTCGTGGGAGTGTGTTGGGTTTTCATATAGCCAGTGCTGGAATTTATCAATAGTAGCGATCCATGGAAATATGGTGATCACTCTTTCCAACTGGTGTTCTTTTGCCTGTTTCATTTCCTGGCCGGAATTGAAAAACACATGCCAATGATCCATTGAAAAAAGCTCCATCGTCATGCTGGCTACTTCTGCAATTTCCATTGGATATTCTTTGAAAGAGGTTAGCTCCAGGTTGTGAGCCAAAAATGAATGAACTGCATGCCCGCCTTCATGAACCATTGTAGTTACATCATCCATTTGTCCTGCGGCATTCATAAAAATAAAAGGAGCGCCACTTTCTGCTAAAGGGCAATTATATCCACCCGGCGCCTTCCCTTTGCGGCTATCAAGATCAAGATGTCCCATTGACTTCATCTTCTTTAAGCAATCAGCAAAGAATGGATTCAATTCATTAAAACAAGTAATTGTTTTTTCTACCAGTTCTTCACCGGTCTTAAATGGGTTTAGCGGCCTTTCATCAGCCGGGTGTGCTTCCAGGTCCCAGGGACGCAAAGTATCAAGACCAAGCCTTTTCTTTTTTCTTTCAAAGATCTCGTTTACTAATGGCAGTATTTTTTCTTTTACCGCCTGGTGAAATTGAAAACAATCTTCCGGTTTGTAGTCAAACCTTCCCATTTCTGCAAACTTGTAATCACGGTAATTTTCGAAACCGGCATTCACTGCGATCTTATGGCGTTTTTCTATAAGAGATGAAAACAGATTATTTAAAACCTCTTTATCCTGCATACGGCGATCACCGATTTTCCTGTAAACAGCCTCTCTTAAGCTACGGTCATTATTTTCAAGAAATTTTGTTGCCTGTTGCAATGTGTATTCTTTTCCTTCTACATCAACAGTCATCTTACCTGCAATCACTCCATATTGCTGCTGCATCACACTCATTTCAGCCAATAGGGGAATGTTTTCTTCACGAAAAAGGTCAATATTTTTCTTTACTGTTCTTAAATAAGTAAAGAATTTATTTTGATCCAGCTCTTTTGTAAACGGGGATTCAATGAGTTTCTTATTCAGTTTGTCTGCATAAGGCTGCACTTTGGGTTGTATCTCCATCACAAAAAAAGTAAATGCATTTTCCAGCTCTTTACTTTCTGTATCACATGTCATCCTGATCTGGCGCCAGCAGCCATCTTCGTTTATAGCAGCTTCCAGTTCACTCATATCTTTCAGCCATCTTTCAAGATCCTGTTTTGAACTGATCTTTCTTTCTAAGAGATCAATAAAAAATGGTTCAAGTTTTTCCCAGGTTGATAGGGTAAAATCCTGTGGTAAAAAATGACGGGGTAACTTTTTTATATCTGCTGAATACATAATATGCCAATTTGCAATTTGCAAATAGTAAGCCATTTGCACATTGTCAATTATTTGATCAATGGGATTATTTTCCAGGTTTCTTTTTTACTGAAGGTTTTTTCCGGGTTGAGGTTGAAGAAACTTTATTTGGTTTTTCTTCCTCAATGGATTCTTCCTTTACTTCTTCTACCAGCTCCGGGGTTTCCTCAGTTACTTCCGTGAGTTTTATTTCGACATTATGTTTTTTTAATGAATCGAACCATTTTACCATTTTTTTCATATCGCTGGGATATACTTTTTCAAAATCCATCTCAGGATATACTTTCTCAAAATATTTTTTTACTGCATTGTTGTCTTTTGCATCCGGTAATGAACCACTATTTTTTTCCATAGCCTGAAATACCTCTGCAAGATTCACATTATCCCGTTGTGTAAACACTTCGATACTTTCCAGATGCGAAAAATTGTGCACACGATTGGATATGAACTGGGTTTTATTATCATCCAGGGAACGAACAACAGCGCCGTCGCCACGGCTGCTGATCAGTTCAAAAATTCCGGGAAGTCCAGTGACTGCTACAAGTTTACTATACTCCATACATTCTAAAATTTGGGAGTGCAAGATAACCCGAAAAAGTTTAATCAAAATCTCCGTTTAACTTGTTTTAAATCGGGGTGCAAATTCTTATTTCAATAATTTTACTCTGTTTTTGGATTTTATGAAATGGACATTTTATTGTGCAGTTATATTTTGCCTGTTGTTTTACAGATGTAAAGAACCGGTTTCCATACATGCGCAGGCAATACCAAGAGATACAACGATCAATTACGCTACTTCATTCAGCGATGTTTTTTTTGATAGCCTGGCAATGGAAAAATTCATATCCACCCAGCAATTTCATGATTCATTAGTGAAAGGGATGAGGAATTTTTATAATGCCCGTAATTACCAGTATGCGTGGTTTTTTAAGGAGGGAATTGCAGAGCATGCGCCTTCATTTTACAATGTATATAATGATTACCTGGGTTATTCCGGGGATTCTACTTTGAAAAGCCGGATGCTGCAACTGATGTATGATTCAATAAGGAATGGAAATTTTCTCTTCAATATCAGGGATAGTATTGTTTTGAATACAGAATTGCTTTTGACCGCCCAATTTTTTTCGGTATTCAAGACGAGCTTACCAGGGCAGTAACCAGCTTAATGCCCACGAGCTGAGTTGGTTCATTCCCAGGAAAAAAATAGATCCCTCGGCACTGCTTGATTCCTTATTGTTTCATAAAGGGAAAGACCTGGCAGATTATGAACCCGTGAACCGTCAATATAATTTGCTAAAAAATTATTTGCTTAAATATTACGAGTTACAAAAAAATGAAAAAGAGGAGGCAATAATTGCGGAAAAGAAAAATTATAAAAAAGGAGATATATCAGCACTATTGCCAGTAATAAAGAAAAAACTTTTTTTATTAGGTGATATGATTGATAAGGATACATCGAATATTTTTACGTCTTCATTGGAAGATGCAGTAAAAAATTTCCAGGAGAGAAATGGATTGAAAGCGGATGGGATCATGAACTCATCTTTTTTTTCAGAATTAAATAAAACAAATGAGGACGGGATACAGCAAATACTCATAAATATGGAACGCATTCGTTGGGTTCCGGTACAGCCAACTACAGATTATTTATTAGTGAACATCCCTGAGTTCCGTTTGCATGTTTATGAGATGGGTGATTACAGGTGGAGTACAAGGGTTGTAGTGGGAACGGCCGCGAATAATACAGTTATTTTTAGCGGTACGTTAAAGCATGTTGTTTTTAGTCCTTACTGGAATGTGCCATCATCCATTTTAAAGAATGAGATTTTGCCCGCAATAGCCCGGAATAAAAATTACCTGGCAAGAAATAATATGGAATGGTACGCCGGAAGTGTAAGACAAAGACCCGGCCCCGGGAATGCCCTTGGCAAAGTGAAATTCTTATTCCCGAATAGCTATAATATTTATTTGCATGACACGCCTTCAAAAAGTTTATTTAATGAAGAACGAAGGACCTTCAGTCATGGCTGCATTCGTGTAAGTGAGCCAATGAAGCTAGCCCAATTTTTATTACGAAATGATGCAAACTGGGATTCGCTAAGAATAGCAAAGGCCATGAATGCACGAAAAGAACAATACTATAATTTAGAAGAACATATCCCCGTCTATATTGGATATTTTACAGCCTGGGTTGACAGAAATGGCAAGTTGAATTTCCGAAATGATGTTTACGGACATGATAAAAAAATGAAAGCAAGATTATTCACAAAACAATAATGAACAAAAGAGCTTTTTACAAGCTCTTTTGTTTTTCGGTTTATTATTTTTTAGTAAACCGCCTGAATCCAATAAGAAAGATCAGCCCCGTTACCCCGAGTGTGGCATATAAAATTCCTTTGTTCTTTTGCGGCTTGTTTTCAACAGAAGAGGCAATAGCCGCATAAGATGCTTCTGCAGGTACATTTTTTTCATTGTTCTCTTCAGAAACCACATCCCAATCACTATAATCTTTTCCTGTGAGGTAAGTAAGCATTTCCAGTTCATCAGCACGCCGTTGTTTTAATTCTTTTAAATACTTTTTTCCTGCATCGCAATTAAAATCACCGGTAGCCGGGTGAGTGATCACATATCTTGCCTGGTAATTATCTGTATTGGGGGTGATATGAAACTGCAGGTCCTGGGGAAATGATTTCCTGTTATAACGTACATGCAGCCGGGTGAAATAAACATTATCTGAATAATCATCCTCGCTATATACATCATCATAATTATTCCAATCCCTGTTGATCCACCATACTCCTGCCTGTACAAGATCCTGTGCTGAAGGAGCAGTGGCAACACAGGGATCGCATTTCAAAAAGTTCTTAGGACTTACATCCCATGCATATTCAAGCATAGCAATTGCTTTCCCTTCTTTACTCCATTGGTTTTGAAAAAGGTTAGCGTAAAAGTTGGCAAAATTATTTTTAACAAACAATGGAATGTTTTTTCCGGTTGGCAAAGAAATCGTCCTGTAGTTCGTTGTCTCTATTCTTCCTTTTTTTGTAAACGCATAAACGATCATATCCTGGTCGCCATCTGCATTGGCCATGCCTAAGCGGATTGGCAACATGAATTTTGGAGAGGAGAAACTAATTTGAATCGGACGTAAAAAATCACCGGGCAATTTTTTCTTTTCTTTCTCATTCACTTTTACCACAAAAAATTTCAGATTGCTTTTGATATAAGGTTCTAAAACTTCTTCAGCACCGGCAGGGATCTTATAACCATTTTCATCAAGCCAGTTTTTTAAACCCGTTGATTCTTTTGCTGAAAGAATAAGAATATCATATTCTCCAATAAGATATTTAGCTTCTATTTTTACTTTAAACTCTTTATCTTCTTTTTGAATAGATTTATTACCACGAACCATTAAACCCGATACTTTTCCAGCAAGCGCAACTTCTTCAAGTTTGTCGTACATATTACAAGGATTCTGATCATAGTACTCCACCAATCTTGGTTTGCTGTATTCATTCAGCGTATTAAAAATTGACTGGTCAACAACTTTAATATCTTTTTTCTGTAATACAACAGGTACGGGAACAACCATAGCAAAATCTTTCAGGTTTCCTTTGAAATCATTGTACATCGTGATCACATTCCTGTTACCATCCCTTACAAGTATTACTTGTGAAGTTTTGTTTTTTAATGTACCGTCTGCCTTACTTACATAAAATCCGCAGAAGGCTACTGCTTCATGTGTTAGCAATGCAAGAAGAAGGATAACGGCTGCTCCTTTTTTCAAAATCGGTTTCATAACTATACGTTTTAGTTTATACCCCAAACCCCTAAAGGGGACTTTGGAGCGATTTATAAATAAATAATTATTCCATTGAAAAGCTTTTGATTTAAAAAATCTATCCAATAAAGGCACTAATGGCGCAGCCGCAACTAATACCCAGACCGGTGTATTGTATTTCCATTTGAATGCGGCGAGATAAAAAGAAACTGCTGCGATCAATACGGCCCAAACAATTCTTGCTACAAGATGATTGGGTGCCGTTCTCGGATCGCTGCTGACGCTGCTGCTCACGTAGCGCCGGCGGATCCATCGTTCGAAACAGCCAGAATCCGACCACAGCGCTCGACCACCCTGCCCGCCGGCTCGATCCGGTCGATCACCGAGACGCTTTTCCCCGCCTGCCAATACTCATTCGATCCCGAGGGATCGAGCGAGGCGCGCTTGAGCTGCCAGAAGGATTTGACCGCAAACCAGGTCCGGATCCATCGTTTGGCTCGCCTGCCGCGGAGCATCCGGCGCGCGAGCCAGCCCGCCCGGAGGCCGGCCCGCTGGACCTGCGGCGTGTTAATGACGGCGACGGGCACGCCGGTGATGCGCTCGCTCAGCACGATGTCGTCTTCATCCGCTTCCAGAATGGCCTGCTTGTAGGCATCGCTGGCGCCGCACTCGACCGTGGCGATGAAGCGGGTGCCCATCTGCACGCCGGCATGGCCCAGGTGGATTGCAGCCGCGAATCCCGCCGCGTCCCCGATGCCTCCCGCCGCGACGACCGGGAGGCCGAGGTCTCCGACCTCGGCCAGCAGCTCCTCGGCGGTTCGGGGTCCCGGGTGACCTCCCGCTCGACGGTTCACTCCGATGAGTCCATCCACGCCCGCATCCCGACCCTTGAGGGCCCACTTTCGCTCGGTGACGTCGTGGTACACCCGGCCGCCGGCCCGATGCACCCGGTCGCACACCCAGCGCGGGTTGCCCAGCGAAGTGATGAAGAACCGGATGCCCTCTTCGAGCGCGAGGTCCACCCAGCGAACCATCTTCTCGTGATAGCGGCGGGAGGATCGTTCGATCAGCGCGTTCATCCCGATGGGCTTGCCGGTCAGCTGGCGGATGCGGCGGATTCCCTCGCGGAAGTCGTAGCCGTACACGTAGGTGAGCGAGACCGGCTGGAGGATGCCGATCCCGCCCGCCTCCGACACCGCCGCGACGAGCTCCGGATTGCTGCACGGGTACATCGCGCCGCAGATGAGCGGTACC
>FKKE01016162.1_pt1 | contig 14062 bp, 13 predicted proteins | sample 1106331 | NCBI WGS metagenome assembly FKKE01 (sample SAMEA3931202, study PRJEB13176) | freshwater metagenome | biome: Drinking water system; feature: drinking water; material: freshwater | place: China | collected 2013-02-06 | reverse complement strand
TAAGGTTTGGAACCAGCTTACTCATTTGCCTGTATTAAGAAACTACCTGATCTCCTTTTTCTTTTTCAATATGGGTGTGCAAACTGTAATGCTGGCTGCTACATTATATGGTAAAAGTGAATTAGCAATACCCACAGAAAAACTGATCATAGCGATCCTGATCATTCAGTTGATAGCTATTCCCGGCGCTTATCTTATTTCAAAGCTTTCATCAATGATCGGGAATTTAAAAGCACTGATGGTTTGCGTTTTTGTATGGATCGGCATTTGTATTTATGCCTATTACATCCCTACGGGTGATGTGATGCAGTTTTATATTATTGCGGCTATCGTTGGTTTTGTAATGGGCGGAATTCAATCGTTAAGCCGTTCTACTTATGCCAAGTTAATGCCCGTAACAAAAGATACGGCGTCATTTTTTAGTTTTTATGATGTATCGGAAAAGATCGGTATAGTTTCTGGATTATTTCTTTTTGGTTTCTTAGCCGAAAAAACAGGATCGCAAAGAACTTCGGTACTGATGTTGATGATATTTTTTATAGTTGGATTGATTTTACTTTTACTTACCCGGAAAAAAGAGAAAGAAGTTCATTCCTGAAAAAAAACAAAACAAAGTGAATCTTTATACAATTAATACAGGTTACTTTAAACTGGATGGTGGGGCAATGTTTGGCGTAGTACCGAAAACGATCTGGAATAAAATAAATCCTGCCGATGAAAATAATCTATGCAGCTGGGCATTGCGTTGTTTATTGATCGAAGATGGAGATCGTTTGATCCTTGTTGACAATGGTAACGGTGATAAGCAGGATGCAAAGTTCTGGAGTCATTATCATTTACACGGTGATGATACTTTAGAAAAGTCTTTGGCGAAGTATGGTTTTACAAAAGATGATATCACGGATGTCTTTTTAACTCATCTGCATTTTGATCATTGCGGCGGGTCAATCGCAATTGAAAAGGGAAAGCTAGTTCCAAATTTTAAAAATGCAACTTATTGGAGTAATAAATATCATTGGCAATGGGCAACCGAACCTAACGAAAGAGAGAAAGCTAGTTTTTTGAAAGAAAATATATTGCCAATTAAAGAAAGTGGCCAATTAAAATTCATTACGCATCCTCCTGAAGCTGAAAAAAGTTCGTCGTCATATCCGCCGGGAATGCTTATGTCTGACTTTAGCGATACAATTAAAGTTCGTTTTGTAAGTGGACATACAGAAAGTATGATGCTTCCTGAAATAAAATACAAAGACAAAACTGTTGTATTTATGGCAGATCTATTGCCTTCAGCAGGGCATATTCCAATTCCATATGTAATGGCTTATGATATGTACCCGCTTATAACTCTAGGTGAGAAAAGAAATTTTTTAAATACCGCTCTTCAAAACGATTACATTCTTTTTTTCGAGCATGACCCAAAATATGAATGCTGCACACTTCAGCAAACCGAAAAAGGAATAAGGCCAAAAGAATTTTTTAAGCTGGAAGAGATTTAATAACACGAAATTGGCAATAAGTAATCACTGGTCTCTTATCAATTAATTTCCTCTCAATTTCACCATTGAAGTAAGCGGATAACGAAGATTACGGTAAGACATCATATCTATTTTTACTTTTCCCACAACTATCGGGCTTTCTACACGCAACACTACATGGTTGGGATCATCGCTTACCCACACCGTCATTTTTTCACCCCCTTCGAAAATTGTTCCTTTTAATAAAAGTGGTTTGAATTTTATGGCTTTGAATTTGCCGTATTGTGTTTTCACCGTTTCTTTTCCCAGGTAACGGATGTACATATTGAAAACCTCATTATCTAAAAACATTTTGAACGGTATCTTATCATCTGGTTTATATTTTGAAAAATCAATATTGCGGGCATAATAGATAGCGCTGATCACATCCTGGATACAATCAGGAACTTTAAAAACACCGCTATTCGTAACCGCTGTATTTGCTGTTCTGTTAAATGTTACCGTTTCATATTTTTTATACCCGCCTTCATCTACATTGCGTATGAATTTATAGGGTTGCAATGTAGCCGTATCGATATACGATTCATACTTGTCCCGCACCTTATAGATCCAATCATAAGAAGATTTTGTTTTACCATCTCCCACCACGTGATACACCGGCTTATTTCCATAATTTTCCAATGTGGTAGTAAAAATAGCCGTACCGGCATGTATATATGCTCCGGCTACTGAATAATACACATGAAACGTAACCTGCTCCCCCGCCTGGAATGCAGTATTGGTAATACCACAAAACTCATCACTGGGATGATTTGTTTGCATTGCAGGAACTGCCGGTTTTTTTTCTTCACCAGTAAAAAAAACAAACAGTAAGCTGAGTGCTGAAATTGAATTACGAAGCTTCATCCTTTTTAAAAAGTTTTGTTCCCAGTATTAATAAACTGCCAATTGCTGCAGGCACTATCAAATTTACAAACCAGATCGTTGTTGTAACAAAACCAATGCCTAATGTATTGGTTGAAAAAATTGAAAATATTTTTTCAGTGATAAATATTTTTTGTGTCACTTCAAACAGAGCAATGGTGGGTGTGATGGCCATGATAAAAAAAATAAGAGCAGTAACCCAAAAACCCATCCACCAATCCACCTCAACCCCAAAGAACCTGAACAATAAAAAATATTGCGTGGCAAAAACCAAATAACGCAACATTGATAAAGACAACAAACGAAACAGCAACGTTGTATCTGCTTTTTCCAATTCGTTGATAAGCCAAATATATTTTTTTATCGCCGGTATTTTTTCAATCCATCTTATCAACCACCCTATCCTGAAATAAAAAACTGTTAAAAATCCAAAAAAGATGAGTGCAGCTATAAGTATCACATTTGCCCATTCATTGTAAATGGTTATTTGTGCCCTGAGGAGATCGGCTTTTAATACCAAAAGAGCTATAATGCCAAAGAACATGGTTATGATCAGTTGGCTTATACTTCCGAGAACCGTCAGTGAAATAACTTTTAAGCGGTTGCCTTCATTCATATAAAGTACACGACCCAGGTATTCCCCAATACGATTTGGTGTAGTGACAGAAAAGGATAGGCCGGAAAAAATAGCTTTAAGGGACCTGCCAAAAGAAACCTGCTGAACATTTTGAACTGATATCTTCCATTTCAAAGCTTCCAGTGACCAATTCACAAACATTAAAATAAAAACCATGATAAAATTAATGATCCTTTGGTCTGCAAAAGCAGCTTTGATATTCATCCACGATTGCTCCAGATGTGGCTGTTGTTTTATTTGTCTGAAAATGGAATACGATAACCAAACAAAGAGCACGGGACCAAGAATGTAATTGAGAAAGATTTTGATATTTTTATACCGTTGATTTTTCATTGAATTGCTGGATGCTGCAGGTTCGGCATACTATTCTGTAAAAATACTTTGCCCTTTGCAAAAGTCTTCAAAAATAATTCTTGGTATTGACCCGGGTACCCTGCTTATGGGGTATGGCATTATTGAGATCAGCAGCAATGTTATGTGCATGAAAGAAATGAGTGTATTAAAGCTATCGTGTAAAAAAGATAATTATACACGATTGCAACTGATCCATACAAAAATTGAAGAGCTGATCAGTAAGCATCATCCACATGAATTTGCGATTGAGGCGCCCTTCTTTGGTAAAAATGTACAAAGCATGCTGAAGCTGGGAAGAGCCCAGGGTGTTGCCATTGCTGCGGCCATCAGTGCAGGATTACCCGTAACAGAATATAGTCCTAAAAAAATAAAACAATCAATAACCGGCAATGGTAATGCAGATAAGGAACAGGTATGGAAAATGCTGCAGCGAATGTTATCTTTAAAAGAGATGCCACAATATTATGATGCTACGGATGCATTAGCAGTAGCGGTATGTCATCATTTCCAGGATAAGCCCGCCCTTAAAGTAAATGGTAAGCTGAAAAGCTGGAAAGATTTTATAACAAAAAATCCTTCCAGGATAACGATAAAATAAAAACTTAATTGGTTTTTGGTTTTGTTGTTGTGGGTTTTTGTGTAGTTGGCTTTTGCGTGGTTGGTTGTTTTACCGGGTCAGGGTCATTTCCCAAATAGATCAATTCCTGCGGCAATTCATTTAGCTTAAGTTCTCTTGCTACCCCGATAAAAATATTATCAATAGCAAACCCTGCTTCGTATGTATTTGGCTTCAGCACCAAAGTATATTTTTTTCTTGCCAGTACTTTTTTATAGGCATCAGAAACCTGTTTGTACAGATCCTGTGATAAGATGGCCCGCTTTTCATTTGACCTGTTCTGTGCTATCTGCTGCCAGTACAAAATATTGATCATTGCTTTTTGCCTGTCAGCTACAATAATGTCGTAAACAGCTTTTGGTTTTTTTCCTGTTGCCACATCAGCAGAATCTGTTTTATAAATGCTATCTAATCTTTTATATTCCGCTTCATTATACATTTGTAAAGCTCCCAATGTATCCCGATCATAGAACTGCATCAGGCTATCTACCACCCGGTAGGCAGGCATTGCCTGTACCATTATATCAATATCAAATACACCTACTTTAAAGGTTTGTGATCTTGCATCATTAGCAACAAATAATAAGATTGCTAAGCTAAAGATCATCACGATAATTTTTTTCATACTTGCATTTTTATAAGTTGCTAATAATTTTTTCCTGGATCTTCTTCATTTCTTCCGGGCTTAACTTAAGTTTTTCCCGGGTAAAATTGAGATCGTTTGCAGAATTAATAGGGATCAGGTGCATATGCGCATGCGGTACTTCAAGACCAACTACCTCAATACCGCATCGATTACAATTGAATGATCTCTCTATCGCTTTTGCGATCGGTTTTGCAAACAAAAGCATTTCTGAGAGATATTCATCGGGAAGATCAAAAAATTTATCGGTCTCTGTTTTAGGTACAACTAATACATGCCCTTCCCGTAAGGGAAAAATATCAAGAAATGCAAAGAACTTTTCGTTCTCGGCAATTTTATAAGAGGGGATCTCACCCGCAATGATCTTTGAAAAAATTGTCATACCGCCAAAAATTTTAGATCGCAGATTTAAGATCGCAGATTTTATATGCTTAAATCGTTGAAACATTTCATACAAATCTAAAATCCGAAACCAGCAATCCGAAATACGATTTATATCGAAATATTCTCTACTTTAAATTTCAATATTCCTGCGGGAGCCTGCACTTCAGCAACCTCCCCGGGTTTTTTACCCAGCAATCCCTTTCCGATGGGTGAAGTAACAGAGATCTTTCCGGCTTTCAGATCTGCTTCGTTCTCACTTACCAATTGGTACGTCACTTGCTTTTTTGTATTGAGATTTGTCAGGGTTACTTTGGTAAGGATCGAAACCTTACTGGTATCAATACTGCTTTCATCCAGCACACGGGTATTAGCAAGCATGCCTTCCATTTGAGCAATTTTTGCCTCCAGCAATCCTTGTGCTTCTTTCGCAGCATCATATTCCGCATTTTCTTTCAGGTCGCCTTTTTCTTTTGCTTCCGCTATGGCTCTTGATGCAGCAGGCCTGTCCACCGCCTTCATCCGTTGCAATTCTGCTTTCATATGTTCAAGAGTATCCTTTGTCACATAATTAAAACCACTCATAATTACCTCCTTTTAAATAAAAACGTGGGAGTCACGTTTACAGACAAAAAAAATAACAACGCCCCAGTGTTTGCTGAAGCGTTGCATTTATATATACAAATATAGAAAATTCTTTATTTCATCAACCGGGAACACAAAGTTTTTTATGGCTTAATAAACTCATAGAACCTGTCCCTTCCCAATGAAAATTCCACTGCTTTTATGCGTTTCCTGCCATCTTTAAAATCAAAATTGTGAAACCGCCACTGAAGGATCCTATTGTGATTGAAATTGATGAGGTAAATTTCAAGGCGTTTAAGAATTTTTGTCTTATGATCGTCATCGGCAGCATTGTATTGGGTACGGGTATAAAAACCGGAAGAATTATGCGATAAAGTTTTGAAGAAGTCCCAATTTCTGAAGCAACACTTCACTCATTTTTAAAAATGCTTCCTGGCTATACCCAGCTGTATGCGGGGTAATGATCACATTGGGTTGATTAAGCAGCCAGTTGAATAGCTCTTTTTCATTTTCAGTAAATGAAGAAAGTTTTTCATTCTCTAAAACATCTAAACCGGCGCCGGCGATCAAGCCTTCTGTTAGTGCAATCCTCAGATCATTTGTGTTAATGATCTTCCCCCTTGATGTATTCAGTATCCAGGGCTTTTGTTTCAATGATTGGAAAAATTGTCTGTTTGCCATGTAACTCGTTTCCTCTGTTAAAGGAACATGAAAGCTTATAACATCAGCATACCGGCAAATATGATCGGGGCTGGCTTCTTTGATATGATCTTTGCTAAACCCGAATTTATATTTATCATAAGCGAGAATAGTTACATTAAATGATTGTAGCAAGCGGGCAAAAGCGCTGCCTGTATTTCCAAAGCCAATGATACCAATTGTTTTACCCGTTAGCTCGGTGCCCCTGTTCTCTTCCCGCAACCAGATACCTTCTTTTAATTCTTTTTGTACGGAATTAATTTTATTTAGTAAAGCCAGCAAAAGTCCCAATGTGTGTTCAGCTACTGCATTCCGGTTGCCCTCAGGACTGCTGATGCATTTTATTCCTTTCTTGTCAGCATATTCAACATCTATTAATTCCATACCGCTTCCCAACCGGCCGATCCATTTCAGTTCTGTTGCTTTATCTATCAGTTGCTGATCAATTTTTATTCTTGTAGTAACTACTATACCTTCCACATCCTTCATTGAAGTAAATAATTCATCATATGAAATTGCAGGGTCATACAGCACTTCAAACCCTTTTTGGGTTAATATATCAATCAATATAGGGTGTGCTTTTGCTGTAATAATAACTTTGCTCATCTACTTCATTTTAAAGCTTAGCTGGCCAAATTCCTGTATAGATAATTGTTCAGCTCTTTTATTAAATAGCTCATCCTTCAATATCTCAGCATCAAACAATTCCTTTACCGCATTACGTAAAGTCTTCCTCCGCTGGTTAAATGCTGCTTTTACCAGCCTGAAATAAGAGTTTTCATCTTTCATTTCCATTGGGTTTTTCAAGGGTATTAATCGTATCACAGCACTTTTGACTTTTGGAGGAGGGTTAAAACATTTTTCATGAACATCAAATAAATATTCAACTTTAAAAAAAGCCTGAACCAATACACTGGTAATACCATACGTTTTATTTCCTTCTTTTGCAGCTACTCTTTGCGCCACTTCTTTTTGAAACATGCCCACAACTTGTTCAATATCTTTTTTCCATTCCAATATCTTAAACAATATCTGCGATGAAATGTTATAGGGAAAATTGCCGGCAACAGCGAATTTTCCGGCAAACGGGGTATCCATTTCGAGAAAACTTTGATGGATCAGCTTGCCTTTTAAAGCCGGATATGTAATAAGTAAATAATCCACTTTTTCGGTATCTAACTCTACCGCTTTAAAATCAATACCGGGTATTGCAAGCAGGTATTTTGTCAAAGCTCCTCCACCGGGCCCAATCTCAAGTAGCTTGTCATGAGGATATTGCTGTATGGAGGTTACTATTTTTTTGCAAATATTCTCGTCTTTTAAAAAATGTTGCCCAAGAGATTTTTTCAATGTGTACATTGTTGCAAATGTACTTCGCTTGTTTTTATCCAATTTAAAATAAAAAACCTCCCTGGAAAAAGGAGGTTTTTAAAAAAAACAATTATGAAAACCTGCTATTCTAAAACAACAATCTGATGTTTTCTTTATTTATTGGTTGACCGGTAGGGTTGAAACATCTTGTATCCTTGCTTTAACATATACATTTTTCCCTTTGGCTTCTTTATTTTCAGAAAAAGAAAAATGAGTGAAAGCAATAAAAGCAAGCGCAAAAACAAAAAGCTTTTTCATAAGTCGGATTTTTAATACCATAATATTATAATAGACTATAAAGTGAAACAAGGAATAAATACGGCTAAAATTCACCTGGGCTGAAAAAACTTATTTAAGGCATTTTGCTTCGTATTTAAAAGAAGAAAGCTTACCACGAAAAAAGCCCTCCTGTAAAAGGAGGGTTTGGTAAGCTGAATATGTATTTGTAATAAATCTTTTATTGCTTAAGGATCTTTTCTGCAAATCTTTGCCTGTCAATTATAGCTTCCAGTAAATAAATACCTGTAGGAAAAGACTGGATATCAGTGATCACAAAATAATTGTCGCCTGCATTTCCGTTATAGTTTCTTTGCAGCAGTTTTCTGCCTTTAAGATCGTAAACACTTAAATTCACAGGTCCTCTTTCCGCTAATTTTATTTGAACCGGTATCTGGTCCCGTACCGGGTTTTGCTTTACAATAAAAGTCTTATTGCTATTCACTTTTATAAGAACAACCGTGAAATATTTAAAAGTTCCATCCAGTTCAACGATCTTAAGCCGGTAATAATAATTAGCCGTTACATTTGAGTTTACCGGGTCGCTGTATGAATATGTAACAGCGGTTGCCTGGTTACGTGCCGTTATAGTGGCGATCTTTTCAAATGAAGATCCATTAATACTTTTCTCCAATTCATATTGCTTAAGATTTGATTCCTGTTCTGTTCTCCATTGGAGTTTAATTACTCCCCTTTCATGCACTCCTGTAAAGCTGAGTATTGTAACCGGTAAGGTTGAAGGATTAAAGGGATCACTTCTGAAAATACCCCTGCCATGTGTAGCAGCTACAATTTTGTTATCAGCAGAAACCTGGAGATCAAATACCATTACAGGATCATTATCTGCCATGCCGGTATTGAAATCATACCAGCTATTACCACGGTCGGGGCTAACATATACGCCCAGATCAGAACCTGCATAAATAATATTTTTATCAAGCGGATCAAAAATCAAAGCATTGAATGGCACATCAGGTAAGCCAATGCCTGCATTTGCCCATGTACTACCACCATTACCACTTACATAAATATGAGAGCTGCCGTAACCACCAAGAGCAACAAATACGCTATCATCATTTGTAGGACTTATAGCAAAATCCAGTACAAATCTTGAAGGAAGGCCTGCCGTAATATTTGTAAAAGAAGTACCGCCATTGGTTGATTTGAAAACAGATGGCGAACCTACTACATTTAGTGCATCGTCTGTTCGCTGAGACATATTGGATAATGATACATACAATTTATTAGCATCAGTAGCTGACACTGCCAAAGCAATACCTGTTTTATATTGAGCTTCTATATAGTTTGTGTTGGCTGATATTGTGCCATTATTATTTGTCCAGGATGTACCCGAGTTAGTTGTTTTATGCAAATTATCACTGGCTACATATAACGTTGTCGGTGTTGATCTGCTGATTGCAACGGGTGCCATAAATCCTGTTCTGTCATCGCCTGAAAAAGCCCAGCTTGATAAAGAGGTGCTATATGATCCTCCTACACCTCCCGTAGATTTGTTTACTCTCCTGGCATCATTTGATGCATAGACAATATTATTATTTGTGGGGTCAATAACACAAGGGCCACCATCTCCACCAAGCGGCTTTGACCAACTAGTACCGTTATAATACCACACTCCATTGTCTTGTAACCCTCCGATATATAAATTGGCTGTAGTAGCCGATACACCAAGAGAAGCATAAAACTGTGCAATGTTCAGCCCTGTATTGATCTCAGTAAAAGTGGGAGAAGCTGCAGTAGCATTCGTAGTTTTATATACACCTCCATCATTGGCAATATAGGCTACATCACTATTTGTGGGATCAAATTTTATATCATGGTAATCACTGTGCATACTGCCGCCGATAGTTGTCCGGGTTTGTGCAGAAACTCTATGCCTGTAAAAATTCACACCTCCCATAAATATTGAATCAGGACGTGAAGGAAGTATAGCTGCTGTATTGGCAAACCAATATTGATACTGGCAATGGTGTGATCCATTTTGAGAAGTCCATGTTGCTCCAAAATCTGTTGAACGCATCAGTTCATTCTCAGAGGTTCCGCCATCTGAACGGCCCATACTTATGTAAACAGTATTACCGCTTAAATATGCAAACCGGCTAAATCCCATAAATGATGTTGGAATGGCGGCGCTAACAATTTTTGTCCAGTTTGCACCACCATCTGTGCTGCGATAAATTCCTTTATCGCTGTTCACCAGGTTTCCTATAGCAGCCATCATTTGCTGATTATTGGAAGAATTGATAACCACATCGGAAACATACACTTTTGTGAGTAGAGGTGCAGCACCCCATGTGGCACCAGCATCAGTAGATTTATAAAGACCATGTGTTGTACATGCATAAACAATATTGGGATCAGTTGGATCAAATTTTATCATTTGTATTCCAAACATTTCAGACATATTCTTATTCATTACCTGTGTCCAGTTGACACCACCATCGGTACTTCTTAAAATACCAGCCCCATAAGTACCCCGGCCTTTCCATATATTATATCCCACATTTGAAGTATCCACCCGGTAAACTTCTCCCGTACCTGCCAGGATGATATTTGAATTTGAAGGATGAAAAACGATTGTAGGAACTCCTAATACCGGATGTGTTGTAGGAACAAATGACCAGGAAGTACCGCCATTAGTTGTTTTCCATATACCGCCACTTGCCGTGCCAATAAATACAGTTGAGGTACTGCTTGGATTTATTGCTATGCTTAAAACTCTACCAACGGTTGGACCCTGGATCACATTCCATCCACCAAAGTTCAACCTGCTTTGATCATTCGTACGGCCTGAATGACTATTAGGTGTTCGCATGGCTTTTGCATGTTCCCAGGCGGCTGCAAACTTTTTATTCAGATAATAGGGATCAGGATAGGCTCGTGCCTGAAACCACCTGCTAAGTTGTTTATCAACCCCTGTTTCCGCAGGTTTTTTTGATCGCTTATGTTCCATTTCTTCGTCTTCTGATTCTCTGTTACCTGGATCAGTGTTGGTTTTATTTGCGAAATAAACTATCAGTGTAGTTGCAAATACCAAACTTAAAATAATACCTGTCTTTTTTGATGGCGTGTACATAAGAACTGAGTTGGTTTTTCAATTAATAAAATAGTTGATTGGATTTATTATTTCTTAATAAACTGAATTGCTTTTTTTGACTCGCCGGTCTCAACCAGTAGAATATAAAACCCTGCGGGTAACAGATCGGTTTTAAGAGTAACCGTATTATCACCTTTACGCAATGCAAATTTTTGAGAAAAGCATTCTGTACCTGTTGAGTTTATGATCCGGAAAGTAGATGTTAATGCTGAACTTGTAAATACGCTTACAGTAGCATTCCTGCTCACGGGGTTTGGCTTTAGGTGCAAATTCATTATCTCCGATTCAATAATCACTATCTCCGTTTGGCTATAACGTTGCCTGTTATTAGGTTCCATGATCTTTAACCGGTAATATGATTTACCCATTAAAGCTTTTTCATCTTTAAAAGAGTAAGTATGTGCATTTCCGTCATTCAACGGCACAGTTGAACCAATGGATGTCCAATTATTACCATCCATGCTTCTTTCAATTTCATACAAGTCTATTTCTTTTTCACCTTCTACAGACCATGTTACCGTAACTGTAGACTTGTTATCCGCTTTTGCAGTAAAACTGATAAGTTCTACTGGCAATGTAGTGCCTACCCAAACAAAATAGTCTTCTACTTCACCAAGGGAGTAATAGCCTGTTGGATTATTTACTGTCATTCCATTCGCTGCAGACGTTAACCGGATACGTAAATAGGTAGCCTGCCATAAGGTGAGTGGGGTATTAATATTTACCCAGGCCAGAGAAATGGTTTGCATATTGGTACTGCTGCTGACAGTAGCAGAAACCGCTTCGCTGGCTTCAAACGTTCCATCGCCATCAATATCAAGCCACCCTATGAGTGTGGCATTAGCACCAATATTATTATAAACATTTACATCAACAAGATATGTTGTCAGTCCGGTATCAAGCAATGGGATGGCAGCAATTGCATCTTCATCTGCACCATCCGCATCAGCATAAAGAGAAGATGTTTTTACAAATTCCTGGTCAAACGTAGCCCCTAGCCGCAGGGTAGTATCTTTCATATGCAAAGCCGGACTTAACGCTACGGGATCATAGGATGATGGAGCGTCACCAAAATCTGATTGTGGCCGGAAGCCTGTGGCATCTCCGCAAAACCCTGTCCAGTCACCAAGAGTAGCTCCTGTTATTCTTGTTCTTGCACCAATTGTACCATTGCCATTATACATTGCAATAGAATCATAAACCCAGTACAATGTATCATTCCAGGTAATTCCTGTTTGTCTTGGAGGATTTGAAGTCGGGGCGGTAAACGTATTTACCGTTTGCCCGGTAAACATATTAAAATGAGTATAGGTTCTTGTCGAAGAAGCGGAATTAAAATCAACCAAAACAGAATCTCTGAGTGCAAAATCTCCCCAATCATGTGTAGTGCTGCCACAGTTGATTGCCCATACCTGGCTTGTGCCGGTAACGTTTCCACTACCATCAAAATTTATACGCCAGACAATATTTTCTCTTTGGCTACTACCATTCCCTTCTATTCCAAAATAAAGTGCACCATCATAAAAAGCACAACCAGCTGACTCAACTCCCCGACTAAAGGTTGGAATGCCAATCGTTCTCACATCAGTAACTACTGTTGTTATTGCACCGGTATTAAAATTATATTTTTTTAATGATCGGTTTGATGAAGGTGTACTGGTAAAATCAACTACATAGTACAATTCATTATTGATATGATCATAACCAAGTCCATTGATATATCTTGGTGAACTGGGATCCTGAAAAATCATGGTTGCCTGGCCTGTAGCTACGTTAATTAATGATACGGTGTTTGAGTCAGATGTAGCAATAATATAAGTTGGCTGACCAGTGTATGGCTGCATAGCGTTAAAATAGTTAACAGGAAAACTACCTGTTACACAAGCATCAATATCTCCCAACCAAAGATCACCTGTTGCATTACTTAGAGTTAATACAATAGTTTTTACCGGACCTGTTATTGTAACGTTTATAGTACCATTATTATCAGTCCCGGCATAAGAACCAGCCGGGCCAGTAGCTGTAGCACTTGTTGTTCCTGAACCTGTAATTGTAATACCGGAAGCCCCGTTTGCCAGCGCTACTGTAATATTTTGTGCTGTTGAAGCCGCATTGGTTGCGGTAAAATTTACCCGTTGGCTTGCATCGAGATCAAACATCGAGAACTGAACATCTGATACATTAATATCAAATGTCAATGATATTGTTGTATTTGATGTTGAAGTAGTGGTGAATTGGACATCATCACCTGCAGTTGAGAAGCTTCCTGAATGTGCCGTATTAGATCCGTTCTCTCCATTCAATGTAATGTTTCCTGTTGGAGCTATGGCAAAATTCAAAGTACGTGGACCTATGGCAAAATTCTGATTGTAGGGAAATGTGGCAGATGAATAAAATGATGTATAACTAGAAAGGCTACTATTTAAAAAATCTTTTGCATCCCAGTTTAATTGCGCAGAACATTGTGCAGAAACTGATTTATAACCAACCGTAAATAAAAATAATGAGAGTAATGTTTTATAGTATTTGCCAGATGCAAAACAAAAAGGGATACTGATAAAGTGTAAAGTTTTTTTCATCGGTACAGGATTTCAGCTTACTAATCAGAAATTGAGATTTTAAAATTAGAGTATTTACTTAGTATCTCTTATTGTTAAAACAGAAATCTTTAAAAAAAAGTATTTTCCATATAGGGAAAATCATTAAAAAATTCATGCGTAAGTATTATTACGAAGATTAAAGAAGTAAATTTTCTTACCACCCTTTGTGGAAAACACTAAATGTTAGCATATAAAACAACTTACACGTCAACTATTATAAATTACCGAATCAGGAAAATATTATTTGTATGCTCTCATTTACTGATCAACTGACCTTGTAAGCTTCCCCATTTTCCGGGCCAATCAAAATTAGAGTTTTAAGGTTTTTAGTAATCATTGGGAAACGGATTAATTAAATTCAACAGGTGGAACAAATCCCAACGATT
>FKKE01005994.1_pt1 | contig 14065 bp, 8 predicted proteins | sample 1106331 | NCBI WGS metagenome assembly FKKE01 (sample SAMEA3931202, study PRJEB13176) | freshwater metagenome | biome: Drinking water system; feature: drinking water; material: freshwater | place: China | collected 2013-02-06 | reverse complement strand
GCAGGAAGCGATCGATAAAGCCCTGTCATTGCTGATCGAGGAGCAGAAATTAACTAAAGCGTTGCGACCACTGAAGGGCATCTTGAGGGGGGATGAGAAACCGTGGCCTTACCGGTAGTCGGGAAGGTACTCCTCGATACGAATGTCCTCATCGATTTCTTGCGCGTAGGCATGCACACGCAATGGGTGGTAGGTGGCCATGGAAACGTCGTGCGATTCATCTCGGCTATTGTGTTATTGGAACTCCGGCTCGGCGCAGATACGCCGAAGCGGAAGAAAGCCGTCGACCGGATTCAACAGGCCTTTCACGCCGGGCGTACCCTCGGCCTCACACCCTCCACACTCAACCATGCCGGACGACTCTTTCGAGCGATGTATGGCAATGCCTCTGGATTACAGGATCGCCTGGGGCCGATGAACGATGTACTCATAGCCCTGACAGCGAGAGAAATCGGCGCGACCGTGCTCACCAATAATCTGTTGGAATTCCGCCGCATCGCCGGGAAAATCCCTGGTCTCAAAGTCGCAGCGCCCTAACCAGCCACCCTGTGCGTTCCCCCAAGGTGCCCAAATAGATTCCCACGCCTTCACAGACGGGGAACTCCCGCTTAATTTAGAGCAGCGCAATGGTAGCGTGGTGTCCTCTGGCCGCCGCCATTCTCCGATCACGTGTCACGATCGGAGCTGCCAGACCCTGAGAGCCAGCACCTCATGGGCATATTGCTGAATTGGAAGATCCAAGTAATCCACGACCGCTTGATGGACACCGACGCAAGACCTGAAGCACTTCGAGATCGAGGAGGTGGGGTGCATGAAGGGTTTCACCCGGCGCAGTAAGCCGGGACAGGACGGACGACGCGGCCGGAGTAGCCAACAGCACTTCGAGGATCGCCGATGCATCCAGAACGATCACTGCCCGTCGCGCTCGTTGCGGACGGCGGCCTCAGGAGAGAGCGTCGGGCAACCTTGGTCCGATGCTGTAATCGCTCCGTCAATTCAGCCAACGTGGGGCGATCGGCAGCCCGCTGAGTTTCTTCAAGCAAATAGTCGGAGAGCGAGACCCCTTCCACGGCCGCACGCGACTTGAGTTTCCGATGGAGTCGATCCGGCACATTCCGAGGTTGAATCATCTTTGTCATATGTTAAACCTACTCACATGTGCAGAACATGTCAATCACGCTCACCTCTTCCTGTGCACCCGAGGGTCGGACCGGATCGGCGTTAGGTCCCAGGCAACAATGGCTCTCGGAAAAAGGGAAGACATTCCACATCGACGGACACGGATGTCTGGGAATATCTTCATACCGTAGACGCTCTAGCTGGTGGCTTACCGCCATCCGTCCACTTGATCTCTTTCCCTCCGACAGTTACACTCCGCGGAGTTGCTCCCACTATAATCCTGCTTGAGTGGACATTCGTCATGAAGGATCTTCCGAAGTTTTTCCTGACAGGCAGCCTGGTCATCTGGTGCATGCTCGGCTCGCTACCGGGTGCGCCACCTGCTCATGCGGTCGAAACGTCTCCCACCAAGGGGCGTGCCCTCTTAATTGGCATCAATAAGTACCAGAACTTTCCCAGCCTTCGTGGTTCGGCGAACGATGTCGATGCGATCCGCCAGTTATTGGTAACACGATACGGCTTTGCCCAGGAAACGGTTCATGTGCTGTTGGATCAGAATGCGACTAGTCAGGGAATCCTGACCGCACTGACAAAACTACAGCAAGAATCCGGCACCGACGATACAGTCTATGTCCATTTTTCAGGGTATGGCTCGCTCGTCAAACTGTATCAAGACGACCGGAAGGAACCGATTATCCGCGAAACGCTAGTCCCCTACGATGGTCGTGCCGGCACAACACCGGATATCCTGGTTGAGGATGTCCAGAAGTCACTCGATGCCATCACGAGCAAGGCCGTTATCTTTGTGACAGATGCCGCCTACTCAGTCACCACCTCGCGAACGGGGAAAGTGCTGACCCGCGCCATTGCAGCCGACACCAGACCGAAGCTGTATGCACAGACACTCAGCGAACGTGATGCACCCGCTCGGTCATCGGCCCAAGTCTGGCTGGCTGCGGCAGGGCTTCAGCAGGCTGCATTGGATGCTCCAGTTGATGGCAAGCATTATGGATTATTTACCTACGCCCTGACTCGATCTCTGGCCTCGAACAAATCATCGGCCGCCACGCAGGACGTTTTTGCCGGAGTGGAACGTGAGCTACGCCGTGTTCAAACTCAACTCGGACTGACCTCCTTGCCAGAACCTCGACTGATCGCCACCACCGAACGAGTCGCAGGCCCCTTTTTTCACGTGGCAAAACTCCCCTCGCAGCCCGTAGGAACCGAACCCCGGTTGGCCTACGTTGACGTGGATCCGCAAGGAACAGACCGTGTACTGCTCCTCAATGGTGTAGGACTCGGAGCATCGGTCGGCTCCTCCTGGGCCATCTATCCTCCGAAGGAAACGGAATTTCCTCCTGGGCAGGCCCTTGCAATCGCCATGGTGATCGAAGCGCAAGGAAATAACGCGCTGGCTCGCGTGGAACCGGCAACAATGACCGTCGAACGAGGATCCCGTGCGGTGTTGGTGGCCCCGCCGGCTCCCAACAGTGTTCCCATTCGGTTGCACAATATGGCTCCCGAGCGGGAGCAGAATCTCAAAGCTGCACTGCAGCAAAAAATGCCCCATCTGACCTTCGTCGGGAAAGAAGAGTTTGCCCGCTACGTAATCGATGAACAGGGGGAAATGGTCTTTATCGCCGGGGCAGATGGGATGAATACTGTCGGTGCGATTCCCGTCTCGAATGAGACCATGCTGGCGGGAAATCTTGTAAGCATGCTTTCACGGTCCACCAATGCGTCCGCACTCGTCTCTCTCGATAATCCCTCGTCCAAGATCCAGCTCAGCGCCAGCGTGGCAAGTGATGCAACCGCCAGAGGCATCACGCTTTCTTCGTCGGAACTATTGAATCCTGATCGAAACGGCAAACCGCTCTCCGTCGTCGTCCGCCTCTATCAATTGTCAGGGAAGGACAAATTTGAGCAGGCCACCTATCAGTCTTTACAGAAAGGCGATCTCAAAGTCCTGGAAGGTGAGCTGGTATCGAGAAGTGAAGTGACGCTGCACCCGAATTCGCAAGAAGTGATAAAAATCGCTCCGGCGAAGAATGCTGCATATATTGGCATCATGGCCATGTTTCGAGACCCACAGGCACGGCAATGGCGTCAGATTATTCCGGTCCGTGAGGTCGTCGCACAATCGCTCGATGTCGCGTTCGAAGGCAGTAGCATTCTGGGCGTCTCACGAGAAACCCTGGTGGCCAGGCGTGGAGTCAAATTAGTGGCAAACACGAGCGCCTCGCGGGTGAGGATTAAAAAACCCAGCGACCCGCGTACGGCGGAGAATAGCCTGCAGCTGGCCGTTCGGGCCAATTGCGATTGCTACATCACCATCATCGACGTCGACGCCGAAGGCGGCATCAATGTCTTATTCCCGAATGATGCACAGGGGATCAAGTTCTATCCGAAGGGCAAAATTCGTTCTGGAGAAACCGTCCTCATTCCCGACAGCCTACATGAGGACAATCATGCCGGCTTCCACTTTGACTACAGCACGCCTCCCGGAATCGATACCGTCCGCGTCTTTGCCAGCACGGACCTGGAAACGGCGGAAATGATCCGTCGCTATGCGAAAAATCCGACGCAAGCCCCGGCACCCGCATTAGAAGCGGGAGGAACCAAAACGCCACCCATGGTAGTTGCATCGGCTACGTTGGATGAACTGAAATCCGGGCTCCGAACGCGCGGCGTAAAGGTCACGAAAAGCTCACCCCAGGCAAAGCCCTCTTCCGAAAAACAAACGGTTTTTACAATACCTTCTGATCGAGACGAAGGTGCGATCGTGCCGGTGAGTCTTCACGGCCCAGACTGGGCGGCGACATCGCTGACAGTGGTCGTTGATCCATGAAGAACCACACCTGAACGTCGAGGATTCTTCACATTCTTTACATACCGTTCAAAGCAGGACGTCAATCCTACAGAGTTAAGAACCAACATCCACGGCATCCGGTCATGACAAAACATCGATACAAGCTACCCGGTGACAGCTGTGTCGTTGATCAAGGGAGCATTTTGCCCGCACACGCTCCATAGAGAGTCGCCGCTGATCACCTAGCCCGTCGCCTTCTAGGTCCTTAACGCAACTATTTCCGTCAACACCACCTCCTCTGTTTCACCGCAATCTTATCTCCATCATTATCCTTCAGCGCAAATTTTTGACCATTTGTACGGAGACGGAACAACTTGCTTCTGTCAAACCATGTGGCATTGCCCTTCTATGTTCTTCTTTCTTCCTTGGACATCAAGGACTTGTGGATAGAATCAGCACGGGCACGCTATCTGCTTTCCTCTATATCTCAGAGCTGAATGGCTCTCGGAATATCCCCAGGATAGTGCTGTATGCTCCGCCGACACAAACGAACACAATCTGCCGGACGGCTCCAGGCAATGATTCGCCGTACCCCGCTCGGAATACTTCTCGCCTTGGCACTCACGGGATGCGGAATTCAAGAACGGTACGTGGAAAAACACACGATTAAGAACCTGACTGTGGTGTTTCTTGATGAACACAGTCTTCACGAGCAGTGGAAACAAGCCGCGGGTACTGATGCGGTACGTTTCCAATCTCAAACGAACAACCCGATTCCCCAGGTGCAAACGATTAAAGGGTTCTACGACTTCTCCTCAAATACCCTCTACTGCCCGAAATGGGACTTTGAAATATGCGGGCACGAATTACATCACGCCGCGCTCGGGCAATTTCATAATAACTGACCGTCTCTCGTTTAGCGGTTTGCTGATATACCACTCCGGTCTGTTACCCTCAATAATCGCTCGCCGACCACTTCCATCCAAGACCGGTGTTGCGTTATATAAGTCCCATGTTGGGGAGACACAGAATATTGTTGTGGCCCCTTGGCCTCCTGCTCCTGGCGCCGCTTTTCATTTCCTGCACTCAACCGTCCGCGGTTCCTGAAGCATCCGTCCCCATAGTTCTTCCAGTCGCTCATACGGGGAAGCCACCCGAAACGCCGATCATTCGGATCGAAACGGGCATGCATACCGCACGGATCTCCAGTATCAGCGTCGATGACGCCGGGCACTATCTCGTCACCGCCTCGGATGATAAGACTCTGCGCGTCTGGGAGATGGCGACAGGGCGACTTCTTCGCGTGCTGCGTCCGCCGATCGGGCAAGGCAACGAGGGGAAAATGTATGCTGCTGCAATCTCACCGGACGGTACGACCGTCGCGGGAGCCGGCTGGTCAGGACTGGAATGGGACGGAACCCATTCCATCTACCTCTTCGACCGAGCCAGTGGGCACATGCTGAAACGAATCAGCGGACTGCCACAATCCATTCCGCATGTGGCATTTTCTCCAGATGGCCGAGTCCTGCTCGCTACCTTACACGGCCAAGAGGGCATCCGTTTCTATGGTACGACGGACGGCAGGCTGTTGGCCGAAGATCGAGACTACCAGGCCGAGACCTATGGTGCCTCGTTTGATAAGAGCGGGCGGGTGGTCACTGCCTCGTACGATGGAATGCTACGACTCTATGGTCGAGACTTTCGCCTACTCGAACAGGCTCGCGTATCTGAAAGCAAGCGCCCCTTTACCGTCAGCCTGAGTCCCGACGGCTCGAAAATCGCGGTTGGATATGAGAACTCCCACCAAGTGGATGTATTTTCGGGAAAGGATCTGCGCTATCTCTATTCACCTGCGACAGCCGATCCCACCAAAGGATATCTCAACGTGGTTTCCTGGTCAGCCGACGCGGAAACGTTGTATGCCGGTGGCCAGTATCGGCAAGGACCTATTCACCAGATCAGGAAATGGGCTGCGCAGGGGCATGGGCATCCCATAGATCTCCCGGCATCATCCAATACCATCCTCCGGATCATTCCCCTCAGGACCGGAGGCATCGCATATGGGGCGGCCGACCCTGTCGTGGGAGTCTTTGATGAGCACAATACCAGACGGCTCTTCAAAGGTCCGGAGACGCTTGACTACCGAGACACCCACGACACCTTTCTCCTCTCACCTGATGGCTCAACCGTTCAGTTCAGCTCCGGCAAGGAGAAGACGGCCTCATCGCGCTTTTCCATCGCAGAGCGACTCCTGCAAGAATCCCCGGCCTCACTCCCAACCCTTCACCCTCCACGCACGACTGCAACAGGACTCGTCATTGAACACTGGAAAAACACGGAAACCCCGACGGTCAACGGCAGGCCGGTACGCCTCAAGCCGTACGAAGTCTCACGCTGTTACGCGATCGCCCCGGACAACCAACGTGCGTTGTTCGGCACCGTCTGGTATCTGCGCTTAGTCGACGGTCGTGGTCGCGAACTCTGGCAGGTGGCAGCACCAGCCAACGTCTGGAGCGTGAATATCGCTCAAAATGGGCTGGTCGCAGCCGCAGCGCTGGCAGACGGTACGATCCGATGGTATCGCATGGCCGACGGCCAGGAACTACTCGCCTTATTCCCGCAGCCGGACTCAAAAAAATGGGTGGCATGGACACCGTCAGGCTATTATGACGCCGGTCCCGGATCCGAAACGTTACTCGGATGGCACAAGAATTATGGGAGCGAGGCAGCGGCCGACTTTTTCCCAGCGTCTCAATTCCGTGCCGTTTCCTACCGCCCTGGTATCGTCAAGACCATCCTCGAAACATTGGATGAACAGCACGCGGTGCTCCGCAATTCCTTAGGTGAGGCCGCAGTGCCCTCCATGAAGCCGGATCTCCAACCGACCAAACAGCAGCCGCTGGTCATTCTTTCGCCTCAAGACGGCACGTCGGTCTCATCGACAACCGTCCGAATTCGGTATCGGATGCTCGCTATGGAAGACTCCGGCGAGGGAAAGATCACCGTCCTGGTGAATGGGAAAAGCGTTGCTGATGCACGAGGAGTCAAGGTGATCCCATCACAGGGAGCAAGCAAGATCAGTGAATTAGAGGTACAGATCCCAGAGCATGACTGCGACGTATCCCTGGTCCTCACCTCTCCGTCCGGAGGCAGAGGCTCACCGGTCACCGTACGCTTGAAATGGAAACCAGGCTTCGCCATACAACCACGACTCTACGCACTAGCCATCGGCGTGAGCGACCCGCAGGCACCTCTACGCCTAGCCGCCAAAGATGCGAAAGACTTCGCGGGGACACTGCAGCGGCAAGCCGGAGGCGTCTATCGGGAGGTCATTACCAAGGTCTTGACCGACAGTGAGGCGACCAAGGATGCGATCCTCGATGGGCTCGACTGGCTCGACCGCGAAACCACCAGCAAAGACATAGCCGTAATTTTCATCAAGGGACAGGCCGTGCTTGATCGAAACGGCACCCCCTATGTATTGCCTGCACAGGCAAAGAAAGAGCATCTCCGACTCACGGCACTGCCCTTTTCCGATATCAAGAACGTAGCTGGCGGGTTGGCCGGCCGTACGGCCCTGTTCATGGACGTATGCCAAGCCAATAATCCTCAGAATACAGAGGCCTGCGCAGCAGCCGTGACCAGTCTCGGCCATGACCTGGAGAACTCAGAACGAGGCACCGTACTCTTCTCCGCATCCACCGCGCACCACGATGCGGAAGAGAATCCCACCTGGGGAAACGGGGCCTTTACGCTCGCGTTACTGGAAGGGCTCAAAGGAAAGGCGGCCTACGGTGGTGCCACGCACATCAGCGTGAGCATGCTGGAGCTCTATGTTGCTGAACAGATAAAAAGCCTGACCAACGCGCACCAGATCCCGTTCACGGCAAAATCGTATGACCTCCCAGACTTTGTGCTGGCTTCGGCCCAAGGTCCTTCACAAGCCATCGTGCCCGTCCCCTCTTCTGATGAGTCATCCAGAAAGCAACATTCCCAAGAACAGGAAATATTACGGCGATTGCCGCCGGTCATCACCATTCTTTCGCCCGAGGACGGTGCCACCCTCTCTTCAACCCGGATGACATTGCGGTATTCCGTTCGTAATCCCAGCAAGGAGCCGGTTACGGATATCATCGGTCTGTTGGACGGTCGTCCATTTCCGCTGCCCAGCGCGCGCCACGCTCAACCAGGCAATCGCACATCGGAGATGAATGAAATCCGAGAGCTGGTGGTGGATCTGCCCCAGCGGGAGTCAGAGATTTCACTCGTGGCAAAAAACCGATGGGCCTCCAGCGAACCAGCCACCATTCGTGTACGCTGGCATCGACAAGACCGTCCCGTGGCACTCCCATCAAAACCGACCCTTCACGCGCTGGTGATCGGAGTAAGCCGGTACGAGGACCCGAGTTTGCTGCTGGATTTCTCGGCGAAAGACGCAGCCGATTTTGCATCAACGCTGAAGCGACAACAGGGCGGTCTCTATCAAGCGGTCGTGACGAAGGTGCTCACCGATGCGCAAGCCACCAAGGCGAATATTCTCGAGGAGCTCGACTGGTTGGAACGGGAAACCACCCCGAATGATCTGGCGGTCGTCTTCTTAGCGGGCCATGGCGTGAACGATAAGAATGGCCTGTACTATTTTCTCCCCGTCAATGCGAAAGTCGATCAATTGCGGCGCACAGGCCTGGCCTTCTCCGATATTAAGAACACCGTCGCTTCCCTGTCTGGAAAAACACTGCTGTTTGCAGACACCTGCCATGCGGGCAATATCTTCGGTCGCCGCCGTGGGACGGTGGACATCAATGCCGTGGTCAATGAACTCACGAGCGCCGAAAACGGAGCTGTGGTGTTTGCCTCCTCAACTGGAAAACAAGATTCAATGGAGGATCCGGCCTGGGGCAACGGTGCCTTTACCAAGGCACTGGTGGAGGCGTTGAATGGAAAAGCCGCCTATGGCAGCAGCAAGAAGATTACAATCAATATGCTGGATCTCTACTTGTCGGAGCGAGTGAAGGAGCTCACCAAGGGACAGCAAACCCCGACGACAACCAAGCCCTTAACCATACACGACTTCCCCATTGCCATCAGAATAGATGCACAATAAGTCCACAGCTTTGCAATTAGATTAGTGGTTGACCTGAAGTGTCCCAGAGCAAGCAAACAGATGGACATCACGGTAACTGGCATGACAAAGCACCCTCTCTCTATACATACACCTATAAAATACGCAAGCAAGGGCCGGAACGATTTACCGTCAACTGTTCCGCCAAAACGTTAGCTCAGCAAAATCCTGCCCCCCGGTGTGGGAAATACTCTTTCACGTCTATTCCTTCACAGCGTTATTGCTTAGCTAGGTACTTAGTCCAAGTTAACTTGTGGCGTGATAGTGTAGGTCTTCTCTGTTTCCCGATCTGGTGCCGTGACTACGATCGTGAACACTTCAGGAAAAGGTGCCCTGAAAATTGGAAACAGGCCTATTGGATCACCTGGGGTCGGATCTGGAGGTGTGCCATTAATAGTGACAGTTTGTTCAGCATGGGCTCTGGTCATTACTATGCAGAGACCAGTGAACGGAGGTAGCTGTCCCACATTCGCCGTGTAGTCTGAATTTTCAGGATCGAACGAGGGATCGAGTGGGAATTGGATCCCCTTTGGATCTAAGCAAAGTGATCTCCCTATCCCATCAACCCAGTCTGTAACTCTGATGTTCTCTAATTCAGCAGGATTTAAGGAGATCGTACCAGCAGTAACAGACGATCCTGCCACAATCTTCACCTCTTGACGCTTGCTCGCATGGCCATCGGCACTGATCATGATGGTCTGCGGTCCTTGCGGGATATCATTAAGTGTAAAATCCCCATTGAAATTGGTGACGGTCGTAGGTTTTTGACCGAGGCTAAGGACTACAACAGTGGCATTGGGGAACCCACGCTCCGTACCTGCATTAATAACGTTCCCTCTAACGGTCCCTGTAGTGGGCGGGATCGGCGTCAGCGCAATCGTCCCAGCAGAAACAGAAGATTCTGCCACAACCGTCACATCCTGAGATCTAGAGGTAAAGCCAGGAGCACTGATGAACAGGGTCTGTTGTCCTTGAGATACTCCATTGAGCGTGAATTTTCCTTCGCTATCAGTGGTGTCCTCTATCTTTGTCTCCAGCACCGCCACGGTAGCACCGCGAAGGGCGACTCCTGTTGCATTCGTCACGGTTCCAGTAACGGAACCAGTGGTAGGGATTGGGCTCAGAGCAATTGAGCCGGCGGAGACTGAAGTTCCTGCCACGACCGTGACGGCTCTGGTTGTCAATGTGAAACCGGATGCGCTGATGGTGATAGTCTGCGCCCCTTGCGGGACTCCATCAAGCGTGAACGTTCCATCAGCTAACGTGGATTTCGAAATCCCGCCTACAGCAACGGTAGCACCGGGAACCGGAATTCCCGTTCTCTGATTCGTGACGGTCCCTGTCACGCTCCCGGTGGTGGGGATTGGGGTCAGTTCAATGGAGCCGGCGGAGACTGAAGTTCCTGCCACAACTGTCACGGACCGCGTGGTGGACATAAAGCCGGAGGCCTTAACCGTCAGTGTTTGCGGCCCTTGCGGGATTTCATTCAGCGTGAAACCACCATCGCCATTCGTGGTCGTCGACAGTCCGTCTATGTCTGCGGTAGCGCCAGAAAGCGTAGCGCCCGTCCCCTGATTCCTTACGGTTCCGGTCACGGTCCCTGTCGGGGAAACATTGGTCAGTATAATTTCAACCGCAGCAGCCTGCCCCTCAATCAGCGTGGTGGGAGTACTTTTCCCATTGAGAGTCTGTTTGCCAGAGACCCGATCCTGCCCAGACACGGCAAAGATCCTGTCGGGGCCGACAGGTACATCCAGCGTGATTGAGATGAGTTCGTTACTTTCATGCGTCTTAGAAATCTTTTCGGTCTTGGTCGTTAGAAGTTGCTGGCTTGAATCTGTGACCGTCACCGTGAGCTCGGACAAGTTATAGGTGACTGCCCAGGCGCTGGTTGGGGATGGGAACCAAGATCGGATTTTCGCCCAGAAACGGTTCTCGCTCGTTGAAGCTGCGGCGGACGCCTGCGGCATTGAGATATTGAGACTCACCGGCACACTGCCGCTGGTCTGCCCACCAGTGGCCTGCTGCTCAGGGCCACACCCGGCTATTGAGACAAGAAGCAGCAGGGCAGTAACGGGAAGCCAGGCTTGTTGACTGGATCGCCATATTTCGTCTCGTACTGCACACCACTGCGTAAAGTCGAGTCGCGATCGTGTGTGGGGCTTCATCCAATGAAGTGACATATGCAAACCTCGCCTTGCCTGCAGACTTCAGGCTCAATAGTTCCACGTGGTGATGAGATAGAAAATGTTTTGCGTGTAGTCGTACACGGCCAAATTCGAATCGTTCTGAATCCGTTGATACTGAAAACTCACCGTAATGTTGTAGGGCAGCGGCTGTTCGAGCCGGACAAAATGAAGCTGCTCTCGGTCATCACGACGAACCGAAAACGTACTATGGGTTGGGAAGGTGGCATTCAAACTGCGATAGCCGCGCCAATGGATCTGGTAGTCATAGCGCAAGCGGGTGGCGCCCCATGAGGTGATCTGCCACGGCAGCGAGAAGACACCGCCGGCTAAAAGGCGATGACCGGCATACGAAAAGTCACTCCCTGTCGCATCCTCCACGTCATATTGATAGCCGATGGACAGGAAATGGCGATCTTCCTGAAACCGGAAGGTGTGCGTCACCCCACCCATCCAATTCATGGCATCGCGCTGGAGGGCGGAGAACCGTCCGCTCGGATCCGGCTCGCGGAAGAACGTCTTGTTCTGAAAGCGAAAGAGGCCCGTCGTCATGTGATGGGCGGATTCGAGCACCGTGCCGGACAACGTCGGCGTATGGCGAGACAAGAAACCATCCTGTCCCAAAAAGAGGTAATCATAGGCGTAGTTCATCCCGATCTGAAAGGGCATGGCCTGCACCGTGCCACGGTAATACCCAGCCAGCGCGCCTTGATGATTTTGAATATTGAAGCGCGACAACCCATCATTGAAATTGACCGTCTGGAAAAAATTGTAGCTGACGATGGATTCCCAGGGGCCACGCCGTAACCAGGAGTATTCACCATGCACCGACATCAACATCCCAGGCGAGGTGGTCGAGCGTGTGCGCAACGACCGTACCAGCGAGAGATCCTGTCCATCACTCCGGTTGGGATTGAGCGCGACGTTGTCACTATAGAATCCTCCCAGCCCGACGGAACCTCGGAACCGTCGCTCTGTGGGAGGCGCGGCCGTCAACGCATCCCGCATCCGCTGGACGGGCGCGCTGAAGGGCTCTGAGGTGTGGACTTTCAACGCATCATCCAGTTCGGTCACCGCCTGATCGGACATGCCGAGCGTGCCCAGGGTCAGTCCCTTGTAAAAGCCGATCAACTGCCGCATCTCGGGGTCCGTGGTCTGAACCTGGGAGAACGCCGTCATCGCCTCGGAATAGGATTTTTGTTGATACCGTAGCACCCCTACATAAAAGCCGACTGCCTCAAGCTTCGGCTGCTCAGCATAGACGCCCGAAAGCAATGGCTCGGCCTTCTCGTTCTGCTTCAACAGGAAATAGGTTGCACCCAACTGATAGCGGATGAATAGGTCGCGCGGTTGAATCGAATGGGCTTTCTCGAACGCCTGGACGGCTAACTCTGGTTTCTTTTGGCCCAGCAGCACCAGGCCCTTGTAATAGTGAGCCCGTGCATTGATGGGCTCCGTCGCGATGACACGATCAAGCAGTTGGAGTGCCTTGTCGTACTGTTGATCGTCATAGGCCAGCGTGGCCTGTGTCAGCAGAACATCCGCGTCGGCCTGTTGGGAAAAGGCAGGCACGCCGTACACAAATACCCCGCACATCAACAGCAGGGCCAGGATCATCAACCGTGGGTTTTGCAAGGTCAGCATACGATGTCTCTGGTGTCTCTCAAGTCTGGGCTATATCGTTGAAGTTCTTGGTGTAAGTCTTCGCAGCACATCCTGTCCGCACACCCTTAGGGCAAGCGTACTTGTATCGTAGTTCCCGTGGTCGGAACCAGCTTGCTCGTTGGCGTATCACTTATCGGGATATGGGGAGGGGTTAGTGCCGCAGAGGAAGTGCTGCTTGCCGCGCTCGATGGTGACATCGCAGCAGCTGTCCGTGCACTTGATGCGGGAGCATGTGACTCAACTGCTGCCGGCTCAGCACTGGCGATCTGCATCTGTTGCTGAACGATCAGCTGTTGCGCTGGTGGCGGAGGTACGGTGTGTACGGGAATAACCTGGATGTCCTGTGCCCGGCAATTGACGGGGAGCGCCACGGTCGGTTGCCCTTTCACCCCTCCCACCACACGGAGGCTTTGTCCCGTGCGGAGTGACGTTGCCGACCCGCCTTGCGCCAAGGACACGATATCAATACTGCCTTCCACGACGTGGTACGTTTCCGCCGTCGCCCCTTTCAGCGCTTGTCCACTCATCGCCGCAAGCACCACAAGCTTGTTTGATTCGTCCCCAATGTGGCTTTTTTGTGGCGGCTCCTCCACGTCTATACTGAGTAGAGTCCCTGCGGTCGCCGTGATCAGTGAAGTCGGCGTCTTCACGGTGAAGGGTCCCGTGCCGGAATCCGTTGAACGACTGACCGCGAGGCAAACCTTCCCCTTTGCCAGCTCCAAGATCTGTTTATTTCTGGTCGTCTCGGCGATTCGCACTTCGGACAACTCGCGCATCGTCAAGAGCGAGTTTTGGCCCACGAGTAACCCAAGACTAGAATCTTTTCCCGTGGAGAGATGATCTCCGTAAATGATCGGGCCACGGAACTTGGGTTGATCTGTTTGTTGTGTTCCTGAGGGATGTGCAATGTGAGTTTCACCGCTCACACTGGAAATAATCGCTACCGAACTTCCCTGCTCGGCGGCATTTCCTTCAGTCACCTGAAAACAGAGGGTGAGCAAAATGATACCCACTGGAACGACGCGAATACATGTCCTCATGTCACCTCCGTGAGTACAATCCAACAGTTCGGGGGATTGGTCAGTTCTGCAAAGCTGCGAACCCAAGGAAAACGGCTCCACCATATACAGAAATTTTTGTTATTAGCCCGGATTCCGCAGTTGA
>FKKE01001723.1_pt1 | contig 14077 bp, 20 predicted proteins | sample 1106331 | NCBI WGS metagenome assembly FKKE01 (sample SAMEA3931202, study PRJEB13176) | freshwater metagenome | biome: Drinking water system; feature: drinking water; material: freshwater | place: China | collected 2013-02-06 | reverse complement strand
TCATCGAGCATCGCGTCGTGGCGCGGCTGAACCGCCTGCACCATGAGCTGCTCGATCTCCTCGACGAATTGTTTCCGCGCAAGACGCTGGAACAGATGGTGGAAAACCTGGCGCTCCCGGCTGAAGGCGATCGTACGGGAGCTGCGCGGCTGCGCGTCGACGGCGGTGAAGGATGGATGCAGCCTGCCGCTGCGGATCAGCTCAATCCGGCGCTGACCGCGTTGACCGCGGCTGTCCGTTCATTGAACGCGATCAAGTCCGACGACCGCGCACCGATCGAGGTGCATGTGGCCGACGACATGGCCAAGGTGCTGCGCGACGGGCTGGAACCGAAGATCTCCGCCCTCAGCGACTCGATCCATGAGCTGATCGACTCGTTGGAAGAGTCGAAGGCCCTTCAAAAAGAGCAACAGGCGAGACTGGACCATGTCCTTACGCGGCTCAGTCGGACGCTGGAACAAGCAGCCACGGTGCCCGCGCCTCGCACCGAACGCTCCCAATCAGTCCGAATGTTGACGGCGCCGGACGTTCAACCGAAGCCGTTCAGGCCCACGACCCCGACCGCCGAGCCGCCTAAAGCAATCACGTCGTACAAGGCCAGGCCATTGCCTCCATCACCCCCGACCGCCTCGCCGCTCCCCTCGCGGACATTCGCGAAGCCATGAGACGCGCGCTTCGCCACCAGGGAGGCGCCTCGTCATCGGCCGTCACCGTCGGCGTCACCGACCTGATGACCAGCTTGGCGATCATCTTTATCCTGCTCTTTGCCGCCTACATGGCCAAGCCCTCGGCAGAAGCCGAAGTCCCGCCCCCGACCAAGGACATCGCCGCCGCCCCGCCGGCGCCACGGCTCTTGCTGCAGCGGTCCTTCGAACGGATGGGGCTGGCGCTCGAACCGGAACAGGGCGATCCGCACATCCTCCGCGTGGTGGTGCCGCAAGAATTGTTGAATTTTGAAACGGGCCGCAGCACCCTCTCGCCGCAGGCGCAGGACTTCCTGGAGGAAGCGATCCCGGCTTTCGCCGAAGCCTGGTGCGGACCGCTCCGGCCGCATATCGAGTCGGTCGTCATCGAGGGACATACCGACGACCGCGGAGAAGATCGCTTCAACTTGAAGTTGAGTCAGGAGCGGTCGTTCAGCGTCATGACCAAGGGCGTGGAGATTCTCCAGATCTTGCATCCGGAGGTGTCGGGCTGCTTTCAGCAGCTGACCTCGGCCAGCGGGCGAGGTCGGCAGGATCTCGTGTACCTCGGCGACGCCAACCCCGACCGCGACAAAAGCCGCCGCGTGGTCTTCAAAATCCGGCTTCGGCCATCCTGAGCAGAACAGCCGCCGTGAGGCTGTGGAGCAGCGACACCTGATTGCGAGATCAGGCTCAGGCATGTCTCCCATGTGCACCCTACAAATTGAGAGCGACGCTTGATCCTCGCACCGTATCGAGGAGTGGAACCAACTCTCAGTCGACTGGGGTGGGACTGCTCAGCGGATAGATGAGGTCATGCCCTCATGTCGATCAAGGAGAGATCCGCGAAGGGATAGTCTTTCACGTTGCCGGTCGCCAGCGTCGCCGATTCAATCAGGGCGGTGGCCGCGATCAAGCAATCTGCCAGCTCCAGGCGACGGCTCTTGGCCTTGTAGCGCAAACGCCCGGCGAGTTCTGCCGTCTCACCGGTCACCGGGATCATGATGAGGCTATCCAAGAGCATCCGCGTCGCGTCCTCTTCCTCCTGACGCATCCCGGCATAGATCTCGGCAACGGTGATGACCGAACAGCAAGGGACAAATCGGCTGGTCAGGTCGACCAAGCGCGCACGCGTGGAGTCGCGTCCTCTCAGGACATCGATCAGCACATCGGTGTCGAGCAGGAGCTTGCTCACCGAGGGGAGACGAGGGTCAGACGGCGGGACTTCCGGAGCGAGCGGATAAAGCGACGCGGCCCTCCGGCCAATTCCGGATGCCGACCCGCTCGCCAGGCGCCAAAGCTGGCATCTAAGGCCTTCTTGAACCGAAGCCGCTTGAGCTCATTGCGAAGCGCCTCGCCCACCACTCGACTCTGATCGCCTTTGGGAACCGTTCGCCTCAGCTCATCAAGCAGATCCCCAGGCAAGGTGAAATTCGCTTGTCTCGTCGCGCCTCCCATGGGCACCTCCGCTACGCCTAGGATGATGCCTATAGTATCCTATAGGTTAAAGACTGTCAAAAGAGAACCCGGAAGCGCCACGCACAAGAAGTGGACCGCCAACTTGAACTTCATTCTGAGCGGTCATTCAGTGTCATGACCAAAGGCATGGAGATTCTCCAGGTCTTACATCCGGAGGTGTCGGGGCGCTTTCAGCAGCTGACCTCGGCCAGCGGGCGAGGTCGGCAGGATCTCGTGTACCTGGGCGACGCCAACCCCGACCGCAACAAAAGTCGTCGCGTGGTCTTCAAAATCCGCCTACGGCCGTCGACCCCCTCTTGACCCAGCAGAAGCACCCTTCGATTCCTTAGGCCGCTGGTATTCAGGGACTATGGCTTTAGCGCTTCACGCGCGACGCTTCACGCGGGGTCTGACTGGAGCCGGCGACTGGAATCGAACCAGCGACCGTCGTTGGCTCGGGCCTGAGGCCTCCCTCACCAACTCCTACGAAGGGGGCCAGCCCCCTTGTACGATCCCCACGAAGGAGGCACACCCCCTTCGGAACCCCCAGGTCGCTGGTTCGCAACTCCCGGGAACCTACGCTTCACGATTCACGCTTTACGGGTGACGAGTTATCTGGAGCCGGCGACTGGAATCGAACCAGCGACCTGCGGTTTACGAATCTGACTAAGTATATCTATGCAACTGCTCGGTGATTCAACGGTTTCCCCGTTTCTTGTTGCACTCTCGATGCTTAGGAGGATTCTTGCACTTCTACTGATTACAGAGGCTCTGATGAATTCCAACAGCTTTTAGCACAAACTTGGCACAGCCTCTTATCGATGCAGTCGTAAGCTCCCCTGAAACGTAGACAGTCCAAAAGGAGAACGTTCTGGCAGAATAGCCACCCTAGCCAGGAGGTTCCCATGCGCCAGTCGAAGTTCACCGAGACCCAGATCGTGTCGATCCTGAAAGAGGCCGATGCCGGCCGTCCCGTCAATGAGATCTGGCGAAAGTACGGGATCAGCTCCGCGACCTACTACAAGTGGAAGGCCAAGTATGGCGGGTTGGAGGCCTCGGATGTGAAGCGGTTGAAAGAACTCGAGCACGAGAACAGCCGGCTGAAGCGGCTGTATGCCGACCTCTCCCTAGAGAATGCGGCGCTGAAGGATGTGATCGCAAAAAAGCTCTGAGGCCCGCAGACCGACGGGAAGTCGCCACCCATCTCGTCACGGTGTGTGGTCTTCCGGTTCAGCGGGCCTGTCGGGCAGTCGGCGTTGCTCGGGCCACCTACTACCGGCCCCTCGTGGACTGGGCGCAGCGGGATGCGGCCGTCATTGACGCGCTGACGACCCTGAGTGCCACGAAGCCGCGGTGGGGCTTCTGGAAATATGTGGATCGGCTGCGGAACACGGGGCATCCGTGGAACCCCAAGCGACTCTGGCGCGTCTATTGTCAGTTACGGCTGAATCTACCCCGGCGGACCAAGAAGCGGGTCCCGACGCGAGTGCGGCAGCCCTTGACGGTGATTCCACAGCCCAATGCCGTCTGGGCCGTAGACTTCATGAGCGACACGCTCTACGGGGGGCGACGGTTCCGGACCCTCAATATTCTGGACGAAGGCGTGCGCGAGGGGTTAGCCATCGAGATTGACACGTCGCTCCCGGCGGAGCGAGTGATCCGGGTGTTGGAACAGGTCGTGGCCTGGCGGGGGCAGCCGCAGGCCATTCGGCTCGACAATGGCCCCGAATTCCTTGCCGAACGCTTCACGACCTGGTGTGCCGAGCGGGCCGTCGCACTCCGCTACATTGAACCGGGGAAACCCGATCAGAATGCGTTCATCGAACGCTATAATCGGACGTATCGGACGGAGGTGTTGAACGCCTACGTGTTTGAATCCTTGGACCAGGTCCGGGAGATCAGTGCCGAATGGTTACAGAGTTATAACGAAGAGCGGCCCCATGAGGCGTTGGCCGGACTGCCACCCGCCACGTATCGGGCCACCCTTGAAGCCAGAAATTCTCCATTGAAACTGTCTCCTTGACGGGGAAGCTTACGCAGTGTTCGTCAGTACAAGCCGATCGCCCTCACCCAGAATAACTAGGCGAGAATTCGAGCTGCCAGGGAACAATGTCTTTCAACTGCGAATGGTTCTGGAAACATAGCTGGCAGCCATATCTTACGGGCTGGTATTGACATTGGTGTTCTGATCGATTCGGAACTGTTCGTCAGGACTTCCCGCCCGTGTATTGGAGCGACTCTCGATCTTGGTTGGGGCCATTAACCCACCAATGGCGATATCGGAACGGCTCGTGCTAATGCTACGGACTATCCCATCCTGATCAAAGTACACACTGAAACCTGCTGATTGAGTTTCTCCAAGTCCACTAAACGCGAGTGCGAATAGGTTAATAATGGGGACGTAGATTAATGGATTGGTTTCATGTTTCGCATAGCCATAGGCCCAGACCTCATGCTGTCGATTATTTAACTGGGTTGTTGATCTGTAGTTTGGTTCTCCTAGAAGCCGGGCTACATCTGCTTTACTGGATTGACCTACCTTAACCTGTGAGATGATAGCAGGGTCTTGCACGGCGGGATTACCAGATGTCGCACATCCAGCGATCGCGAGTACCATAAGGACGTTGGCAAGCCGCAATGATCTGGGACTCATATCATCTGAAACCCATTGCAATTGCCAAGGGAACCTTCATCGTTTGGACCCAACCTAGTAAGGCGCTTCCATCCTCACGGACAGAGGGGTGAATGTCAAGGACTGACTTGCCGGTGGTGAGTCGATCTACCAAAACAGGCGCTGTCTTCATCATGTATTTAATCAGGTATTTCTTGGACCAACCCTCCTTTGTGGGGAAGCCATTCAGAGAAGCGAGGAGTTCGTCCTTCCTGTATGTCATCAGAACCAGTGAAGGGTCAGATATGAGAACGCCTAGCCCCAGTTGGGCGAGTTCCTTTGAAACAACGTCCTCGTTGATACCGAAGGGTCTCGCTGCCCACGCACCCTGGCCTGGGCCTTCGTGGAGGGTACCAAAAAAGGTTTGCCTTGCACCGATTGTGGTGTCTTTAAGCTTTTCCCTGAGGGCTGGTGCAGGGACATTCTGCTGTAGGACCCGGGCAAGTGCTTCTTTATCGAAAAAGGCAAAGTTGGCCCATGCTCTTGCAGTGCGTATATCATCCTGCATCCTCTTGATGAAATCGTTTGCTGCGAGGATCTTGCTGTCTAAGTCTATGACTGCAAAAGGATATGGAGAGACAGCATGGACCAGGTAATCCAAGTGTCTTCCAATGATCATGAAAGCATCCATGGCACCATGTAGCGCATATGGGAAAAGAGCAGAATGGAGATCAATGTAGGCTTGGTCATCTTTGAAGAGCAGGACCGTTTTGAGATCGAGGGCACAGAGCTGGACCGCAAATCGCATCCAGTAGGAGGCATCGATTCCGAGACCAGGATTGGCAGCCGTGAGGCAGGTCATGAGATAGGCAATATCGTCGAACTGCCGTGCCCGGAGTTTCTTCTGTATCCATGGCGTAAAGTCTGCAGCTGCATAGCGGCTTGCTGGAGAGTTGCCAATTCGGAGACAAGGGTAGTCGGGATGGGAAAGACCCTGGCAAAGCTCTGCTAGCTCATCATCTATTCTGTAGATTCTTGCCATGTGAAACAGTCGCGAGTCCCTTGAACACGAATTGCTTCGCCCCAACCGCCCGGGCTCTATTTGCCGGCAAATGCGATACCCGGCCAGGATAAATTAATCACGGCTGGCGTTCAGCGAATTCATGCTGAACTTCGATGTAGAGATCATCCCTCCCCCAAAAGAGCCGAACACGTTTCATCAATTCATGAACCCAACCAGCTGTCCCTATGGGATCATGGTATTTTGGGTGAACTCGGATGACTGCCTTGAAATTGTGCTGTTGCCCCTCCCCCAAGCTTCCCATAACAACGTCTATATCCTTCAGCTCCAGCGATTGAGGAAGGACTGTTTCGATAATCGATTTTAGCTGTTGAATTTCCCGCTCCACTCGACCGCTCTTAGCATTCTTGGACTTGCTCGCCTAAAGGCCGCTACACATCCTGAGTTTTAGGCATTGATATAATGTTTGACGAACCTAGTTAGCCTCTCTCGGCTCCCATTGTCCTTATTCGTCATCCCGTCGACTCACTGAGATAAGACGCTAACCACTGTGGTCTCTCATCTCGATGCCGCTCGTATTCGAGATCCTTGGAGGGACCGGCCTGGAAAATCCGCCCGTCGATCAGCACGGCATAAAGATATCGATAGTAACGTAGTCGTGGTGGTCGTGAGTCCTGTCTTTCAATGTCCATGTATACCTGTACGTTTTCGGTAGTCAGACTGTTGGTTGAGGTGGTGGGCGGACCGCCAACCTTATACACCCAAGCAGCAGAAAAACTCCTGGCTTTTCGGGCCCATGGAGGCCAAGCTTCACTGGGAAGTGGCCGCGCTGGGCAGGTCGACTGAATAGATTGAAGTATTGGAAAATTGATTTCTTTCCAGTTCATGGGAACATAATGCACCATTGCCCGCGGCACATCCAATGACTAGATAGCAATTGCTCACTCACCGTAATGCGGGACAGGATCCCCTACTCATAATGACGCTCGTCTACACGTTTGCCGTCTTCAAAAACGTCAATCGTGACACTTTCTTTTAAGGTGACAGAACAAGCGTCCTCAACGCCAAGAAAGACTCGATTTAGGAACCGCATCACGTACTTGGTGGTGGTGCTGGCGGGATCGAGAGTGACATGTTCGATCTTTGAGCCAGCAGCAATTCTCTTGGCCCCGACCTGAAGATCCAGCGGGGCAACAAAGATGCCTCCACTAGCCCCCGTATCTTTGATCCGAAAAGCTAATGCACCTGCCGATTCTTGCGATATTCTCGAACTTGTACGGCGTCGGCACTCAACGATGACGAACCCTTGGCCATCGATCGTAGTGCCTTTCGCATCTAATTCCCAAGTGACGCCAGAGAGTCCGGGCACAACCTGTTTCCCTTCGACGCTTCCGAGGCGAAAGTGGCTCGCAAATTGATTCAGCAGATACTGGGCGACTTCTTCATAATCTCGCCAAGGTGTTGAGCGTTCATTCACCTGCCACTCCTAAGTCACGGCTTGTCAGGCTTTGGGTTCACACTTCATCACGCAGCAACGTGATGAATATCCTGAGCGTCAAAGTTTACAAATCCTGGGATATTCAGACATCTACTGGAATTCCGGCTTGCTCAATATGCATCTGAACCTTGATCCGTGTCCCCGAGCACTTGAAGGCAACGAAATAATCTCAGATCTGAAATCCACAAAGATAATCACGACCGCTTGGCTTTCCGCGTGCCCCTTCGCCTGAGGTATTCCTCGAGCGGTATCGTCTTTCCCTCCCGGATATCCTTTAGCCCAGCCTTGATCTTTCCGCGGAGCCGAGGGCTGGAGGCCGGCATATCGTCCTCGCAGTCGCCCTTTTGAATGCGCTTCGCCATAATCTCCTACACGGCGATCTCGAACTGGATGCGCTCGTATTTCACGGTCGGCACCACCTGGTCACGGAGATTCTGGCCCTGGTCAAGCTGAACCAGCCCCAATTCTCCGAGAATCTGCAGATCCCCATACACGTTCTTAAAATCGCGCTTGGCAAGTTTGGCGAGGGACGCAATCGAGCGAGGTCGCCGGGTGCGGATCAGGTGCAGGAGGGCCAGGCGGGACTCGGTGAGAACCCGGCGCATGGCCTCCACGCTCACAAAATAGACCCCGGCTTGCTTCCGCACCTTTTTGCCGGCCTGGAGGGCCTTCAAGGTCGCTCCGAATTCTTGGAGCCCCTCCTCGGTGGAGCGGACTCCGATTTTGACTCGCCTCGTTCTCATGGTGTGCACATTCACCCTGTCGAAATTCATGCGAACGATCAATACATCCGCTGGAAGTCAGGCTTGCTCAGGACACGCACAATATCTATCCTCGCTCCTGATCGCTTGAACACGATGCGATAGTCCCCAGCCCGAAGTCGATAGAGCTTCTCTTTGTAGCCCTGGAGTTTCTTGATTCGCTTGCCATCGGGGATCGGGTCCTCCGCGAGACGCGCACAATCAGCCAGGATTTGGTCGGCTATCTTCGCCGGCAAGGCATCGATATCGTCCTGAGCCTTTTCTGCGAGAAAGACCTGGAAGGTCACGACCGCTTGGCTTTCCGCGCGGCTCTCCGCTTGAGATAGTCCCCGAGCGGCATCGTCTTTCCTTCCCGGATGTCTCTTAGTCCGGCCTCGATCTTCTTGCGAAGTTGGGGGCTGTAGGTGAGCAGCGCGTCCTCGATGTCATCCTCGTTCACTGGCACGAGCATCGCCGTGGGGCGGCCGTGGGTCGTCACGAGGACCGTATTCCCCTTTTCCACCGTCCTTAGCATCTCGGATGTTTTCGCTTTGAGTTCCCGCACATTGGTGAATTTCACAGCTCCTCCTATAGTTGCAAGTGTGACCACAGTCTACGGTTCATGAGGCATGCTGTCAAGGTAGTAACGGAGTTGGAGGCTTTGCCTGAGAGATGCAAAATCGCTCACTGAGGCCGTGAATACGCCAAGGACAGGGTCTCTATCCGCAACCACGCATGGGCACGTCGCGTCGGAGAGGACCGGTTCAGTGAGGAATGATTGAAACCCTGGAGCCGGCGACTGGAATCGAACCAGCGAGGTGCGATATGCGGCTATGCGGCGGTCAACGGGGAAATGCGGTTGATCTTACCCCGAGTATCCCGTGCAGCCTCCCATAGATCCAGGGTACGTTGCGCGTTGAGCCAGAACTCAGGACTGTTCCCGAAGAGCCGAGAGAGCCGCAATGCCATCTCAGGACTGACGGCCCGCCGCTCACGCAACAACTCATTCACCGTCTGACGGGAGACCCGAAGGGCTCTCGCGAAACCGGAGACGGTCAAGCCATATTCCGGCAAAAAGTCCTCGCGCAGCATCACGCCCGGATGCGTCGGGCGGACCTTACGCGCTCGCTTATTGGGCAGGCTCATCGCAGCTCCCTCCTCAATGATAATCCGTGATCTCCACGTCGTAGGCGTCCCCGTCAACAAACCGAAAGCAGATACGCCACTGGTCGTTGACCGAAATGGAATACTGCCCCGCCCGATCTCGCTCCAATTTGTGCAGTCGATTACTCGGGGGCACCTTCAAATCCGTCACGCTCGTCGCAAGGTCAAGATACTCCAACTTTCGCACTGCCCGCCCCCACATGTCTGGAGGCAACCTCGCTGACTTGCCGCGTTCGTACAATTCCTTCGTACGCTTGTCGGCAAATGTCTTAATCACGCCAAAAGTGTAACGTGGTACGTGACACCTGTCAACCCTGGACGGTGGACACGTCTTTCATGAGAACGCCCGACCCCGTTTTTACACAGGCGGCTGCCGGCGGCCTTTCGCCATGAAGTCATCCGTAAACTTCTTCAGGCCCTCGATCAGCGCAACCCAGGACTTCTTCTTGGGGCGAAGCACCAAGACATTTCCGCGTCGTTGGATCTCCACCTCGTCTCCCTCCAACTGAAACTCCTTGGGTATGCGCACAGCCTGGCTGTTCCCGCTCATAAAGATCTTTGCGGTTTTCATTGCCGTCCTCCTGTGTATATACGACAGGATATACAGGTCGGGGAAGCCTATCAATAAGTGGAACAATGGTACCCGCGCACCAATGAGCACGCTCGACAGACAAGATCCTGTCGTCATCCACCCCACGGAGAATGGAGCATCATGAGAACCCCGTTGTTGTCCGTAAAAGAGCTGGCTGCGGAACTCGGTGTCAGTGCACATACCGTCCGGCGCGCAGTCCTGAGGGGTGACATCCCGTCATGGCGAATCGGCAGACTCTGGCGGTTCGATCCGGATGCTGTCTGCAAAGCCGTGCAGCGGGAGGTTCAGGTCTGGCGAAGGACACGGCTGGGGACACGCGCATCAAGGGACAAGCCCATGGCGTGGTCCTTGTTATTGTTGCATCCTGCCACAGATTGTCCCAGGCGGAGGAAGGAGCAGAAGCGGCGTATCGCTGGTTCGCCGTATTGGGACAAGAAACGTTTCACGAAGGACGAGTCACGCTTCACGAGGGGTATTCTGGAGCCGGCGACTGGAATCGAACCAGCGACCTGCGGTTTACGAAACCGCTGCTCTACCAACTGAGCTACGCCGGCCGCCACGAAATGAGAAGAAGATCGAGGAAGGCCTGGAGAACTGATCGAGAGGGAATCTTACCGGTCGGTCCCACGGGTGTCAATTTTTTCCTGCAGGGACAAAGGGCTCGCGCCCGCCCGGATTCGCCCCGCGCTCACTTCACCTTGGCGATCACGATATCGCGCTCTTTCGATCCGGCGCCTAGCGCCGGATCGCTGAACGGGGTCTGCTCCTGTCCATCCAAGCGACGGGCCACTTCTGGCACCTTGGCCGACACCCAATCAAAGAGTTCGCCCAGCCACACGGACCCGTCTCGATTGAGATCGGCCTCCCCGGCCAAACCTCGCAGCAACCAATAGGCAAAGAGCCCGTGCCGTCCCGCCTCCAGCGCGTGGACCCGCTGCCCCCGCCCCGCGCTGACGATCAGCGCGATTTTCCCGGGCAACGCGCTGCCGAGACCACCCAGCCAATCCGCGGCCGATTCCGAGTCGGCTACGCCTTCCAGGCCCTCAGCTGCCTGCACGTCCAGAAAGAGCACCACATGCTGCGCAGGGAGCTTCGCCAGGGCCGATGTTAGCCGCCTCAAGGATAGATTCCCGGCGCCGCCGCTTCGCTGCGCCTCGTAGGCCAAGAACGAGACGCCCGCGCCATCCCGTCGGACCCGTCCCGACACATAGATCAGCACGGTGCTCCCCGCCTCCGCGCGAGCCGGCAGCCACTCTTCCACCGCGTCCGACCAGGCCTCTTTCGTCGCCCGATCGTCGGTCAGCACGCGCAGATGGCTGTCGGCGACACCGCCCACCGTGCCCCAATACCGGCCGATGGTCGTCGCATCATCCGCCGCATAGGGCACGCCCTTGATCGCCTGATCGCGATGGATAGAGAGGCCGATGGCCAACCCGACGGCCTTTCGGCGCGACACGCCGGCGGGTCTCGCCGGAATCTGGTCGACGTCGACGATCGGCTCGTTGACGAAGCCGGTGGCGGGACGCAGGCCGACCGGGATCGTGCGCTCTTCCGCGATAGGCGCCCCGACCGAGGCCGCACGGACCACGATCGTCAAGTCCGCCTGTTCCGGCGACTTCACGGACCGAATGCGCCCGCTGAATTCAGCCCGCTTGGCGTCTCCTGGTTCGAGATCCCCCAACAGCACCGAGGCGGCCGGCGCTTGGCTCCAAATGGGCGGCCCCGCCATCTCGACCGTCACGGCCTTGGCCCGAGCGCTCCCACTGTTCGTGACCTCCACCCGCAGCACCACCTCTTCGCCGCCTTGCAGCACGTGGTCGCTGCTGCTGTCCTGCACCAGGGTGCGCACCGTCAACTTGGGCCCCGTGTCCGATCCGGGCAGGGCCTGGGACGGTTTGGGCGCGACGCCAGCCATCCCGCCCCGCCGGCGCTGCTCGGCGGGCTCGGCGGCATATCGCTGAATGGGAACGGTCATGCCGAGCGTCTTCTTGATGCCGTGCGCCAGCGTGGCCGCACTGTGATCGATCGCCGCGGGCAACCCCGACACCTCGCACCGCTCCCCGTCGGTCTCAATCTCGCTCTTTGTCTCGACCCGAAGATTCTTGCCGAAGAGTTCGGTGCCGGCGGCATCGTAGAAGGCCGCCGTCGCCCCCATCGTCACGATGGCCGTATGTTTTCCGCGCCGTTTGGTCGGAATGAAGGTTTCGATCGTATGGAGGCCCAGATCGACCGTCACTTGGCCGTCCGGCATCGAGCCGACCGCATCCCCCTCCACCACCCGGACCTTGTTGAATGTCAGCCCGACTTCACGGAGGAGGGCCTTCTTGAATCGCTCCCCGATCGCCTCGACCTTCGCCTGTTGGCAGGCATCGCGGTATTCGAAGGTCGCGGTGGTCACGCTTCGGTCCAAGCGCAGGTTGATATCGAGCGGCAGATAGTAAGCCGCCGCGTTGTCCTCGATACGGGCAGGGAACAGGTCGCAACCGGAGAGCGCGGCGGGGAGAATCAGGAGGGCTAGGATCAGCGCGAGAGCAGCGTGCCGCGACGACCGGCGCATGCGAGGGGACGCGGCCTCCCAATCTGCGAGTTGCCTCATGGAAGCGTTATAACGAAAAACCCCCTGCAGCACAACCGGAGAGACATCCGGCCAAGCCGGAGGGTTCGTTGACAGCCTGCCTTCCGTGGGTTATCGTCCTGCCGTGTCGACCCCCTCCGCTGAGGCCACATCCGCTCCTCGGACTGCAGGCCCCTGCGGGTTGTGGTCTGCCATCGCCGGCCTGCTCCGCCTCTCGAACCAATCGGGCACACTGCTGCTCCTGCTCCCCACCTGGTGGGCGCTGGTGCTCGCCTCCAACGGCCGTCCCGCGCCCAGCCTCCTCGCGCTCTTTGCAGCCGGGGCCTTCCTCATGCGGAGCGCCGGCGTGGCCATGAACGATCTGGCCGATCGCTCGTTCGATCGCGAAGTGGCGCGCACCCGCACCCGTCCCTTGGCCAGCGGCCGCCTCAGTCCCGCACAGGGCATCGCGGTGATCGGCGTCCTCCTCGTGGCCGCTGCCTCGCTTCTCTTGTTCCTGCCGGCCGAGGCGGCCCTGCTCAGTCCCATCGCGCTGCTCCTCGCCGCCCTGTATCCGCTTTCGAAGCGGGTGCTCGCTATTCCCCAAGCCATGCTCGGGCTCGCCTTCGGATGGGGCGTCATCATGGCCTGGGTCGCGGCGCGCCAGGCGATCGAGTGGCCGGCCTGGTCGCTCTACGCCGCGACAATCTGCTGGGCCATCGGCTATGACACGATCTACGCGCTTCAAGATGTCGAGGATGATCGGCGGATCGGGGTGCGGTCTGCGGCGCTGTTCTTCGGGGAATGGGCGTGGCTCGCCGTGGCGGTCGCCTTCGCCGGCATGCTCCTGCTGTCGGGCCTCGCGGGATGGCTTGAAGGGCTAGGAGCCGTCTTCTATGGCTTCCTCGCGGGACTCGCCGGGTTTCTGGCGCAGCAAATTCGATCGGTCAAGCGAGGCGTGGCGCCTCCCCAGGCCTTCGCGCTGTTTCGCCAGCATGTCTGGGTGGGATGGGGAATTCTGGCGGCTATTTGGGCCGGATTCCTTTGAAGCGATGAAGGCTGAGCGCTGAACGGGGAGTGCTATTTGTCTTTATTGTCTTTGGGAGGTTCCGCCGCGAGTTCTTTCAGAAGCCCCTGAATCCACTTCAGGCCTTCCTTGAGCTGAGATTCCTCCGCTTTGAGGAAGTCCAACATCGAGCGCGTGGTCTGCTTGGCGGAGGAGAGGACGTCTTGCGTCTGCTTCTGGAGGGACTCTTCACGCTTCCGCGCCTCGGCCTCCTTGAGCTGCACGTCACGAAGCGATTCCGTGAGCTTGGAGAGCTCCAGTCCGAGTTTGAGGTCTCGCTCCTCCATCTGCTTGCGCAGCAGCTCCAGCTCGGCTTTGAGCTCTTGTTTGAGCAGCTCGCGTTGAGACGCGGTGTCGGTGCTGACTTTGGCGGTCGAGGCCTGCAGCTGTTGCTGAATGGCTTCCAGGTCGGCTTTTGTCGCGCAGCCGGCGGCGGCCACGAGCAGTGCGAGGCAGGCTGAGAGAAGAAGGCCGGACTGGGGAAGGCGTGTCACGAGCATGGAATTGTCTGCCACCGCGCCGCCCTTCGCCGAAAAGGAACGTGACCGGATGCGCTAGTCCGCATTATTCATGACGGTTCGTCGCGAAATCGCGGAGTCGCCCAGCGAGACAGGCGCGCGGAGCCGCGAGGAAGGGAGGCATCCTTGAACAGGATGTTGACCGACCGAGCGGCGAGCCCGCCTGCCTGGG
>FKKE01001493.1_pt3 | contig 14098 bp, 7 predicted proteins | sample 1106331 | NCBI WGS metagenome assembly FKKE01 (sample SAMEA3931202, study PRJEB13176) | freshwater metagenome | biome: Drinking water system; feature: drinking water; material: freshwater | place: China | collected 2013-02-06 | reverse complement strand
GAAAAATCAGCTAATGATAAAACTTCATAAGGCTTGCGGTAAAGCTTGTATTGTTCTTTAAAAGGAAATAATAACACTCTTTTTCTTCCGGCAAACTGTGTATGAAGTATGTTAGAAAGATCAATATCAAAATGCATATGAGTGATGGAAGTAGCGCCGCCGGTAAAAAGCATCGGGTATTTTTTTACAAAGCCTTTCATCAAGTGTTCAGGCCATGTAAAATCGTTGATCAGTTGCGGTGCATGATCAAAAATATTGAATAAGAAAATTCTCCAACCAGCCGGTCCCTGGCTTATCATGTCAATATATTCACCAAAGGTTTTATAATCGTCAGCTTTGTTTACCGGAGTATAAGCGTCACTCTTTACATTATTATAAAGCGGTACTTTTTTATCGCCAACCAACTCTTTAAAATAATTCCAGTTCCATTTTGTGTAAGCTGGCCATTTATGTGAAAGATCCCGGATAACTACCGGAATATTCTTGTCATAAAATTCAGCCTTGAATTCCCCGGGAGAAATGGATTCGACAACCGTTAGTGGCTTGAGCTGCATGCAGTTCAATTTTGACAAAGATATTAATCTGCATCATACTGGCTGTCAAGTAAACGATAAAATTTATTGATCCAGAACATTGACTTTTAATAATTAATGCTAATTATTGAAAAGCCCGGGTTGTTCCTGGTGAAAGAGTCGCCAGCTTTTGCGATGGTATTTGCACATACCATATTCATCAAGAGCTTTTCTATGCTCCGGGGTTCCATATCCTTTATTGCTTGCCCAATTATAATAAGGAAACTCTTCATGAAGTTTTTTCATGTATTCATCGCGGTAAGTTTTCGCAAGAATACTGGCTGCTGCAATGGGTGCATAGGTAGCATCACCTTTTACAATGCAGCGATGAGGGATTCGCTTATATTTTTTAAAATAATTTCCATCGATCAATAATAAGCCTGGTGAGGTTGACAAGCGGCTTACAGAAACATGCATTGCCTTTACCGATGCCTGCAAAATATTGATCCTGTCAATTTCTTTATGACTGATGCTTGCAACTGCATAACTGATGGCTTCTTTTTCTATTACAATCCTTAACTCATTTCTTTCTTCTTCTGTAAGCTGTTTGGAGTCATTTAAAAGAGGATGAAAAAAATCTTTTGGAAGAATAACCGCCGAGGCAAATACAGGGCCTGCAAAACAACCACGACCCGCCTCATCGCAGCCGGCTTCAAGCAATTGATCCTGGTAAAATGGATTTAGCATTGGGTAACACAAATATCGGGGGTGAAAAATATTTTTCAATAGCAGCAGCAGCTAACTTTACGCCGCAATGCAAGAAACTTTTCCACAGCATTCCTCTCCGAAGGAATCCTTCCGGACAAAACCTGTTGCCATATGGCTGCTTATTGGGGTTGGAATGATCATCATTCAAATTTTATTAGGGGGAGTAACAAGACTAACCGGTTCCGGTCTTTCCATTACTGAATGGGATGTTATTACCGGCACATTACCTCCTTTGAATGAGCAACAATGGCTGATTGAATTTAATAAGTATAAACAAACCTCACAATTCCAGGTACTCAATTATGATTTTACTCTTGATGATTTTAAATTTATTTTTTTCTGGGAATGGTTCCATCGTTTTTGGGCAAGACTGATAGGAGTGGTGTTTGTCATTCCATTTATCATTTTTCTTTTTCAAAAAAGATTCAAAGCAGAAATGATAAAACCTCTTATTATTCTTTTTCTTCTTGGAGCTTTACAGGGAGCTGTTGGGTGGATCATGGTTGCAAGCGGGTTAACAGGCGATGCTATCTATGTAAAACCCGCAAGGCTGATGTTGCATTTTATTTTAGCTCTTGGTTTGCTTTGTTATACATTTTGGTTTGCCATGCAATTAGTAGTGCCCGGTGAAAAAAGATTAATTCATAAGCCACTGAGAAAATTAACGTTTATTGTTATGGGGGTTTTAGTTATCCAATTGGCTTTTGGCGCTTTGATGGCGGGTCATAAAGCCGCCACCGTGGCGCCTACATGGCCGGATATTAATGGCTCTTTTGTACCCGCATCTGTTTTTTCTGCGGATGGTTTATTGGATCTGCTGGAGAACAAGATCACTATTCATTTTATACATCGTTCACTTGCTTACATTCTTGTGCTGCTTATTCTTTACTGGACATGGCAGGCATATCGTATCAATGGAAATAGATTGATTTCAAAAACAAGATGGCTTCCTTTGATTCTTGTAGTTATACAAGTTGTGCTTGGTATTTATTCTTTGCTTACAAGTGTAAAGATCGTGCCCAATCAATGGGGAGTTTTTGAATGGCTTGCCGAAATGCATCAGTTAACGGCCATGTTCCTCCTATTGTCCCTTACCTGGATGGGCTATATCCTTAAAAGCAAATAGGATTTGATTTAACATCATTTAATATTAATTTTAAGAAAGCTTATTCACCCATTCCTTTACTTATGAAAGCCTGGCTTCGCGGATTTCTTTATTCATTTCCTGTTCAACTGTTATTTCTGCATTTCAGAAAATACCAGGTGCTTCTTATTTTCTGGTTCATATTATTCAGCACCATCAATGGAACTTTTATGAGAACTTTTGGTGCGGATTCTCTTTACCTGGCGCCGGAGTATCTCGGAAATGTGAATGCCTTGGGGGCCGGTATAGTTGGCGCTGCTATCGGTATGTTCATCATGAGCTGGAATATCTCAAGTTTTATTTTATTCAGCCGTCATTTCCGTTTTCTGGCAGCTACTACCAATCCTTTTTTAAGGTATTGTGTAAATAATTTTATTATTCCCCTTGCCTTTCTCATTTTCTATTTTATAAAAGCATGGCAGTTCATCAGGTATAAGGAGTTAATACCAACAGCAGAATATTTAATGCTAGCCGGTGGATTTTTATCCGGGCTTTTGATCATGTTTTTTATTTCATTTGTTTATTTCTTCAGAGCCGATCGCAGCATATACAGGAGAATGCTGCCGGTATTAAATAATCCCAAAGAATATATCCGGCATTTAAAACAGGGTGAGCTTCCACCTACTGAATCAAAGATCATCCGGGTTGAATGGTACTTAGAAACCCCAACGCATGTCAGGAAAACAAGAGATGTTTCACATTATACCCGGGATTTTATAGAGAAAATTTTTAAACGGCACCATTTTGCAGCCGTGATCTCGGTATTTGCTGCATTTTTATTTTTAATTGCAATAGGTTTTTTGCAGGAGTCAGCATTTTTTCAAATTCCGGCTGCTGCCAGTATCACCATCTTTTTTGCCATATTGATCGGTGTTGCCGGTGCATTTACTTATTTCTTACAAAGCTGGAGTGTGCCTTATCTTCTTGGTCTCATCGTTATCATTAATCTTTTTTATACATGGGATTGGATAGATCCAAGAAATAAGGCATTTGGTTTAAAATACTCGAATAAAGAAGAAAGACCGGTCTATAACAGGGAGCATTTATTAGAAATGGCTTCTCCAAAAAATGTTTCTGCTGATAGCCTTAATATGATCCATATTCTTGAAAACTGGAAAAGCAAGCAGGGCGAAGAGAAACCACTGTTTGTTGTAATCAATACAAGTGGAGGGGGAAACCGCAGCGCTACATTTAGCATGAGCATTTTGCAAAGATTGGATAGTATTACAAAGGGAGAGCTGCTTAAAAAAACATTTCTTATCACCGGTGCATCGGGTGGTATGATGGGTGCATCTTACTTTCGCGAACTGTATCTGCGCAAGCAAAAAGGGCAGACTATTCACCTGCAGGATAAAAAATACATTGATGATATAGGAAGTGATCTTTTGAACCCTTTGTTCTCATCATTTGTAGCCAGGGATCTTATTTCGCCTTCTTTGAAATTTGAAGTGGGGCCGTATACTTATATAAAAGACCGGGCTTATTCGTTTGAATCTAAGCTGGATAAAAATTCGAATGGTTATCTGAATAAACAATTAAGAGATTATAAAGAAGAAGAGGAAAATGCTAATATCCCATTGATCTTTTATAATTCAGTTGTATCAAGAGATAGCCGCAAAATGATCATCAGCACACAGCCGGTAAGGTTTATGATGCGGAGCCGTATTGATTCTTTATCAGTGCCGCCGATGGACCCCGATGCTATTGATTTTACTTCTTTTTTTGAAAAGCAGGATCCCTATAATTTAAGAATACTTACTGCTTTGCGTATGAATGCCACTTTTCCCATTGTACTGCCAAATGTATGGTTGCCTTCTGACCCGGTAATAGATGTAATGGATGCGGGATTGCGGGATAATTATGGACAAGAAACCGCTTTGCGATTCCTGGAGTTTTTTAAAGATTGGTTAAAACACAATACCCGTGGGGTATTGCTGATACAATTAAGAGATCGTCCTTCCGGCGGATGGGATTATCCTTATGTCACCGAGAATATCGGTGATCATGTTACCAAACCTTTTTTAATGTTGCAGCATAATTGGTTCAAGACAATGGAATATTTTCAAAATGACCTGCTGAGTTATTATACCCAGAATGCCGGGCATCCTATTACTAAAATAATCTTTCAATATGCTACAGAAAGAAAAGAAGATAAGGCCGCATTGAATTTTCATCTTACACAACGGGAAAAAAAGAACATCATGAGTTCACCCGATTTTTTACTCAATAAAGAGAGCATTGAAAAAGTATCCATGCTATTTGCTCAGAAAGATCTGCCGGTAATTAAACCGGCTGAATAAGTCTGAAACATTTTTTTAGTATCTCTATTTCAATAGTACCGGTCACTTCTACCGGATCGCCATCTATATGCATGGGGGCTTTATTGCTGTTTACGATTTTTATTTTTTCCGTTTGAAAATAAATAACCGGATGATCCAGTGAGCTTTTTATATCCTGCACCTTACCTGTCAGTATTTGTTTTACCAGGTTAAAGAGCAGCAATGGTTTGGTGGCTTTTTTGGCGATCACTATATCCAATAATCCATCAGCAAGCATTGCCTTTGGCGCTATGGTAAAATTATTTCCAAACTGGTTGCTGTTTGCGATACTGATAAAAAATGCATGCGTGGAAAAATTCAATCCATTGCTTTCAATTAAAAAATTATATGGGGCGGCGCTGAAAAAATTTTTGCTTACCAGCCGGGCATAAGTGGTAAGTCCTCTTTTTTGTTGTTTGGAAAACTCTTGGGCTATTTTGCCGTCAAAACCAATACCACATAACATGCAGGCAAAAGTTTTGTTTACAAAAAAACCATCTGTTTCCATGGCTTTACCATGAAAAATATTATCAAGAGCTTTTTCCGGTTGTTTTAAAATTTTAGCAGCAAGGGCCAATCCATTGCCGGAGCCGCAGGGAATGATACCAAAATTCACTTTCTCATTCATCAGGCTTCCCACTACCTGGCTGATTGTGCCATCACCACCTGCTATCACAACATCAGTTATTTTTTCTTCTTTGATCAGCGGCGACAGAAAAGAATAATCGCCATTAACAACGGAAGGAAAAATTTGATAAGGGATCTTTTTGGCTTTTGTTTTTGCTTCAATGATCTCCTGTAGATTTTTTTTTGATCTTGTGCCTGCAATAGGATTGATGATGTAAATGATCTTCCGGTTCATCGCTTATATAAAGTACACAAAAGTATGCGACGAACACGTACCGTAGCAGCAAGAGCCGGATCTTTTGGCACCGCCCAGCTATATACTTTTACCAGGGGCTGGCCTTCCATAATGCCCGATATTTCTGAATTATGTATCCTGAGAAAAAGAGTATTCTTATATTCTCTTATTGATTTACCTGAAGAATCAAAGAAACCAATTGAGCGGATCCAATCGGATTGATCGGCAGCGGGTTTATATTCAATGATAAAAAATCCCGGGCCTTCAAGCAATCGGTTCAGCAGCACCAGTCTTCTTTCATCATCCGTTTCTTTTTTGTTGTTGAATTTGGAAACTTCTTTCCGGTTATGATAGATGGCCCAGCTATCATAATCCTGTGCAAAAGCTGCCAGGGGAAATATTACGATCAATATAAAAAGTAATAGCCTGACCATCGTTTATTCAATGTAAAACGAAGTTCGGGGAAAAATCGTTGCATGTTCAGGCTTATTTTCACCACTTCAACAAGGCACTTGCCCAGGTAAAACCGCTTCCAAAAGCAGCGAGGCAAACCAGGTCGCCTTCTTTGAGTTTTCCCATTTCATACGCTTCACATAATGCAATAGGGATGGAAGCTGCTGTAGTGTTGCCATACTTCTGGATATTATTATATACCTGCTCATCAGTTAATCTTAATTTCTTTTGTACAAATTGTGAAATGCGAAGATTGGCCTGGTGAGGGATCAGCAGTTTCAGGTCTGAAATCTGATAATTGTTTTTATTCAATGCTTCCATAATCACTTCCGGAAATTTTTCAACCGCTATTTTAAAAACAGTCGGCCCATCCATGTTTGGAAAATTTTGTGCATTATCGATCATGGCATGGCTCATGAACATATCCCCGATCTCGGCATCATTAAAATCAGCAAGCCTGGTTCCAGTCGTCCAATAATTAGCATGTGTGCCGGGATTATACATTGCTAATATCTCTGCATTATTACCATCGCTATGTAAATGTGTACTGAGTATGCCCCGGTTCGGATCATCTGTTGGTTGAAGAACAACCGCACCGGCACCATCACCAAATATTACCGAGATATTCCTTCCTCTTGTGCTAAAGTCAAGTCCGAAAGAATGTTTTTCACTGGCAACCACAAGTATATTTTTATACATGCCTGTTCTTATAAATTGATCGGCCGTGCTGAGTGCATATACAAAACCTGAGCACTGGTCTCTTACATCCAATGCACCAATTTCTTTCATCTTCAAAGCTCGTTGTACCAGCACACCGCAGCCGGGAAAGTAATAATCAGGACAAATGGTAGCGAAAACAATAAAATCAATATCCTGTGCAGTAATACCGGCTCTTTCAATGGCGATCTTTGCGGCTTCTATTCCCATGGTTGCTGTCGTTTCTTTTGTACGATCAGCATATCTTCTTTCTTTGATACCGGTGCGTTCCTGTATCCATTCATCACTGGTGTCCATGTATTTTAATAGATCATTATTCGTAACAACGTTTTTGGGTACATACATTCCAAGACCGGCAATTTTTGAATGAGGCATAGTAATTCATTTATAAAAAGAAAGATAGTAAAACTGAGGGACAACGGTACCAAATGGGTAAAATCTGCCACACAAAAAATTTATTTCCATTCATAAGAATTATAGCATGATATTTTCTAATGTTCAAACAGGACTACAAATAAGATCCGACAAAAAGACTGCATGAAGCAGGTAAGAAAGTACACCTGGAGAAAGCCCGCAAGAATAGCTGCAAAAACTATTCTGTTCATCCTTTTATTTTTTCTTGTCCTTCTTTTACTGCTGCAAACAGGCCCCGTTCAAATCATAATCCGGAAAAATGCAGTTGCATGGCTTGAAAAAAAATTACAAACAAGAGTTGAAGTAGAAAGAGTATATGTAGGCTTACCAAAAAATATTGTTCTCGAAAATGTTTATATCGAAGACCGGCAAAAAGATACATTGCTCTCGGGCGGAAAGATAGTAGCGGATATAGATCTTTTAAAACTCATTTTTAATAATCAATTAGACATACAAAGGGTGGCGCTGGAAAATATAACTGCCAAAGTAAAAAGACAACTGCCGGACACCGTTTTCAATTTTCAATTTATAGTAGATGCCTTTGCAACCACAGATACCACAGCGACCCGGGATACGGCAGCAACTTTCATTTCAATTCCCTTTCTTGAATTGAACAAGGTCCGTTTGATCTATAAAGACACGATCACCGGCAGTGATATGGAGGCCTGGGTTGATCATCTTGATACACGAATTGATAAAATGCCTGCCCGACTCACCGGCGGGGATCATCCCCATTTCTATTTTGATATTCCTGAAACAAAAATCAATGGATTAACAGCCCGGATCTACCAAACCACACCACTTGCAAAACCAGAGCCTGCAATAAAAGATATTATAGAAGCCCGGCAACCTTTTTTGATGAAGTTATTTTTTAAAGAGGCCGATCTTCAGAATATTAAGATTGATTACAGGAATGATGTGTCTGCATTTTATGCAACACTTGACCTGGGTTCTTTACAGGTAAAACCAAATAATATTGATCTTGAAAACCGCATTATTGATATCCGTGATATTGCATTGAATAATACAAGCATTGCCATTAAGCTTGGTAACAAAGAAGCGGCTAAAGTTGTAGAAAGAGAAATTGAAAAAGAAACACAAACCCAGGCTGAAGCAGGATGGAGAATACTGGCTTCAAATGTTACGCTTGAAAATAATAGTTTACGGTTTGATAATGACAATAAGCCAAAAACAAGATATGGGATCGATTATGCTCATATGAAAGGGGATGCTATAACAATGGAAATTAGCGACCTCTTGCTAACAAAAGATTCCATCGGGGCAAAAATTAAAAAAGCAAGTTTCAGGGAAACAAGTGGATTTGTATTAGAAGAATTGAATGCAGATTTCCTTTATGCCAACACGCAAGCCTACGTGAAAGATCTTTATTTGAAAACACCGGGCACGGAATTAAAACGATATGCATCGTTAACATATGATTCTTACAGGGAACTTGCTGATAATTTTCCCAAAACAAAAATAGAAGCTGATATTTCTGATAGCCATGTGCAGGTTAAAGATATTCTTGCCTTTGCTCCTCAATTGAGCTCACAGCCGGCTTTTGCAAATCCAAATGCAGTTTGGCATATCAACCTGCAGGGGTACGGCACTTTGGGATCCATGTATATCTCAGATCTTCAGTTCCGTGGTTTGCGAAATACACAAATTGATGCAAGAGGTTCACTGGCTGCAAATAGTGATCCCAACAGGACCGGCGGCACATTAACGATCAGAAAATTACATACTACGCAATCTGATATTGCCCTGTTCACCGGTCAGCGATTATCAAATGCACAGATTAATTTACCTGAAGAGTTTGATGTATACGGAACTGTTGCAGGATCTATGAAAAACCTTTCAACCTATCTGACTATAAATTCAGCTGCTGGCACTGCTATTGTGAATGGAAGATTTACAAATCTTGATCAGCCGGATAATACAAGTTATACTGCGTTAGTAAAAACAAATTCATTGCACCTCGGCTATGTTTTAAGAAATAAACAGGTTGGTAATATAAGTGCCAATATGAATGTTTCGGGTCATGGTCTTTCCCCGGGCAAAATGAATATGAATTTCAAAGGAGATATTCATGCCTTCAACATTAACGATTATGTCTATAGAAATATAAATGTAAATGGAGCGATTCGGGGTTCAGCCCTGGATGTTACTGCTGATATCAAAGATCCTAATCTTGATCTTAGCGGAACTCTTACGGGTAATATGTCTGCAAACCCATCTTATCATTTTGAAGGAATGTTAGATAGCATCAAAACATTGCCATTGGATCTTACCACTCAACCATTGATAGCAAGAGGAAAGATCATTGCTGATATACCTGTAATGAATGCAAATTACCTGGAAGCAGATGTTTTGATAACAAAAGCATTACTGATATCATCAGACCAGCGTTTGCCATTGGATACGGTTCATTTTACTTCAGGAAGAAATGCTGAAGGCCAGTTCATGACATTAAAAAGCGATGTAGCTAATGCAAGGATAGCCGGGCAATACCGATATGCGGATCTTCCTTTACTATTTCAGAAAAGCATCGAGCCCTATTTTTCTGTTGCTACTGCTTCTAAGCTTGCAGCGGTGCAACCCTATAATTTTTCTTTTAAAGCTGATATTGCCAATGCACCGGCCCTGGTAACTTTTGTACCGGGTCTGAAATCATTTGAGCCTATTCATATTGAGGGAACAGCCTCATCAACACAGGGGCTTTTCGCAAATGCAACAACTGCTTTTGTATCTTATAATGGAAACGATTTAAGCGGTGTAAACCTGAAGATCAATACAACTGCCCGTGGATTACAGTTTACCGGCGATGTTCAGCATATATCGGGAGTTGGGCATAATCTTTATCATACACAATTCAATGCAATAGCATTGAATAACCAGGTTGATTTTACTGTAAATATTGATGATAAGGCAGGAAAGGATAAATATCATTTGGCGGGATTATTAACTCAGCCAGCAAAAGGAAATTATATGGTCCGCATCAAACCAGATAGCCTGATGTTGAATTATGATAGGTGGACGATATCGCCGGGTAATTCTATCACAATCACAAAAGAGAATATTCTTGCAAACAATTTTGTTTTACAAAAAGCTGATCAACGGCTTACACTTCAAAGCCAGGGAGAATTGCTAAATGCAGGATTTATAAATTTTCAATTATCAACCATAACTGCCTTCCTGAAATCCGATTCATTATTGATCAATGGTGCTATGAACGGTACCGTTTCATTCAGAAATATTTTAAAGCAACCTGTATTTACCAGTGATCTTGTTATCAACGACCTGAGCATGAAAGGAGATACGCTGGGAAATGCTGCAATTAAAGTGGATAATATACATGGCAACAGGTATAATACAAATGCAACAATAACGGGAAAAGGAAATGATATCGCATTAACAGGATCATTTGCTCCGCAGGGAGAAACAGATATTGCACTTGACCTCGATCTTGCTATCCGCCAGATGCAGCTTTCCACGATTGAAGGAGCTTTTGGTCAAATGATCAGAAATGCATCGGGAACCGTGAATGGAAATATCAGTATTAATGGAACTGTGAATCAGCCAAAGATCAATGGGCCAATAAATTTTGACAAGGCAAGTTTTGCAACCACCGTTCTTGGAAGTCAATTCAGGATTGATGGCGAAAAGATCAATGTAACGGAAAATGGTTTTCAGTTTGATGATTTTGTGATCCGGGATTCTGCTAATAACCAAATGAGCTTACATGGAATTATTTCAACACCCAATTTTATTAATTACAATTTTGACTTTGATCTGAAAGCTACCAATTTCCAGGTACTGAATACAACAAAGAAAGATAATAAGATCTATTATGGTAAAATGGTCATCACATCTTTCCTGCATGTGGGAGGAACTGAAGCAACACCAAACATTGATGGCGACATTACGGTGAACGAGGGTACTGATCTGACTGTTGTCATTCCACAACGGGAGCCGGCAGTTGTAGCAAGAGAAGGCATTGTAGAATTTGTTGACATGGATGCACCGGAAAATGATTCACTGTTCCTTTCTTATGATTCATTGAATATTTCGCCATTCAAAGGCATGAATATCATTACAAATATTGAAATAAGAAAAGAAGCCATTTTTAATATTGTGATTGATGAAGCAAATGGCGATTTCATCAATTTGCAAGGTGAAGCACTTTTATCAACGGGCATTGACCAAAGCGGTAAGATCACCATGGTCGGTAACTATGAACTGGAAAAAGGTGCTTATCAGATTACTTTTAATTTTCTTCAACGTCGCTTTGATATAGTTAAAGGAAGCCGGATCACCTGGTACAATGAACCCACAAAAGCAGTTTTGGATGTAAACGCTGTATACATTGCTAATACAGCCCCAATTGATCTTGTACAAGAGCAAATTGCAGCTTCTTCACAAGCCATTCGTAATACGTATATGCAGAAACTTCCGTTTGAAGTTCATTTACAATTGACGGGTGAGTTGATGCAACCAAAGCTTGCATTTGATATTGTACTTCCTGCAGATAAGAACTATGGAGTTTCAAACGATATCATTACACAAGTAGAAAGCAGGCTTGAACAAATACGGCAAGAGCCCGGTGAAACGAACCGCCAGGTATTTGCTTTATTGTTATTAGGTCGCTTTGTGGGCCAAAATCCATTGGCAAGTAATTCGCCGCTGTTCAGTGCTTCATCTTATGCAAGGCAAAGTGTAAGTAAATTAATGACAGAGCAATTGAATAAGCTTGCTGCCGGTCTTTTTGATGGCGTTGATCTCACATTTGATGTGGCCTCTACAGATGATTTTACAACGGGAGAAAGAAGAAGCCGGACAGACCTGAATATCGGGTTAAGTAAACGATTGTTAAATGAGCGGCTGACAGTTTCAGTGGGAAGCAATTTTGAACTGGAAGGCCCTAAGCGCAGTAATCAAAAAGCAAGTAATGTGATCGGTAATCTGAATGTCAATTATTCTTTAAGTAAAGATGGAAGGTATATGATCCGTTTTTATCGCAAGAATGAATACGAAGGCATTGTTGATGGATACATCATTGAAACAGGACTAAGCTTTATTATCAGTGTTGACTATAATCGTTTTGCTGAGTTATTAAGAAAAAGAAAAAATCAAAAAGTAGATAATATAAACTATCAAAGAACCGGGCAATGACCAGGGTAATTTACTATATCATTTTAGCGTTGGCAGGTATATCATTTTTCTCCTGCAGCAGTACAAGGCATTTACCGGAAGGGGAAAAGCTATACACCGGCGCAAGAATTGATGTGAATGGAACCGCTACCGTAAAAGAAAAAAAAGTACTGACAGAAGATCTGGCGGGATTAACAAGACCAAAGCCAAATACAAAATTTCTTGGCATGCGGATCAAACTCTGGATCTATAATTTATTCAGAAATAAAAAAGAGAATTCTTTTTTTGGACGAATCAGGGATAAGAATGGAGAGCCCCCGGTTCTGTTAAGCCAGGTTGATCTGCAGCAAAACATTAAAGTACTACAGAGCCATGTAGAGAACAAAGGATATTTTTTAGCGAAGGTTTCCGGTGATACAATTATAAGACGTAAAAAAGCCAATGCCAGGTATTATATTTCTACCGGAGTTCAGTATAAAATTGCTTCAGTAAGTTTTCCTGCTGATAGCAGTGAACTTGCAAAATCAATTGCCCAAACCAGTCATAAAACATTATTGCTTCCCGGGAAACCATTCGACCTGGATGTGATCAGGGCCGAACGCCTTCGCATTGATGCCCACTTAAAAGAAAATGGCTTTTATTTTTTTAGTCCTGAATTCATCTTGCTCAGAACTGATACTACTATTGGCGATCACAAGGTGAATATGTTTGTAACAGTTAAAAAAGATATTCCTTTTGAATCAAGAGAAGTATACCGCGTAAAAGATGTACATATCTATGCAGGATATGGTTTAAATATGGAAAGAATTGATAGCAGCCTTTCACAGGCACAATTCTATAAAGGGTATAATATTATTGACAGAAGAAAACGATTCAAACCTTCGTTACTTGCAGAAACAATGAACTTTGAGCCCGGTGATGTTTATAACAGAACCGATCACAATCTTACACTCAGCAGGCTTGTCAATCTTGATCTTTTCAAGTTTGTAAAAAACCGGTTTGAAATTAACCGGACAACAGATACACCCTACCTGGATGTTTATTATTATTTAACACCATTGACAAGAAAATCTTTACGGGCCGAACTAACAACAATCACACGTTCCAATAATTTAAATGGTTCTTTGGTCTCTGTAAGCTGGAGAGACAGGAATTTGTTTAAAGGCGGAGAACATATCAGCATCAGTGCCTATTCAGGCTCAGATGTTCAGTTCAGCGGAGCACTGAGAGGTTACAATGCTATTCGCTTAGGTGGCGAAATAAATTTTGCCATTCCAAAAGTTGTGGCGCCATTCAAGGTTGATATAAAGAGTGGGTATATGCCAAGAACCAATATTCAGATGGGTTACGATATGCTTGATCGTGTTAAGTTGTATACATTGAATTCTTTTCGTGCAGCGTATGGTTATTTATGGAAAGAAAATATTCAAAAACAACATGAGCTGTATCCCATAAGTATAAACTATGTACAGCCCGGAAGAGTGACTGAAGAATACAGGAACCTGATTCATCGTGATACATTGCTTGCCCGTGCTATTCAACGGCAATTCATATTAGGATCAACATATCAATATAACTATAATGAATTGGTAACGGGTGTGCAGCCGGTCAATGCATGGTATTTTGGTGGCTTACTTGATCTTTCAGGAAATATCGCTGGCTTAGTTTCTGGTGCTGATGTAAAAGCAGGAAAAGAAGTGACGATCCGGGATGTGCCCTTTGCTCAATACATCAAGCTGGAACTGGATGGCCGCTATTA
>FKKE01002525.1_pt2 | contig 14129 bp, 13 predicted proteins | sample 1106331 | NCBI WGS metagenome assembly FKKE01 (sample SAMEA3931202, study PRJEB13176) | freshwater metagenome | biome: Drinking water system; feature: drinking water; material: freshwater | place: China | collected 2013-02-06 | reverse complement strand
CCGTCCGGCATGACGATCGAGCCGACCACCGGGCAGATCGAGTGGGCGGTCTCGCCGGGGACCAGGGGGTCCCATCGAGTCAAGGTGGTCGTGGAAGACGGCCAACAAGGCCAGGCCTTTCAGGAGTTCGATCTGGCCTTCTCCACTCCGTCTTAATCGCCGCCTCTTCTTGTCAGCTTCTCTAACCCTCTGATAGAATCCCATCGTCAGCCGTGGAGCAGAGAGCAGCCCCTTGTGGGCGCCTGCTTCCATTGGCTGAACGAATCGAAAGGAGACGGATCCCCCCGCGTACGTGCGTAAACTGAAACTGCGAGAAGGCACCAACACGGCGAGTCTGTTCGGTCAGCATGACGGCAACTTGAAGCTGATGGAACAGGAACTGGGCGTCACTTTGTCGGCCCGCGGCGACGAGGTGGCGATCGACGGGTCGCCCGAGTCCATCCGATCGGCGGAGCGTCTCCTAAGCGAATTGGCCGCCTTGACGGGCGAAGGTTACGATCTGCGGCCGGACGACGTGGCGCTTGCGCTTCGGACCTTTCGCGGCAATCCCGACACCGCGCTCCGCGACCTCCTCCTAAACACCGTTCCGATCGCGACCAAGAAACGTCTGGTCGCCCCGAAGACAGCCACCCAGAAGCTCTACCTCGACGCGATTCAAAAGTTCGACATCGTGATCGGCATCGGGCCGGCCGGGACCGGCAAGACGTACCTGGCCATGGCGATGGCCGTGGCCGCGCTGACGCGCAAAGAAGTCAGCCGCATTATCCTGGCCCGCCCGGCGGTGGAAGCCGGCGAAAAGCTGGGCTTCCTGCCCGGGGACATGTACGCCAAGGTGCATCCCTACTTGCGCCCCTTGTACGATGCGCTGTACGACATGATGGATTTGGAGCGGGCGAACCGGCTCGTCGAACGGGGTGACATCGAAATCGCCCCCCTGGCCTTCATGCGCGGCCGGACGCTCAACGACTCCTTCGTGATTTTGGACGAGGCGCAGAACGCCACGGCCGAACAGATGAAGATGTTCCTGACGCGGCTGGGCTTCAACTCCAAGGCGGTGGTCACCGGCGATATCACCCAGGTCGACCTGCCGGCCGATCGTGTCTCCGGTCTGATCGAGGTCGAACAGATCCTGCACGAGATTCCCGGCATTCAGTTCGTCTATTTCGATGAGCGCGACGTGGTCCGGCACCGATTGGTGCAGGACATCATCAAGGCCTACGATCGTCATCAGGCGCAGCAGACGACCGGCCGCCCTTCTTCACCGACGGGCCGTGGCCAGACTCCTCCTTCTCTCCGTGGCAAGCGACCTTCCCCTCGTGATGGTGGCGCCTCCGGGCGTGGCCCGGGTAGCCAATCTCATTAATGCCTGTCCGAATCGCCTGTACGCTTCGCCGCGCTTGCGTTCGGACGGCGGCGCTGGAGCGGATTGCCGACCGCATTCTCCAACACGCAGGCAGGACCGGGACGGAACTGAGCCTTTCGTTGATCGGCAACCGACGGATGCAGAAATTGAATGCCCGCTATCGCCACCGCGCCCGCCCCACGGACGTCTTGGCCTTCGCTGCACGTGAAGCTCCTCAGCCGGCCACGCCTTTGCTCGGAGATGTGGTAATCTCACTGGATACAGCGCGGCGTCAGGCGCGTGAGGCGGGGCATCCCATCGACCGTGAGCTGGTGATGCTCGTGATCCACGGTGTCCTCCATCTCTTAGGCTATGATCATGAACGGTCTGCACGAGAGGCGCGCCGCATGCAAAAGAAAGAGCGCGCGATCTTGCGAGCGCTCGGGCCACTGCCGAAATTGGTGACGGGCGACAATTGACGAGGAGCCTGTTGATCTGTTGATTACTGGGAAAGCTTCGTCAATCAACAGATCGTCAGATCATCACATTTCGACAACTTCGGCTCGTCACACGTCACGCGTCACTCGCCACGAGTTCCTAACATGGGTTGGCTGCAACGTCTCACAGAGGGGCTGACGAAAACGCGCGAGGCCGTCCGTGGTTCCTTGGACCGGCTGCTGGCTCGCGGGGCGGACCCGGAGGCGGTCGAAGAGCTGGAAGCCGCCTTGCTGGCCGCTGATCTCGGTCCCCGCACGGTGGCGCGGAGTTTGGATCGGGTCAAGACGGCCATGCGCGCCGGCGGCGCCGCGCAGGACGTGACCGAGGTCTTGAAAACGACGCTCTTGGAGGCGCTGGCTCCGTCGCAGATCACGGGTTTCGATGAGATCGTGGCTCGCGGCCCGCGGCCCTTTGTCATTTTGGCGGTGGGCGTCAATGGTGTGGGGAAAACGACCACGGTGGCGAAGCTGGCCTGGCGTTTTCATCAGGCAGGTTTGAAACCCCTCCTGGTTGCCGCCGACACCTTCAGAGCGGCCGCCACCGAACAACTGCAAACCTGGGGCGCCCGCCTCGGTGTGGACGTCATCCATCACCGCCACGGCGCGGACCCCTCGGCCGTCGTCTTCGACGGCGTCGCGGCGGCCAAGGCCCGCGGCATCGATGTCCTGTTGGTGGACACCGCGGGACGTCTCCATACCAAATCCAATCTCATGGATGAGCTCAGGAAGATGCGGCGTGTCCTGGAACGGGAAATTCCCGGCGCCCCCCACGAAGTCCTCTTGGTCCTCGATGCCACGGTGGGCCAAAACGCCTTGGCGCAGGCGCGACAGTTTCGGGAAGCCGCGGGGGTGACGGGGCTGGCCCTGACCAAACTGGACGGCACGGCCCGCGGCGGGATCGTCGTGGCTATTGCAGAGGAGCTCAAGCTGCCGGTCCGCCTGATCGGCGTCGGTGAAGCGGCGGAGGACCTGCAGGAATTTCGGCCTCGTGAATTTGTGGATGCACTTTTTACGTAGACATAGCCGGAGCGGGGCTGCACTCGGTTGCCTGCTGTTCGCCCTCTCCTGCCAAGGACCGACCCTCCTTTCCACAGAATCCTGTTGCGGAGGGTCCAATCCAACGAAGCCCATCATCCAAGCGCATGAATTGACGGTGACGCTGCTGCCGTCGGACCATCGACTGGTCGCAAGCGATCATATGCAGCTCAGCGCCGTGGCCGCTCAGGCCGAGTCTCTTACCTTCTCGCTCCATCCAAGTCTCCGAGTCAAAGAGATCATCCGGATTGGGGAGCCATCCTCGCCGATCGCATTTAGAACCGAAATCGGAAAGGATGCTGAGACCCAAGAACCGGTTCAATGGATCGAGTTTCGGGTCCCGCAGAATGACAGAAAGGAGCTGGTGCTGGAATGGCGCTATGAGGGGATCATTCAGGATCCTCCGAAAGAGCCGCGTCATCTTCGGTTTGTGACGTCCAGCGAGACCTCCGGCCATATCGGACCCGAGGGTGTGTACTTGAGCGGAGAAACACGCTGGTACCCGGACCTGGCTGGATCGCTGCCGACGTTTCGTGTGCAGGTGGCGACGCCGGCAGGATGGGAAGCTGTCACCCACGGACGCCAGATCTCACAGCGAACCGAGTCCGATCGCACGGTGACGGGTTGGGACGTCACGGCTCCGACCGAAGCACTCACCCTGGTGGCCAACCGGTTTGTCGCGGCCAGGCGTCTGTGGAAAGGGATCGAACTGGCGACCTATCTGTTTCCAGAAGATGCGGCGTTGGCCGACGAATACCTGGATGCGACGACCCGCTATCTCGACGCCTACACGAAGGTGCTCGGCCCCTATCCGTTTCCCAAGTTCGCCGTCGTGGAGAATTTTTTCGCGAGCGGGCTCGGCATGCCGTCTTTTACGCTGCTGGGCAGCGGGGTCATCAAGCGGCATTACACCCAGCCCTATGCGCTCGGTCATGAGATCGTGCATTCGTGGATCGGCAACTGCGTCCTGAATGATCCTGTACAGGGCAACTGGGTCGAGGGCCTGACGACCTACCTGGCGAACTACTATTACGAGGAAATGACAGGGACGCCGGCGCAAGCTCGCGAACAGCGGCGCATGATGGTCCTGGGCTATGCGGTGTACGTGAAGCCGGAAGATGATTATCCGATCGCCCAATTCAGGCGAAAGGTCGACCAAAAAGACAACGCCATCGGCTATCAGAAAACCGCCATGGTGTTCCACATGCTCCGTCGTGAGATCGGAGACGCGCCATTCTGGGCCGCTGTGCGGGATCTGGTCGCCCTCTATTCGGGTCGCTACGCGACGTGGAAGGATCTCGAATCGGTTTTTGCGCGGGTTGCTGGCAAGGACCTGCGGGGGTTCTTCGCCCAGTGGATCGAACGATCGGGCGCGCCGACTGTGCGAATTTCACACGTGAGTCAGGCGCCGAGGCTGGACGGCTTGCCTGGAGAAACAGGCCACCATCTCCAAGTCACCTTGTCACAATCGACTCCTGTCTTGGCGATACAGGTGCCGCTGGTGGTGAAACTGGAAGACGGCTCGCTGCGCTCGTTTCAGGTGGCGGTTGATGGGGCGAGCCGGACGGTTGAGCTGCCTGTTCCATCGCGTGCCAAGTCTGTCACCGTTGACGCGGAATTCGAGCTCTTCAGGCGGATTCCTCGATCGGAACTGCCGCCGATGTTGAACCTCTATGCCACGGATGGCGTGCGAACGGTCGTGGTGCCGACCGCCGGAGCGGCGGACGGTCAAGCGGCAGCCGCCGAACGGGCCGCACAGATTGCGTCTCGTTCAACGGGCACCGTCATCTTGACTGACAAGGACCCCCTCCCCCAAGAGGGCTCGCTTCTCGTCCTTGGGGGCCCTGGCGCCAACCATGCGGCTGGGACGGCCCTTGCGGGCTGTGGGCGTCACGTCACAGCCGAGCCCGACCGTTTCACGGTGGGCAAGAACACCTACGAAGGCGCAGGCATGGGATTGCTCGTGTCCTGTCCGCGACCTGGAGCCGGAGGCCGGGTGGCCACGGTGTTGTATGGGCTCTCACCGTCGGCCATCTCGAAAGTCGGACGCCTCTTGTTTTTTTATGGCTGGCAGAGTTATGTGGTCTTCCGTGACGGCGCGGTGGTCGCGCGCGGAGACTTTCCGGTCTCGCAGGAGGGGATGGAGGTGGCAGTGCCATGAAGGTCAAGGTTGAGGCTCAGGTTAAGGGGGGGAGATGGACGGCGAGGGGGATTGCGGGAATCTTGTTACTTGTGTCCGCCGTTTCTGCGATCTCCGAAGAAACTCAACCTCGACCTCAGCCTCAACCTGCGTTGTCAGTCGAGCGTCATCTGGCCAATATTCGCCAGCTCACTGCGGGGCGAAAAAACGCCGAGGCCTACTTTTCATTCGACGGCACCAAGCTGATTTTCCAGTCCACGAACGACTGGTCGGAGCAGCGAGGCGATCAGTCGATGCCCATGCCGGCCTCCAGCGCCAAGGGGTTGGGGTGCTACCAAATGTACGTCATGGATCTGGTCACTGAAACGATCCGCATGGTCAGCACCGGCGTCGGCGCGACGACCTGCGGCTATTTTTTTCCGGGGGATCGGCGTGTGCTCTTTTCGTCGACGCACCCCGTGTCGCCGCAATGTCCTCCTCAGCCGAAGCGAGAGGGCAAGTATCGGTGGGCGCTGGACGATTATGACATCTTCGCCATGCGTGTGGACGGGCAAGGCGTCCATCGACTGACGCATTCGAAGGGGTACGATGCAGAGGCCACGGTCTCGCCCGACGGCAAGACCATCGTCTATACCTCCATGAGGGGCGGGGACTTGGACATCTACGCCATGGATTTGGACGGGCAGCATGTGCGTCGGTTGACGACGGAGCTGGGCTATGACGGGGGCGCGTTTTTCTCACCGGACAGCAAGCGGATCGTCTATCGTGCGTCGCATCCGAGCGATGCGGCCTCGCTCGCGGACTATCAGGCGCTGCTGAAACAGAATCTGGTTGAACCCAGCCATTTGGAAATTTTTGTCATGAATGCGGACGGCTCCGGCAAGCGGCAGGTGACGCAGAACGGGGCGTCCAACTTCGCGCCGTTTTTTCATCCGGACGGCCGCCGGATCATCTTCTCGTCTAACCTGCGTGACCTCAGTTCTCAGTCCTCAGCACTCAGCGCTCAGCCGCCCGCCTTTCACTTGTACCTCGTCAATGATGACGGCTCGGGTCTCGAACAGATCACCGCGCAGGGGCATTTCAACAGCTTCCCCATGTTTTCACCGGACGGCAAGCGGCTGGTCTGGATCTCCGATCGGGGCGCGACCGAGCGGGGCGAGTTCAACATCTTTCTGGCGGATTGGGGACCGTGAAGGCGAGGGGCGAGGGGCAGGGGGCAAGGGGCGAGAGCAGGCCGCCTCTCGCCTCTCGCCTTTTGCCGTTGGCCGGTTATTGCGCCGCCATCGCGCTGGCCTTCTGGGGCGTGTTCCGCCTGGATGTGCCGTTCGCACAATGGATTCAGGGGATTGATGACCCCTGGCTTGAGCGTCTCGGCGAAATCGGACAGTGGCTGGGGGACTGGCGCGCGCTGCTCGGGATCAGCGGAGCGCTCCTGGCGCTGAGCGCATTGCTCCACAGTACGTCGCTTCGACAAGCCGGCGTGGCGACTCTCGTCGCGCACGCCTACGCGGCCGGCGCCGTCCAGTCGTTCAAGCATCTGATCGGGCGGGCGCGTCCCCGCCTTTCACATGAAACCAGCCTGCTCATCGGCCCCAATTTCAGTTCGGGGTTCGATTCTTTGCCGTCGGGGCACACCACCGCGTCGGTGGCGATTGCCACCGTCATCGCCCGGCGGTTCCCTCGCTATGCCTGGCCGGCCTACGGCGTTGCGGCGGTGATCGCGGCCAGTCGCGTCATCAAGGGCTCTCATTTCCCGGGCGATGTGCTGGCGGGGATCTGTCTGGGGAGTCTGGCCGGCCATGTGGCGGCCCTGCCGTTCTCACAGTGGCGGGAAGGCCTCGCGCAAGGAGTCCGCGCGGCCTGGCCCTGGATCGTTGGTGTCGCCGCCATCCTGATCGTCATCGCCCAGCCTCCCAAGCACACAGGGGTCGCGTGGGGCCTGACGGTCGGCGGAGGACTGCTTCTTCTTACAGGCGCGGCGCTTCGCTGGAGTTCCAGAGGGCGATCGCATGGAGCCGAGCGGTGGGCCCTGCCCGCGGTCGGATTGGGATTGGCCTGTACGACCGGCTCTTGGCTGGTGTCCGGTCTCGCGGTACTTGTCGTCGGATCCGTGAGTCTCGATCACGCGAGCCATTGGCGATCGATGCGCTCGGATCGGCGGCCGGTCTCCGCCGAGCTCGCGTGGTTGCTCAGCCTGGGGCTCCTGGTTGTGGCCATTCAGGCCACCAGAGGCCTCCATCCCATCCCCTAACCCACAACCCTTCGCGCAAGGGGATGGATACCACGCGTCCGTCGAGAGCCTCAGGGTCGAACGACAGACGTGAGGAAGGGTGTCTCCCCCTCACGACTTATAGCGGGCGTGCGGGTCCTTGCTCGGATCCGGTGCCGGAGGGGGCGGCGCTTCCGGTACCTTGATGACAGGTTGGCTGGCCAGCAGGCTGTAGCCGTACCGTTCCAGCAAGGTTGCATAGTCGGCTGTTTCCGCCGGGAGGTTCGGTCTCAACCGAGTCGGCATCACGATCATGATCCGACCCGCCTGCTTGAGGTGAGATCGCATGATCTCTTCCTCACCCGGCCTGATGAGAATCGCTTTCCGTTTCGCGTAAAAGATCAGCGACGGTCGGGAGGGCCCGTAGAGGATCAGTCGTTCATCCGGCGCCAGATTCAGCCCAGCCGTGTAGGCCAACTGCTGCGGCGGCTCGATGAAGTAGTGGCTGAACCGCGGCAGGGTCGAATGGATGATCACCAGCAGGACGGAGCCGATGGTTGCGCCCGCCGCCCAAAAGGCGCCGGCCCGTCGATCGTCCGAGAGTCCGAAGTAGCCGACGGCGGCCGCCCCGACGATCAAGACCGCCGCGAGGACGAACGGGCTCTGTCCGATATCGACCAGCGGAGCCATGGGGAACTCCTTCGCGATCTTCTCGACAAAGCGCGTGTAGAGAGTCGGGCCAAAAGCCAACGCCAATCCGAACGCGTAACCGAGCAGCATCGTCACATGAATGGCCGCTCGACGACCGGGCGTCGAGTCCTCGGAGAGGCAGCGCGTCCAGTAACAGGTGCTGAGGATCGCCGCCGCCGGAAACAGAGGCCCGAGGTAGTGCGGGAGTCTGGTCGAGGACAGGCTGAAAAACACGAATCCTGCCACGAGCCAGAGAGCAGCAAAGAGTTGCAGGTCTGAGGCGTGAGGTTCGAGGTTGGAAGCGGTGGCCTCGGACCCCAAACCTCTAACCTCAAACCAGCGCTTCGACGTCTCGTAGACCGCGAAGGGCAGCAAGCCGCTCCAGGGAAAGAACCCGAACAGGATCACGGGCACGTAGAAGAACAGCGTGCCGCCGTGGCCGCCGATGACGTTCAGAAAGCGGCCGATCGTATCGGCCTGCGCCGAGGCCGTATACCGTGAACCGTGGATGGCCAGCATGACGGCGTACCAGGGGAGGGCGATGGCTATGAACAGCGCGAGTCCCGCCAATGGCTTTCCGTCTCGCCACATTTGGCCCCACCGGCGGGTGAGAAACAGGTAAGGGACGACCGCCAAGAGGGGAATGAGGAAGCCGACGGGTCCTTTGGTCAAAGTCGCCAGGCCCATCCCGATGTAAAAGAGCCAGATCGCCTGTCGCTCGCGCCCTGCGCCGCCTGTGGTGAGCCCTGCCGAACCGCCTGTCCTGAGCTCAGTCGAAGGATGCAGCCCCAGCCAGAAGCCGAACAAGGCCAGGGTCGTAAAAAAACCCAACACGCTGTCGGTCAAGGCCATGCGGCCGATCGCCACGAACTCAAGATTCAGCAGCAGCATCAAGGCGCCCAGCAGGCCGGTCTGCGGGCCAAGGACTCTCGATAGAAATCCGTACTGCAGGAAGACCAGCCCGAGGGCAAAGAGCGCCGAGGGCAGCCGTGCGGTGACTTCGCTGACGCCGAACAGTTTGTAGGCGCCGGCCATGAGCCAATAGATCAGCGCCGGTTTGGCAAAGCGCGGCTCGCCGTTGAGCGTCGGGGAAAGCCAATCGCCGGATTCCAGCATCTCGCGCGCCGCCTCGGCGTTGCTGCCTTCGTCGCGGTCGGTCAGCGCGGGGCTGCCCAGTCCGACCAGCAACAGGAGCACCGAGAGGACGAGCAGGAGCCCGACGTGCAGGAACGGCGCGCCTTCGGCGACGGCGACCTGGCTTGTGGGAACGGATGGGGAGGCGGCGGTGCTCACGGTGCGGGTGGCGGCGCGGGCCGATAGATCAGCATGAGGTTCCGCACGTAGACGACGGCGCCGACGCTCTGGCCGGCGATGAAGACCGGGTCTTGGCGGTAAATGGCATAGGCCAACGTGATGAGGCCGCCGATGAGGCTCATGTACCAAAACGCGATCGGCACCTTGCTGACCGCGCTGCGTTCGGATGCCAGCCACTGGACCACCCAGCGCATGAAAAAGAGCCCCTGGCCGAAGAAGCCGACGGCGATCCAGATTTTTTCGGTGGTGGTCATGGGGATGGGTGACGAGTGATCAGTAAGGAGTTAGAAAACTGTTGATTTGTTGGTCTGATGACTGGTCGGGAAGCTCCTTTCAATCGACAGATCGTCAAATCATCAAATTTCGACAACTTCGGCTCGGCGCGTGTCACGCGTCAAATGTCACTCGTCACTGATCACGCAACCGATACCGCAACACCCGCCCCTGCATCCACCGCACGGCGACCAGATCGTAGAGGCCCTTGAAGAGCCGATTCCCCACGCCGTACTTGGACCGGCCATGGACGCGTGGATGATGCCGCACCGGCACCTCCGTGACGGTAAAGCCGTGCAGCAAGGCCAGGGCCGGGAAAAACCGGTGCATGCCCTCGAAGAGTTGCAGGCGATCGACCACCGCGCGGCGGAAGATCTTGAGCGAACAGCCCGTGTCGTGCACGCGGTCGCCGGTCACGGCGCTGCGCACGCGGTTGGCGATGCGCGAGGAGACCTTGCGGACCAAGCTGTCGTGCCGGTTCGCGCGCCATCCGCAGACGAGATCATAGGTCTTGGCATGCTCCAGGAGCATGGGAATATCTTCCGGATCGTTCTGCAGGTCCCCGTCGATCGTCACGACCAGCTCGCCGGTCGTGTGTCGGAACCCCGCATCGAAGGCGGAGGTCTGCCCATAATTGCGGTCAAAATGAATCACCCGCACGGGCGGATATTCCTTGGCCAAGCGATCCAGGATGTCCGAGCTGCCGTCCGTGCTGCCGTCGTCGATATAGAACAGCTCGAAGGGGGCCGTGCGCGACTCATCCCTGGCTTCCAGGACGGCGAGGAGGCGAGCCGTCAGCGGCTCAAGGTTGTCCCGCTCGTCTTTGATCGGGATGATCACGGAGACCCAGGGACGGGCTTGTGATGGTAGGGGAGCTGGACTCACCGTGGCATTCTAACGAAACCCGAACCGAGCATCAAATAACCGTATGATGGGTGGGGCTCCGCGTGGGGGCACCCATTGCTCATCCGATGCAATGGGTCCGACGCTTGGCGTCTCGGCGGTCTCGTCACGAACCGTCATGAATAATGTGGCTTAAGCCTTCGGCGGGCAGATGCGGGCCGGTCCCCTCATCCTTTCTGCGTCACCGTGAACCGCATCGTGCCCACGAGACTGATGTCGTTGATCTCGTACCCCACGTGAATTTCAATCTTGTACTTGCCCGGCTTCCACCCGCCGGGTGGGGCCGGCAGTTTGACGTAGCCGCTCTCGTCTTCGAGCGCCACATACATCGTGTCCTGGCCGAGCGGGGATTTGGGGTCGAGGCCGGCGACCACCTCCGGAAAGCAGAGTCCTGAAACCTGGAAGGCCTGGTAGTGTTGATGGAGGCCGAAGACGACGAAGACCGCGGGCGCGTCGGGGGCAAACACCTCGGTCGGTTCCACCGGGACGATCTCGTGCGACCGGCGAAAGGCCATCTCCTCCTCGAATCCCTTGGCCAGGGTAATCGAACGAAACAGGCCCTGGGGCGGCGCGTCGAAATTGTAGGACGGCACATAGTCGCTTCGATTTTGAAACTCGCTCGGGGGCAGGTTGGGCGTGATCGGGAGCTCCTCGGCGAGGGTCGGCCGCGCGAACGTCAGAGCGACCAGTGTGGAGATCAGGGTCGCAGGGCGGCTGAGGCAGCTCATGAAATGCATCATGATCGATGGGAGGTACACCGACCCTTATGACAGTGTCAAGCGACCCGCGAGGTGAGAGGCAAGGGGCAACTGGACAAGTGGCTATAGGCAAGAGGCGACAGGCTATGGGAAGGAGATGAGTCCTATTGACCGGGCCCTGAGCCGTTGCGGCTTTCCGAGGGCTTTTGCTAGAATGCGCGCCCTTTTGGAAGAAGGGAGCAAATGGCAGATGGTGTATAGCCTATGGCAGGAACGAGGGTGTCTTGCTCTGTGCCACCCGCTACCAGCTATTTGCCATAAGCTCATGGTGCCCCATGATTAAAAATCCCGACGCGCTGCCGCAACTGATCGGGGAATTCGCCCCAGTCGACGAATGGCAATCCCGCATCAATCGGCTCTTCTATGGGCTCCAGGGCGAGCACGTCCGCAAATATTATCAGACCTTTTCCTCCGCCGACTACCGTCTTGCCCATGCACTGGCCGTGGACTACTTTGAAAAAGTCGTGAAGCGTGAGGAGGGCCGCGACTCAGCACTCAGCACTCAGCACTCAGCGCCTCTGACAGTGATGGAGTGGGGCCCCGGCAATGGGAACCTCGCCGGCTGCTTTCTCACCCACCTCAAAGAACTCGACCGGCAGGGGCAGGTCTACCCGCGGGTGCGCTACGTGTTGGTGGGCAACCGTCAGCACCAATTGGACGAGGCCCTGGGCCACCCGGCATTGGCACCGCACCGCGAGCGGGTCTCGACCGAATGTGCCGACGTGCAGAATCTGACCGGAACTCCGGACGGTTCAGTCGATCGAATTCTCTGCCCCGATCTCTGGAATGAACTGGCTACCAAGCTTATGCTGCGCAAAGAGGGGGAGATCGAAGAGGAATATATCCGCCCCAACCTGAAGGAACAGACCTTTGATCTGATCCCCGATTGGGCGGGCTTCGTGCAGGCCTTCGAGGCGATGGATGTGGAGGCCCTGAAGAAATTTCCACCGTTCTTAGAAGAGATCGTGTGGGAAAAGGAATATCGGAAGTCGGAATGGAAGTCGGTCGCCTTCCGCAAGACCATCACGGACCATCTCAAGCTGGTCGACGAGCATGTGCTGGTGCCGGTCAACTTGGGGGCGCACGGGTGTCTCAGGGAAGCCAAGCGGGTCCTGGCCCCGGATGCCGTGGGGCTCAGCGTCTTCGATGCCGGGACGGCCCAATCCGTCGTGCTGAATGATCCCGAAAAACCCTGCTACGGTTTCTTCGGGGGACAACATAGCTTCATGGTCAATTTCCTCCTAGCCGAATCGGTGGCGACCTACCTGGGATTCAAGTCTGTGGCGGTGGAACCGCAGCGTGAATTTGTCGGTCGGGAGCTGGGAACCCATGTGATGAGTGTGATGGATCTGTTGGCGGGCTATCCTGCCCCCCAGTCCTTGGCGCCCTGGGAGCAGGACCGGTTGGTGCTGCAGACGATCCAGCGGCTGAACGGGGTCTACACGAGCCCCTATGAACGGCCGTTGGATTTCCCCTTGCGCGACGGTATGCCTCCGGCGGAACGAGCCGCGCTGGAGGAGATTCTGAAGAATCTCAAGCGGAACGGCATTCCCGACACCGTCGCCTACATTTCCGAACAGGAAATCCTGGCGGCACTGAGCGACCTGACGGCGTTGGGCTATGATCGGGACGCAGTGATGACCATGCTCCAGGCTCCGCCTCAGCCTGTGGATTACTATCATCTTTCCTGTTGTCCACAGACCGGATCGGCCTAGAGTACAAAATTCTTGACACTTTACGTGATTTTCGAGTAGCTTACGCGCGTTTTGCGGGGTCTGTCTTTCGCGTGGACCGTTCGTTCGCTGAATGGACAGAGACACCCCGCGCGGCATGTTAGGTAGTTCCCAGGACTCGTCGTTTCCGCGGGTGTTCAAGGGAAGGGGTTGGCCGTATGTTCGGGTCGTTCGGCTGGATGGAGCTGCTGCTCATCCTGATCATCGTGCTGATTATTTTCGGCGCGGGCAAGCTGCCCCAACTCGGTGAAGGGCTGGGCAAGGCCATCAAGGGCTTCAAGAAGTCGGTCCATGAGGCGGACGCCGTGGATGTGACGCCGACGCCGGATCAGGCGCAAGCCGCCGCCCCGGAGCAGTTACCGCCGACCCAGGCGCAGGCGGCGCAGCCGGCCGCTCCGCAACAGGCAAAGACTTCGTGACGGGTGACGAGTGACTGGTGACAGGCATAACTCAAGAATTCTACCCGACGCGTCACTGATCACTGAGCACTGGCCACTCGTGAGGGAACATGTTCGGTCTCGGAGCCGGCGAAATACTCGTCATCTTGATCATCGCCTTTCTGCTGTTCGGGCCTCGGCAGTTGCCGGAGATCGGGCGGCAGGTGGGGAAGGCCGTCAAGGGCTTGAAGGAAACGGCTGACGATCTGAAAAAGACCGTCGAGCCGGAGCTCAATATGATCCAAGGGGAAGTCAAGATGGTCGAGCAGGATCTTCAGGCCTCCATGAAGGAGGCGGAAGATCAGATCAACCAGGCAACCTCGGTCACCCAGCCTGCCTCTGAGCCGGCCGGCGGATCGAAAGCTTCATAAGTCAGAATCGGCGATTTGTGGAGGGCGGGAGCGAAAGCAGGATGTTCAAAAAGGGGTCCGGCGAGGCCGCAGCGAGCGAGAGCCGAGGCGTACTTGAGTCCGGTACGTTGAGGCTTCAAGCGATGCGAGAACGACGCTGGAGCCCTTTTTGAACATCCTGAGAGTCGAAAGGGGGTGACGTGACACCAGGCGTCGATGCCGAGAGCGAATAGTGGAGCGAATAGCCGGTCCTGCGCTCGCGCGCGGAGCTATTCGCAGGACGCAGCGCGCAGTTGGTTCACGGCGGGTCCGTCGGCACAGCGGATATGAACGGGGCCCCGAGTTCCCGGCCATGCCAGGGCGAACGACGCAGTGAGATTAGACAGTTGACAACAGAGCTTCATCATAGTGGAGCGGTTGGATTCAGGCAGCGAAGAGCAAACAAGCC